>TARA_R110000868_G_scaffold218576_2_pt1 | contig 318650 bp, 327 predicted proteins | sample TARA_R110000868 | Tara Oceans TARA_R110000868 (sample SAMEA4397489) | marine metagenome | biome: Polar Biome; feature: [SRF] surface water layer (ENVO:00010504); material: water (ENVO:00002006), including particulate matter (ENVO:01000060) such as... | depth 5 m | reverse complement strand
CACTGTCAACACTCTTTTTTCACTTTTATTCACTTTTGTTTGATTTTTACTGGCAAAAACAAGCAAATACTAGCAAATACAACGGCTTAATGTGTTATTTTTTTTGTTTAGTTAGCGCTATTTTTTTTAAACCACCTTACTTTCCCCCTAAAAACGACATAAACCATGCACAATAGACACAAAACCCCACACCCTTATAAAGAAGATATACTTTTACATTCATCTTTTATTTGACAGAAGCCCTCACAAGCTCTTTTATAGTCATTATGAAAAAAAGAATTATCATCTCATCTGCAAGTATTGGCGCCCTTCTTATGGGTGCGCTTTTCTTCATGCCCGTTGAAGAAGAAGCCACAACATCAGCGCCCGACCCTATTCAGTCTGTCATTCAAAATTTAGACAACATAGAGCTTCCGCCTATATATATAGAAAAAGAAGTCACCCTTAAAAAGAGAGACACACTGTCAAGCCTATTGCACAAGAACAATGTACCACGCGATTTAACTGCCAAAGCTTTATATAAGTTGCAACGCAAATATAATGTCAAACAACTTCGCCCTGGTCAAAACATTACACTTCTCTTTAAAGAAGGCGATGAAGCAAGTGTTTCTTTAGATAAGATTTCCTTTTACAGCCCTGACGATAAAGATGTGAATATTTTAAGAGACGCAGACGGTTCTTTTACAATAGATATTAAAAAACGCCAATTAGATAAAGAAACCGTTGCCGTTATCGGCACAATTAACGACTCTTTATACGCCTCAGCCAAAAAGGCTGGCTTACCTGCAGCGCTGGTACCTGCTTTTGCGAACTTATTTGCATGGGAATTAGATTTCACACGTGACATTCGCCCAGGCGCAGTATTTCGCGTGGTGTATGAACGCATATTAGATGAAAAAGGCCATTACCTACGTAGTGGCAACATTTTAGCAGCCGAACTCACCACCCGTGGTAAAACCTATGATGCCTACTACACAAAAGAAAACGGCTGGACAGAATACTTCAGCTCTAAAGGTTTCAATAAAAAGCGCACACTTTTACGCACACCACTCGAATTTACACGTATATCTTCTCATTATAACAACAGACGCAAACACCCTGTACTTGGTTACACCCGTGCCCACAAAGGTACAGACTTTGCAGCCCCACGTGGCACACCCGTTAAAGCTGCCGGTGACGGTGTTATTGAAAAAGCTAGCTGGTATGGCAGTTACGGTAAATACGTACGCATTCGCCATGACAAGGTCTTTAAAACGGCCTATGCCCACCTTACTCGCTTTGCCAAGGGTATGAAAGCTGGTAAGCGCGTACGTCAAGGTCAAACCATTGGATATGTCGGTACAACAGGTCGTTCTACAGGGCCACACTTACACTACGAAGTATTACGTTACGGCAAGCAGGTGAATGCAATGCGTGTGAAGCTGCCAACCGGTGCTAAAGTGAAGAAAAAAGGCTTAAAAGAGTTTAATGAGAAAGTTGCTACGTACCAAAACATGTGGACATCATTACAAAAAGAAAACATGTAAGAACTTGTATATTAATAATAAGTGCTTTATAGTATTTTTATAAATAAACACCCTACTCTTTTTTCATTACCCGCACTTCTAAAAGCAGGAGGAATGTATTATGCATTTCCCATCCTTTGTAAAATCATGTTTCCTTATATTTATTTTAAGTGCCTGCTCAAGCACCGATAATACAAATAACACAGAGCAACTCACAACTTCTGGTGCCCATAAACATGTTTGTGAAAATTCAAACAACGTCAAGCCCATACGCGTCACCATGACACATAAAGACTTTAGCCAAAGTCACGGCAATGCATTTTGGATTAACACCCCTTATGGTAATAATATTTTTATTACCAACGCGCATGTGGTCGCATTAAAAAACGGGGTATATAAAAGCCTTATTTTAAAAGACGCCAATGGCAAAGCCTTGCGAGCAACCATCAAAAGCGTTCGCCAAATCAGGCAATCTTCCATGGATAGTATAACAGGTAAAATCACAACCATTAAAGTTGCTGACATTGCCATTTTAGAAACGAGCAACCCTGTCCCTCAGTCATTCGCAGCAACCAAACTCAAACTATCTGCAGAAACGTTAGAGGGCATAATTACAGTAAAAGGTTATGACAACGAAGCTAAACTTCACAACAAATGTCTTTCTGTGGCCAATGAAAATAACCTTCTTCATCTCTATTCAAATACAGGAAGAGCGGTTCATGGCCTTTCTGGAACAGCTGCCATCAATAATAGAAATGAAGTTATAGGCATTGTAACAACCGCAGGCATACTTATAAATAAAAACACAGGGCGCACGGATAACATTTTTATTATCCCAACCCCCAACAAGAAATCCACTCTATTTATAGGAAAAATCTCTACACCCGATACCTTCTGGCCACTTTATGCCACCCTCACATCCGCAGCGGAAATTCAAAAATTTCTAAACGATGTTTATCATAGCGAATAAAAAAAAGCCCTCTCAATAAGGGCTTTTTTTTTAGGTTTTTACTTAACCATTGATAGGCACAACTTTTTCATCGGCCTGCGCATGGTTTTCTTTACGGCTTACTTTTAGATCTTTACCAGACACGTCAACCAAAACGGTATCACCTGTCACCACCTCATCTTTTAAAAGTAAGGTTGCCACTCTGTTTTGTACATGTTTTTGAATAACACGTTTCAGCGGTCTTGCACCGTAAATTGGGTCATAACCTTCATCTGAAAGCCATTGACGTGCTTTGGGTGTTACTTCCAAACCTAACCCATGTTCTTCCACCATTTTTTTCAAACTTTCAAGCTGCACATCCACAATACCTTCCATCACACTACGATCAAGGCGGTTAAACAGCGTAATATCATCAAGACGGTTTAAAAATTCTGGCTTAAACGCCTTACGCACAACATCCATCACCTGTGGGCGCACAGCTTCGCTCGACTGACCTTCTTTAAGACCAGACAAGAACTCTCCACCTAAGTTCGATGTTAAAATGATAACCGTGTTGGTAAAGTCAACCGTGCGACCTTGCCCGTCTGTTAAACGCCCATCATCTAACACCTGCAATAGAATGTTAAAGACATCAGGATGCGCTTTTTCAACCTCGTCAAATAAAATGACATTATAAGGACGACGGCGCACAGCTTCTGTCAACACACCACCTTGGTCGTAACCCACATAACCTGGAGGCGCTCCCACCAAACGTGCCACAGCGTGTTTTTCCATATACTCACTCATATCAATACGAATCATCGCTGTTTCATCATCAAAAACAAATTCAGCAAGCGCTTTACAAAGTTCTGTTTTACCCACACCTGTCGGTCCTAAGAATAGGAAAGAACCTATCGGACGACTTGCATCTTGCAAACCAGCCTGCGCACGGCGCACAGCATCACTCACAGCTGCAACCGCTTCGTCTTGCCCAATCACACGGGCACTGAGGTTTTTTTCCATATTCAACAATTTATCTTTTGCACCTGCCACCATTTTGTCCACAGGTACACCTGTCCAAGAACTAACAACCTTCGCAATATCATTCGCTGTCACTTCTTCGCGTAGAATAGAATCCTTCGCGGTAGCATCTGCCGCCTGCACCGTTTCAAGCTCGGCTTCAAGCTCTGGCAACTTACTATATTGAAGCTCAGCCACACGTTCAAGGTTACCCTGACGACGCGAAATTTCCATTTCACGCTTCAGCTCTTCAATTTCAGTTTTAATCACCTTACTGCCTTGGGCTAAGCGTTTCGCTTCTTGCCATTTTTTATTCATCACGTCTGACTTTTCTTGAAGCTCGTTCACTTGCGTGCGCACTTCGCCTAAACGCTTGTTCGAATCCTTGTCCGATTCCTTTGTTAAAGCAGCCTCTTCAATTTTAAGATGCATTAAACGACGGTCAATATCATCAATATCTTTTGGCTTACTGTCCATTTCCATGCGAATATGCGCCGCAGCCTCATCCATCAAGTCAATGGCTTTATCTGGTAAGAAGCGGTCATTGATATAACGGTCAGAAAGCTTCGCCGCACTCACCAACGCGCCGTCACTAATGCGCACACCATGGTGCACTTCATACTTCCCTTTAATACCACGCAAAATAGAAATAGTTTCTTCAACAGTCGACTCGTCCACATATACACTTTGGAAACGACGTACCAATGCGGGGTCTTTTTCAAAATATTTACGGAATTCACCAAGTGTTGTCGCACCAATACAGTGTAATTCACCACGGGCAAGCGCAGGTTTTAATAGGTTAGAAGCATCCATCGCCCCTTCACCTGTAGAACCAGCACCCACAAGGGTATGAATTTCATCAATAAACAAAATAATCTCGTCCGACTTTTCAGTCACTTCATTTAAAACAGCTTTAAGGCGTTCTTCAAATTCACCTCTAAACTTAGCGCCCGCCATAAGTTGCCCCATGTCGAGTTCTAAAATTTTATTACCAAGCAACGACTCAGGTACGTCTTTATTGACAATACGTTGTGCCAAACCTTCAACAATGGCTGTTTTACCAACCCCTGGCTCACCAATAATAACAGGATTGTTTTTAATACGACGTGAAAGCACTTGAATGGCGCGGCGAATTTCGTCTTCACGCCCAATCACAGGGTCAAGCTTGCCATCACGTGCAAGGGCTGTAATATCTTTTGTAAATTTAGCCAAAGAACCTTGAATATCTTCAGCCGATTTACTGTCCGCCGTTTTAGTACCACGCTCTTCTTTAATAACACGTTCAAGCGCTTTTGGTTCAACACCATATTTCTCTAAAAGGTCTTTTGCTGGGCTTTTTTCACTCGCAAGGGTGTAAAACAAGCAGTCTGCCGCCACAAACTGGTCACCCCAACGTTCAGCCACCACTTCAGCATTGGCTAAAATTTTTGCCAAACTTTTATCTATAAATAATTCTGCGGTAGCGCCTTCTACCCAAAGCTCTTTTTCCAAAGCTTTTTCAACTGATTTTTTAATAACACTTGTATCAACTTTTAGTTTACGCAGTAAACGCAAGCCATAACCTTCCATGTCATTTAAAAAAGCGTACAACAAATGAATCGGGACAAGCTTTTGATGCTCTTCTTGAAGCGCCTTAGTTTGCGCTGCCTGAATAAGCTGTATGGACTTTTCGGTCAATCTATCAATGTTCATTTTTTCTCTCCCTCGTTGCAATATAAAATATCTTTATAAAGTTATTGTGTGCCATTAGCACTCTCATGTCAAGAGTGCTAGCAAATAAAGTCGCACTTGCACTCTTGCTGAATAAATATCATTATATATAAATAATAAGAAAGATAACACGCATGAAGATCTTAGGCCATCGTGGCTGCATTATGAAAAATGCCCCTTACCAGAATTCATTAGAGGCATTTAAGCAGGGCATAGCCCTTGGTGACGGCATTGAAACCGACGCTTGCGTATCATTAGATGGAGATATCTTTTTTATTCACGAAGCCAAATATGCCGACACGAAAGTTGAATATGCTTTAAATGAACATTTAAATGATGTAAGCAGTTTAATAGTTGGCACGCGTAGGCTTGACCAGCTAACAACCAATGAAGTAAAAACCCTTAAACTCAAAGATGGATCCAGCATACCCAGCTGGGACGAGACCGTTGCCTTATTTACAAATAATAGCGATAAAATATTTAACATTGAACTGAAGTCAGCCGCTATTGTGCAAAGCCTTATCCCAAGGCTCGAACTTGCCTTTTTAGAAAGTAAGCTCGCACCTGAGCAAGTTGTTATTTCATCTTTCAACCACCCGTCACTTATAAAAGTAAGGCAAGCATTCCCCAACATCAGTATTGGTGCTTTGTTTGTATCTAACGCACAAAAGCCCGCACCATTGTTCCCGTGGGCAGCCGCCAACACGCAAGCTCAATACATGCCTTTAAATAAAGCGAGCCTAACAAACTCTTTACTTAAAGAAATTAAGCCGCAATTTGTTATCGCCCCACACACAGAACTAAACGACAATCAAATAAACCTTATAAAAGAATGTCAACCGCAGGCAAAAGTTATTATTTGGGTATTTACAGAATGGCCAACATTCAATATGCCTGAATTTACAGCCAACACTGAAAAATTTAAAAAAGACGGTCTATTAGACACCATTATAGTAGATAACCTGGAGAGCTATGAGCGAAGTTAAGCAACAAGAAACTATAATATATGACATTGCTATTGTTGGCGCCGGCATTAACGGCTGTGGCATTGCCCGTGACGCTGCAGGGCGTGGACTTAAAACATTTATCTGTGACAAGGGCGACCTAGGCGGAGAGACTTCGTGCTATAGTTCCAAGCTTATTCATGGCGGATTGCGTTACTTGGAATTTTTTGAATTTGGCTTAGTGCGTAAAGCACTTAAAGAGCGTGACACGCTGATGCATATTGCCCCTCACCTTGTGCATGAACAACGCTTTATTATTCCACACAGCCCGCATTTAAGACCGCAATGGCTTATACGCCTTGGCTTATTTTTATATGACAACCTCCATTGGTCAAAAACATTAAAAGGCAGTGAAAGTGTGAGTTTAAGGTATAGCCCCCTTAAAGATGAGTACGAGCAAGGCTTTGCCTATTCTGACTGCAAAACCGACGACCACCGCCTTGTGATTGCCAATGCCCTTGACGCACAAAACAACGGCGCCGCCGTGCAACCTTACACCACATGCACACATGCCGTTATACAAAATGGCTTGTGGCGCTTAACATTAGAAACACCAGACGGCAAGGAAAGTTATGCCTATGCCAAAAGCCTTGTGAACGCCACAGGACCGTGGGTGGAAACCTTTATAAAGGACAACCTAAAAACCCAAACAGCAAAGCATTTAAAACTCGTTAAAGGCAGCCATATCGTCACACATAAGCTCTATGAAGGCAATCAAGCCTACACCTTCCAAGACAAAGAAGGACGCATTGTTTTCACCATCCCTTACGAAAAAGACTACACCTTAATTGGCACAACAGAAGAAGCATTTAAAGGCAACCCAAGCGACGCTCAAATAAGCAATTCTGAAATTGAATATTTAAGAGACGTTATCAGTGCGTATTTCGACAAACCCATTACCAGTAGCAACACCTTATGGGAATTTGCAGGTGTGCGCCCCTTAATAGACGAAGGCGGAGACAGTGCCCGCAAAACAACCAGGGATTATAGCGTTGAGCTCAATACTCAAAACATCCGCCCCCTTGTTCATATATGGGGTGGCAAGCTCACAACCTACAGAGTTTTAGCCGAAGATGTTTTACAAAAGTTAGAACCTTACCTTGGCAAAAGCACCAAGTGGAGCGCCATGACACCACTCAACACCAGCGTTCAGCCACAAAGCATGGCAAAAGGCTTAGGCGCACAATACCCATGGCTTGCAGAAGACATGATACAGCGCTTTGTTTTTCATTATGGTAAAAATAGCCTGCTTATTTTAAAAGGCTGCACAAACATGAAAGATATGGGCGAACATTATGGCGCGGGCTTATACGAACAAGAAGTACGCTACCTAATTAAAGAAGAATGGGCAAGGACAGCAGACGCCGTTTTATGGCATCGTACAAAGTGCGGTTTACATATGACAAAAGAACAGCGTGACACCTTTGAAGGTGTTTTTGAAAATATTTTATCCGACATGCAACGCTTAAACAAAATTGAAGCGTTTGAAGAAAAAGAGCGCGAAGACGGTGGAATAGAAACAGCGCCACACACAATAGCAAGCACGCCACCTCAATAACCAGCATCTCACTTCAATCACAGCTACAGCCTGTCACCCTTAAAACAAGACATAAAAAAAGCCCCTCAAGAAGGGGCTTTAAAGAATATAGCTATATTCAATTAGGCAACTTTAACACCTTTGTATTCAGCAAATTTATCTGCCAATGGCACAAGGTTAGAAAGTGACATAATGTGGAACTGCATCCAAGCCAACATGCCAGACTTAAACAGCTCAGAAACTGTTTTTTCTTCTAATTCAGCCAATTTAGGTTCATCAATCACCCACATACCACGTAGAGTAATCTTTTCACCGTCTTTCATTGTGAAAGTACCTTCGATATCTTTCAATAAATCAAGTGACTCCATCTTCTTCATAAACATGTTTGTCAGCTCTAAGTTCATTTGGAACTCATTTAAAAAGTTTACAATGTTCTTCATTGTTTGTGTTTGCTCGCCTTTTTTATCAAACAAAGCTTCACCTTTTTTCTTATCAAAGCATTTGCTTTTCTGATCAAAGCATACTGTAAAATCTTTTTGATCAGAAGACTTTGAAAGAATAAATGGGTAACGGCGGTAAACTGCAGGTATATAGTTACCTAACCATTCACCATTTTGACCAACATACAGATTTGTTTCTGCATTTAAAGAGAGAAGAGCCACAGCGTCCCAGCTACCTGTTGCGTTTTTTACAAATACAATTGGGTATTCTTTCGCAGCTTGCATAAACTCATGCCCAAGTAAAATAGCATTACCTAAGTTTTTTGCATGTGAGTATTCGGTTACAGGTGTAAATTTCAAATCACTGTGTGCTTCTGTGTTTAACAATACAGGTTCTTTGTAAAACCCTGCGTTCATTGCCTGTTTTGTATCTGTCTGTTTAGCCATTTTATCCCCTTCAGATTCTTCTTAAAATTTATAATGGGCGTAGTATAACATCTAAGACATGCTAAAACGATAAAAAAGAGACACTACTATGATTTCAGATGGATGTTTATTGAACAATTAAGATAATTTTTACAATTACTTACATTCAAGGCAAATCAAAAAACCTTAGAATATAGAGAAAATAGCCAGTAACAGGCATTAAGCGACTGAATTTATATAAAATTCATAAAACATCCTTCATATGAAGCTAAAGAAATAAACAACGAAACTTCAACAACTTAAACACACCTCATAGAATAGGCATACGCCTGCCAGTTAATTCCTGCCACAATACCTTATGAACCTTAAAACATTAAAGCACCTTAACTTTTATATTATCTGCATTATAACCTTCATGCACATTACACCCCTGTATGCGGCGGGTGTTTCAGTTGAAAGTAGCGCGCGTTTTATCGCCCTCAAACAGCAAAGCAACAACCATCAAATGCCTTACAAAGTTGAAGAAGAATTATTGCCCAGCAACCACCCCTATAAAATAGCGTGCATACGCAACAAAACACCGAAAACAGCAGACTGTTATAAAGAATCAAAGCATGCACAGAAAATACCTGTCATGATGATAACCGACAGCCTTCCAAACGACACGCCGTGAGATAAAATTGCAATACATACAAATGCGATAAATGGTACTCCCCCTCACCTAAAAGGGTTTTAATCGCTAAGGAATTCTGTTTGTGTTATATTTATATAATGTACAAAAATAAAAAAATTATAACTGCCCTTATTTTTATGTGCCTTATTTTAGTGGGCGCACCTGCTTTTGCATCTAACTTTAACATTACAGCCAAAACATGGCCACATGCCATCATGGGCTTGTTGGGTGGTATTACGTTCTTACTTTATGGCCTCGATAAAATGACTTCAGCCTTCAAGTCACTTGCAGGTGAACGTTTAAAATACATTTTAGGCCGTCTTACAAAAAATAAAATATCCGCTCTTATGACAGGTGCAGGTGTCACAGCTATTGTGCAATCTAGTGCGGCAACAACTGTCATGGTGGTTGGTTTTATTTCTGCCAAACTCATGACATTACCACAATCATTAGCGGTTATTTTAGGCTCAGACATTGGCACAACGCTTACCGTGCAGCTTATTGCTTTTAAATTAAACCAATATGCCCTTATATTCATCATTATAGGCTTCATTGTAAAAAGCCTTTCCAAAAAGGAAAGCATTTGGCATTTAGGGCGCGTTATCATGGCTATCGGCGTTGTCTTTTTTGGTATTTTCCTCATTGGCGAAAGTATGGCACTCTTGCAAAACTTACCAATCGTCAAACAAACCATTTCACATATTTCATCACCTATTTTAGCAGTAATTATTGGATTTGTCCTTACAGCGCTTATGCAGTCTAGTGCGGCAGCTTTAGCCATTGTTATCGCCATCACAGACCAAGGACTACTCAGCATATCTGCAGCATTTTACCTTGTACTGGGTTGTAACATGGGTACCTGCATCACTGCTGTCATAGCCAGCCTTAAGAGCAACCAAGACGGTCAGCGTGCCGCAGCCGCTCATGCCTTTTTCAAGGTAAGTGGTGCGTTTTTATTCTTCATCGCCTTTTTCATCTTTACAGAGTGGTTTACTAAAAACCTCATTTCAATGGATGCAAGCGGGCTTTCAACCGCAGAACGCGCTGTGCCACGTCAAATTGCGCACATGCACACCATATTTAACATAAGCCTCGCACTTCTCTATCTACCATTTACCGACAAGATAGCGGAAATACTTACAAAACTGATTAAAAAGAAACGCAAAGAATGGCGTGTACAGGCTGAATATTTAGATACATTCCTTATTTCTACACCGTCTCTTGCCATTAACGCAGCCAGAAGCGAAACGGCTGGCATGGCGAACCGTGTTATAAAACTTATGCGCACCACAACACCTGCTGTTATATCAGGTGAAATAGACGACTTAGCAAAATTAAAAAAACAAGAACGTGATATTGACGCTCTTTATAGTCAGATTATTTACTATCTTGGGCAAATAAGTACGCAAAATTTAACAGCCGACGAAAGCTTGCAGTTAATGTGGTTGATGAACAATGTCAACCGCCTTGAAAACATAAGCGACCTTTTAGGTGAAGAACTTTATGACATTGGTGTGCGCCGTCAAAAGAACGACATCAAAATCAGTACACCAACAACAAAACAAATCGTCGCACTTTCAGACAGCTGTTTAAAAGCGCTAAAATATAGCAGTAATGCCATTTCATCATTTGAAGTTAAACTGGCAAAGAATGCTAAACCTATCGATAAAGAAGCATTCAAAAAACTTTTAGACAAAGCCATAAAGAATCAAACAAAACGCCTTATAGCCGACTCACCGGACCGCGTTAAAACATATACGCTCGAAATGGATATGATCGACAAACTCCAACGCACATTTTACCATAGCCGTAAAATGACGAAGGATACATTAAACTTACTTGAACAACGTGATGGCTTAAAAAATAAAGAAGATATTTCAAACCTAGATGCCGCGCTAGACAAAGCATAATTGCATCTAAGTAAAAGAATTGTTAAGATAAATAAAAACAAGAAATGGTTGAATGAAGCTTTTATTAACACTCCTATCTTTCATTGCCCTAAGCGGTGTAGCAAACGCTAAGCAAACATGCGTGGACGACGCCAGCATTATCAAAAGCGCTGCCCTCATCCAAAAAGAGGGGCGCGGCAAAGGCAGTGGTGTTATTTATCAAAAAGACATTGTCCTCACAAACCACCATGTTATTGCCGATATTCCGCAAATATGGGTTTACTTCCCGCAAACAGATACTCAAGTTGAAGCCACAGTATTATACTCATCACCAAAACCTGATATAGCCGTATTAAAATTAAAGCAGCCGCAAGAAGCCGCGACAGAGCTAACACTTGCCCGTAAAGCTATCAAGCGTGAAAACCTAAAACTTGTAAGCTTTCCTTTCGCAGAAAAACACCGCCTAGGCGCTGTGCAAGCTCGTTTTAACAACATGGCACGCTTTAAAAGCGACACACGCCTACTCTATTTCAATGCCCTCTTATCTGACTGGGCATACGCAGGTGACAGCGGTGGTGCATTCTTCAACTGTAAAGGTGAAGTGGTGGGGTTAAACTTTGGTAATCTTGCACTTAAAGGCACACCTGAACATGTTTACGGTATCAACATGCGCGCCATTCAAGACGCTCTCAATGCCGCCGACGTTGAAGTGAGAATGGGCTACTAACACAAATAACCACCACTTTAACCTTTCAAAACTATCCTTAAACTGCAACCCATTGATGTATCACATTAAAAAGAGGCTTTGCCTGAAACGCCTCTTTTTAATACTGCTCACCTATAAGTCAACTCATGTTCAAACGAATTTTTTCAGGACCCTTTAGATGCGCTTCTTATCCTTTATGGCCTGCTTACCGCAAATTATAATAATCTATACATGTGGTATATGCCCGCAGGTTACATCATCGGCATATTTTTCTTATTTATATTGATCCAAAATCTACATTATCAACCGCTAAAAAGTCATCACAATTTGTGATGACTTTTTTTATAGAATTGTCATTTGCAAAAGTATTTATCTACCTCTGCAACGCAATTCCTTATTTCATACCTCTTCATTCTCTTTCGTTCCACTCTCATTCCTCATGCATTCCACCTTTATTCGCCGCCAATTCCACCTCATACACTACTAATTTCTCCTAAATCCACCACCAATTACACAGCCATTCACACACTACTTTTTCATCACTTCACACTGTAACCATAAAAAAAAGCTCCCATTTCCAGGAGCTTTTAAATCTAAGTAAAACCTTAAATTAGCTTTGCATAGACTGCATTGCACGCATAAGTTTTTTACGGGTGTTACTGTCTAAACCTTTCTTACGTAAACGTAAGAAGTTCGGTGTTACTTCAACCAATTCATCGTCTTGAATATAAGTCAAAGCTTCTTCAAGTGACATGATTTTTGGTGGCGTCGGCTTCACAGCTTCATCCTTACCAGAGGCACGCATGTTAGTCAGTTGCTTACCTTTTACTGGGTTAACTTCAAGGTCACCTGTCTTCGCATTTTCACCAATAATCATACCGTCATAAGTTTTACAACCTGGGTGGATAAACATGAAACCACGGTCTTCTAAGTTAAACAATGCAAACGGTGTTGTATCACCCGCAACCATACTTACAAGCACACCACTACGGCGGCCTGCAGGTGTTGATTTAACTGGACCATATTCTTTAAACTGACGTGTAAGAATACCTGTACCCTTTGTGTCTGTTAAGAATTCACTACGGTAACCAATCATACCACGGCTTGGTGCTTCAAAAATAAGACGTTGCTTACCACCATGATCAGCGATCATGTTTGTACATTCCGCACGACGTAAGCCCATTTTTTCCATTACTGCACCTGCGTAATCAGCATCTACGTCGACAACAATTTCCTCATACGGCTCAAGTTTCACGCCAGCTTCTTCTTTAAAAAGAACTTCAGGACGAGAAATAGAAAGTTCAAAACCTTCACGACGCATGTTTTCAATTAGAATGGAAAGCTGTAGTTCGCCACGGCCCATTACTTTAAACGAATCAGCCGTTGCACCCTGTTCAATTGTTAAACCAACTGAAACTTCAGCTTCACGGAATAGGCGATCGCCAATTTCACGTGATGTAAGTTTTTTACCGTCTTCACCTTTAAGTGGTGAATCATTTACAGAAAAAGTCATCCCAATTGTAGGAGGATCAACTTCTAAAGATTCTAAAGGCTCTTTCACTTCTGGGGAGCAAATTGTGTGGGATACATAAGCTTCTGACATCCCCGCAATCGCTACAATATCACCTGCAAATGCTTCATCAACAGAAACACGCTCTAAACCACGATATTTGTAAAGTTTTGTAATTTTACCTGTTTCAATAACCTTACCTTCACGGTCAAAGTCTTTAACTTGCATGTTAACTTTTGCAATACCCGTTTCAATACGACCTGTCACAATACGGCCAACGTAAAGGTCACGTGAAATTGTGGTAGCCAGCATTGAGAAAGGTGCCTCTCGGTCTGCAGTTGGCTCTGGTACGTGTGTCAAAACAAGGTCAAGCAATGGTAATACAGTATCACCATGCGTTTTGTAATCTACGTCTACCCAACCATCACGTCCTACTGCATATAAAATAGGGAAATCAAGTTGTTCTTCTGTTGCGCCTAGACTGTCAAATAAATCAAAAGCTTCGTTTACAACTTCTTCAGGGCGCGAATCGCCACGGTCAATTTTGTTAACAACCAAAATTGGTTTTAGTCCAAGTTTAAGAGCCTTACCTAAAACGAACTTAGTCTGAGGCATAGGGCCCTCGGCTGCATCAATAAGCAACACAACACCATCAACCATACCTAAAATACGCTCAACTTCAGCACCAAAATCGGCGTGACCTGGTGTATCTACAATGTTAATAACGTGGTTTTTGTATTCAATAGCTGTTGGCTTAGCAAGAATTGTAATGCCACGCTCTTTTTCAATGTCATCAGTGTCCATTGCGCGCTCATCAACATCTTTGTGTGAGTTGTCAAATGTGCCTGATTGTTTCAGCATAGCGTCTACCAAGGTGGTTTTACCGTGGTCGACGTGTGCAATAATCGCGATATTTCTTAAGTCGTGCATTTATTTTAAAGCCTTTAATAATTTAATGTCTTCGTGTATGTAAGGAAGTTTGTAGCCTATTTCAAGCCTTATGACCACTTATTTATGATATATACACAAAAAAAAGGCAGCTTCGACTGCCTTTTTTTTCGATAAATGTCATATATTTAGCTATGACGCGCTTGATGTTGGTGTTTTATCGCTATCCGTCACAATAGCTCCTTCAAGGAAGCTTTGTTGTTTTTTACTTTTAAAATCAACGCTTTCATTGAAGCCATCAACAACAGAAGTTGCATGAAAAAATTTAGCACCTTTACTTACGGACTTTACAAAAATAGCCGATAATACAAATGCTAAAGCAGTGCCTGTTGCAAATGAAATAAGGCCGTTAATAATAGGCATTTCCATTTCATTGAACCGATCCATAAATATAGGCACGCCTACAAACATCAAATACAACAGTAAGCCCACAGCGGTAAAGTCAATTTTTAAGCTTGTAATTCCTGCAACAATCCCTAAATAGATATCTATGAAATATTTTTCGATGAGACATACAGTTTTAATCACAGCCCTACTATGGTGCTCTACCGCCTATAGCATGCCATTTTTAAGTCTTTTGCATAGCAAAAAAATAAGAGAAGTAAAATTTATCATGGAAACCTATGGCCCTGCCTCTTTTAAGTGCTACTACAGCGTCACAGGTGGTGCCGACTTGACGCTGGATAACTTTCAAACAGCTTACCAGTTGGGCTATTTAACTACATGCTTGCAAGAAAAGGCTCATGAACAGGCAGAATTTTTAAAACGCATCCCTGAAGGTATCCATAGGTAAGTGGCTATAAAAAAACCTCCAAGAAGGAGGTTTTTTTTCGTTAGCGTGGGTTGTTTTTAAGCTCATCCATAATGGATAAAATACCAAAGGCAAAGTAGCTAGAACGATTCCAATTTAAAATAACATCAAAATTATTAAAAAGCAGGAACCCTTTTTTTGCAGTTTGATTACCATATGGTAAGTATAAATAAGCTTTACGGGTTAAACTTGACCCTTGCGGAACAGGCACACCTCGCTCCTTCATTTTTTGAAGCGTTAATTTAAAAGGCGCAAACTTACGAACAACAGGCTCACCATTTTTATAAACAGTTCTTCCTTTAGAATCACGTTTATAAATAGGCTGTTTACTTAAGCCTGTGTCATAAAACAAACCTTTAATAATAGGTTTGTTAAGCACTATATCAGCCTTCCAAGGTTTTCCTTGTTGCCAACCTAAAATACGTAAATAATTTGCAGCAGAGGCAAACGCATCTGCCTCGTTTGACCAAATATCAATTTTGCCATCCCCGTCACCATCAACAGCATAAGCAAAAAAGGTCGATGGCATAAACTGCACCTGCCCCATTGCACCTGCCCAAGATCCTTTAAAGTTTTCTTTACTTACATGCCCTTCTTGGTAGATGCGCATAGCAAACCAAAGTTCACGTTTAAAAAAAGCTTTACGCTTTTCTTTGGGGTGCCAAGCAAGAGTTGCTAAAACATGTGGGATATTATGATCACCTTGATTTAAACCAAAGTACGATTCAATACTCCACAGTGCAACAATCGCTTCCTTATCAACGCCATATTCACGTTCAATACGCTCTAATAAAATGCGGTGTTCTTGCATCAGCTGCTTTGCTTTAGCTAAACGTGTGGCTGACAAATAAAGCTTTTGGTTATCCTTAAACTTTTTCTCATTTGTGCGCCTAGGAAACCTTCGCGGTTCGCTGCCATCAACCGTACAAGGGCAATAGCGACCATTGATAAAAGCATTCGGCTCTGGGTTCTCACCAAATAATTCATCAATTGTTTCTGTTGTTATGCCTTTTGCTGCAGCCTCAACTTTAAGTTCATCTATAAACTCAGAAAATGACTGCTCAGCAAAAACGCAAGGTGAAAAAATAAGTACAAGTGTTAGTATAAAGGTCTTCATAATTAAGACCTCCCTTTGGAAGTGTTACGCCATAAAAAAGCGCAAAAGAGTGTGTGAAAAAAACTTAGGTAATGTGTTAATGATCATAAGTATACTATATAACACGTACCTATAGCAAGGTGCGTAAGCAATCTTTTTCCTAAAAGGCGTGTTGCGTGCCTAAAAATATGCTACAATTTTAAATATCAAAACAATAAAAAAAGCTTTAAATTTATATGACTTTAAACAATTCAACCCTAGAGTCTTTAATAGAAATATTAGAAATAGAAGACACCAAAGAACTGGTGGCTATATATTTTGACACAGCATCTGAAATTTTGCATAACATCAACCTTGGTATTGAAGAAAATGATGCTGAAAAAATCAGATTTTGGGGACACCGTATTAAAGGGGCTTCTGGTACACTTGGACTTGACGACCTTGAAAATGCAGGGAAATTATTAGAGCTCTATGGCGGAAAGGGTGATATTAAAAGTAGTATCCCCATCATAAATAGCTTAAACGATCTGCTAAAAAGTGCGCAAGCTGCTATTAAGAAAGACTTCCCTGAACTTTTATAATTTAAGATTAAATTTTTTAATTTTCCTATCAAGTGCGGGCCTAGAAATACCTAAAATATCACAAGCTTTCCCTTTATGTCCGTGGGTAGCTTCAAGGGCTTTTACAACATGCATACGCTCAGCATCTTCAAGCTTCATAAGCGGCGCTGCGGCTAAATCGATACCCCCTTTATCTGACACACGTTCTATCACAATTTGATCAGCACCAATAATATCAGTTCGATTTAGCGCACAAGCACGTGTCAACGTATTTTCGAGTTCTCTAACGTTACCTGGCCAATTATGCATTTCTAACTTAAAGTAAGCTTCGTCTGTCATGCCCTTAATGCTTTTGCCCAGCTTTTTATTGATACTGCTCAATAAAAATGGAATAAGTAGTTTAATATCTTCAAGTCGATCACGTAGAGGCGGCACAGCTATTGTTAAAATTTTCAAACGATACATAAGGTCTTCCCTAAACATGCCATCCTCTATCATCTGGCTTAAGTCCCTGTGTGTTGCTGCAATAATATGCGCATTCGTCTTGAGCGTTTGCGACCCGCCCACTCGTTCAAAGGTGCCTTCTTGTAAAACACGTAATAACTTAGACTGAAGCTTTGGTGACAGCTCACCAATTTCATCTAAGAATAACGTGCCGTCTTGTGCCAACGAAAACTTACCATCCTTTCGCTCGACAGCGCCTGTAAAAGCACCTTTTTCATGCCCAAACATTTCACTTTCCAGCAAAGTTTCAACAATAGCACCGCAATTCACAGCCAAGAAAGGCCCTTTTTTGTTGGAATGATAATGTATCGACTTGGCAACAAGCTCTTTACCTGTACCTGTTTCACCTTGAATCAATACAATGGCGTCATTTTGTGAAGCGAGGGCAATAGTTTTAACAACTTCAATCATTTTACGGCTGCTTCCAATAATTTTTGGCTCAGGCGTTTCTTCTTTAGGTGCAAGCTCTACTGCAAAATCCTTCTTCTGAGACTTGGGCGCCAATGCTTTTTTGGTCGCTGCATTCAACTCTTCAATATCGATAGGTTTATGAATATAATCCATCGCACCTTCTTTAATAGCTTCAATAGCCAGTTGCATATCATGCTTACCTGTAATCATAAGCACAGGTACTTCTGGAAACATGTCTTTTAAGTCTCTTATAAGATGAATGCCTAAAGTATCTGGTAGGTGCTGATCAAGTAAAATAAGTTTAGGTGTTAACAACTGTAACTGTTCTTTTGCTGAGCGACCTGTTTGAGCCGTTTTACAAGAATATCCGCTGTCGTCAAAATGTAATTGCAACATTTCTGCTAAATGCGCGTCATCATCAATAATAAAAACGTCTATCTTGTCGCTCATTGGCGGGCTTTCCATTCTGAATCTGTCCATGTTTCCATACGCAGTGCATGCAAACCATCTCTGTTTTCATTTTTCATTTCATCAGCAAGCAATGTAAAAACCATACGTTGCCGTGCTATTTTACTCTTATTTTCAAATTTTTCCGAAACAATTATCACACTGAAATGGCTACCACCACGGTCTAAAACACCTGCGTGCCCTGCATGCAAGTTCGACTCGTCCACGACCTCTATCCACGAAGGATTAAGACCATTTTTTATTTTATCTTCAAGAATTTTCTTATTCATAGTATAAAGTTTAACAAATATACTTTAAACACTCAAACAAAGACCGAGGAAATAGCAATGAAAGTGGTGAGCTGGAACTTAAATTCCATCCGAGCAAGGCTAGAACACGTTGAAAACTGGATAAAAGAGAACAATCCTGATGTTTTATGTCTGCAAGAAACAAAAGTAACAGACGAACAATTCCCACGTGAAGCATTTGAAGCAATGGGCTTAAACGTCTATACGCATGGACAGCCTGCTTACAACGGTGTTGCTCTTATTTCACCGCACACACTAGAAGACGTACAGCGCGGGTTCCCTGAAGGAGATATGAACAATCAGAAACGTGTGATTTCATGTACTTTGAATGGCGTCCGCATTATCAATGTATATATCCCTCAAGGTGACAACCCTGACAGCCCTAAATATGCCATGAAAGGCGAATTTTACAAACGCCTTAGAAGCTGGATTGAAGAAGACTTTACCCCACAAGATGATATTTTAATTTGCGGTGATTTTAACATTGCACCAAGCGACATTGACGTTCACGACCCTTTAAAATGCAGTAAAAAATGCGGCTATTTGCCAGAAGAAGTGATGTGGTTAAATACTTTAATGGAATGGGGCTTTGACGATAGCTTTCGTGTTTTTCACCCAGAAACCGTTCAGTTTAGCTGGTGGGATTATCGTATGAATTCGTACAGTAACAATAAAGGGATGCGCATTGATCATATTTTGACAAGCAAAGCCCTTACTAAAAAATCTATCGAAGTCGGCGTTGAAGAAAGCCCGCGTGCACTAGAGCGCCCTTCGGACCATGTGCCTGTTTACACAATCTTCAAAATATAGACACTCAAAACGTCCCTGTAAAAGCCTTGTAATCCAAGGCTTTTTTCTTTTATTACAATTTTTCATACCTAATGTCAGAAAAAAATAGCGCTTCAGTTGTATACAGAACCATACAAAACTAAGGAAGTATATACGGGGGTATAATTTATTTATGAATAAAAAAATACGCAACATAAGACCTCATCTTATCGATGAGGATACGCATTTAAATGTTCAAGTTTACAAAGATAGAATAAATAGACAGGAAAATAATCGACACCACTCTGGATTAAACATGGTCAATGTTTCAACCCCTGAAGAGTCCATTCTTATACGTGGTTACGCAACAGTTCTAGAGCAAAGCTTACACGATATTGACATACAGCACCCCTTAGTTCCGCTCAAACTCACCCTCAACAAAACCACGGGTGCAAAAAACGGCTACTTAATATGTTGTGGTGACTACGCTCAACAATGCCTCGAAAGTATACGTGAGTATATCAAACTAGGTGACAGAATTATAAACCTAGGTGGCGGACTTGGCATAACAGCCACATATGCAGGCATTTTATCAAAAAACCCTGTGACCATCATAGAACCCAACATTAAAATGCATCCAACTATCCACAAAAATGCGGATTTAAATGATATATCTATCAAATTATTGCAGGCTTGCATTACACCAGAAAATGATGAATCGCTGACTGAATTTCATATTATGGAAGAACCACTTTCATCTTCCATTTTTAAATATGCACAAGAAGTGGATACATCATACAAAGTTGAAACCATCTCCTTACAAAAACTAATTCAAGAGTCACATGCTAATGTTATTATTTCAGATATTGTGGGCGCTGAAATTAACGCATTTGAAAACATTGACCTGCGCCAAATTGACAAAGTAATTATAACCATAAACACACCTATTATTGGTGAAAAACCAACCGCAAACCTCATTACAACCTTAAGCAAACAAGGTTTTGAACTGAAGGATATTAAAGGATTGGTGTTTAGCTTTATAAGAACAAAATAAAAAGAGCCCCGAAGGGCTCTTCTACCACATTGGGTGTGGTAATTTTTTTCAAGAGTTACTTCAATTTCACTTCTTTGAATTCAACATGCTTACGTACAACAGGATCGTACTTACTGAAAGTCATTTTTTCAGTTGTATTAACACTTTTAGGGTTTTTCATAGTTACATAGTAATAACCAGTTTTACGCCCTGTTTTAGGGTTAATGGCAGTGGATTCAAGCTTGATGTAAATGCTGTTACGGTTCGCCATTTTCCTGTCCTTTATTTCAATAATATTTTCTAACACAACGCCTTCTTTAAAAAGGCTTATCGAAGAGTTATATACGTTAGTTTATATACATTGTCAACGACTAGTTAATAAAAAAGTTTGTCTTACATAAAATCGTGAGACAAATAAGTATGACTTTTATTTTACTTAGTGCTTCAAAGTCTCAATTAAATTAAGATGATACATGTTTTTGTGCAAAAAACTTGTTTATACAACGTACAATATCCAAAAATATTATATAGCCTGAACACTTTTAATAGATTTTTAAGATAAAGTCTGTCATAAATAAAGGTATAGCGAAGCACTTATACAAATGACGAGGTAAAGTATGTCACATAACATTATGGTGGTCGATGACCATGCACTCATTAGAGAGGGTATATCTTCCCTTCTTGATAAAGATCAATTTATCGTTATTGGTGAAGCATGCGATGGAGAAGAAGCCGTAACTCGCTACAATGAACTTTCTCCCGCACTTGTTTTAATGGACATGAAAATGCCTAAAATGTCAGGGCTTGAAGCTTCTAAAGAAATTTTAAAAAGTCATCCTGATGCAAAAATCGTCATTCTAAGCGTTGACCTTACAGAAGCAGACTTAATGCAAGCTGTCGACCTTTCAATTAAAGGATACCTGCTTAAGACATCTAATAGTGAAGCCTTAAACCACGCTTTAAGTCTCGTTATGTCTGGAGAAAGCGTCTTCCCTTCTGAAGCCCTTATTAGTGGCATGAACAATCGCCATAAAACACAAGAAATGGGCTTAACACCACGCGAAGAAGAAATTTTACGCCACATTGCTCGCGGTGAATCTAACAAAGGTATTGCAAGAAACCTAGATGTAACAGAAGGTACTATTAAAGTACACATTAAAGCTATTCTTAAAAAGCTAGACATGAACAACCGCACACAGGCTGCTATTTACGCTTATGAACGCGGCCTTGTTTAAATTTCGCTACATTTAGCACTTAAAAAAAAAGAACCCATCAGTTTGATGGGTTCTTTTTTATTGAGTCACCTTAGTTTAGTCATCTTTATCATTTTTTGAATTCAATGACTGCTTATCTTCGTCGTCTAACGGCAATTCACTACCCTCGTCTCCTGTAGAAATACTGTACATGGCATAGCCTAACCCCGCTGCAAAAAGTATGATGACAAGCAAAACTATGACGCTACCTGTACCACCAGAACCAGACATGACATAAAATGCCAAAGCTGCCAACGGTAAAACAATAACATAAAGCCACCAGTAGTCATTAAAATGGCCTTCTCGCATTAAATCTTTGGCCTTGCTAGATGCAACATTTTTTTTATCACCTAAACATGCCTTTAACGCATCCTTCGCACGGCTTTTCAGCCCATGCACATCGTCAGTCATCACCCTTAAAGCTCCTTCAAACGCCGCTACAACCTCCTCTGCATCAATAAAGTTACCTTTTTCAGCATATGCTTTTAAAATTTCAGATGGTAAGCTTTCAGAAGGTTGCACCTTAACCCAAGCGCGGTAAAAATTTAAATAGTAAGGGTTTGAAGGCACCTTAAATGCATCAGGCCCTGCTGCTACATGAATAAAAATATTATATTCATACTTAGGCATATATTTTTTGATAATTTTCCATTTTTCATCTGGTATAATTTCCTTTTCAACTTCAACCAATGCTTCTAACATTTTATCAAAAATACAAAATATTTCTGTATGTGCCGCCATACGCTTAACAGGTAAAGTACGTGAAGACCCCTTCCCTTCAACGCCTGTAATAACAATAGACCAAACCTGCCAGTAATTTACATTCGCCAAACCCATTGCAGCCATTGCACGGTTAGGATAAGCCTCAGTGCTATATCGCTTTGCATCTAAACTTGTGTATAGATAAACCTCATCAAACGCTGGTATTTTATAGGATTTTAAAAGCAATGAAGTGTAACGATGCTCCAATGTCCATAAATATTTAGAATTAGGTGTTAAATTACCTTCGTCATCATAATTCTGCTGAATTGTCGCAACGATATCGCTGTAATTTGCGTAAGAACGTGCAAGCAAAATTTCTAACTTAAATAATTTTTGAATAATAATGTCTTTTTCACTTTCAAAGCGAGAGCGCAATTGAGGGCGCATAACATTAAGATAGAAAATAGCGCCGCCTGGCGCTGTTGTAGCGATTTTTTCTAGGCTTTCGATTTCAAAGCTCGTCAATAACTTTGGATCTAAAGTTGATAAAAGCATCCAAGCTTTTAAATGTATCCCTCCATGAGCGCCTATACCATTCCCTTCAGTCATACTTTCGGGGTTAAGCAAATAGAATTCGCGCATTAAATCAACCGCCTTTGCAGGGTCAAAATTACATTCTTGCAGTACATATGCATAGCGATATTGACGCAATTGCTGCGCATTACAGCTTTCAGAATAGAGGCAAGACTTTTTAGCTTCAGCACGTGCCTCTGGCAACGCCTCACTGCTGCCATTTTGAACTCTAAAATAAAGCAATTGACTTAAAATAAACGCTAAAGATCTATTGTTAGGGTCATTTTTCTTGGCTGTTTTAAGAACAGTCACAGCATCTTTCGTACGCTTTAACGCAATGGAATCAACCGCTGTTGTCATTTTATTAAGCGTTGCTATGTTATAACCCAGCTCAACCATATTTTCGTTTGCAAAAGCAAGCTCAGCAGATACAATTTTATACAAACTTAGCTCAGACGGCGTCATAGAAGTTAGGTCTTCTTCTTCCCCTTCCACGGAATCTTCTTTTGACTTATAATGCTTTAACAAATTTTCAGGATAGTCATAAATTGAGGTGATTTGTATCGTTTCTTTAAACGACTGTACATAACCATGCTCCTGATTGTTTTTATTTTCAGGTAATGGCTCAATAACCATATCAGATGACAAAGAAGGACTGTAAACATTTTTTTCTTGTAGTGTAATGGCTTTAACATATTTAAATATTTGAGAAACCTCATCCGTCAGGGGGTAATCATTAAAAGGCGGCTCAACCTCTATCGATGTTTTGTCATAAACACTCGCTTCACGCTGGTTTCTGATATTAATAGTAATATCTTTCGCTTGTGATATAAGTTTTTTAAGTTTATCCATGACTATTGCTGTTTCTCGTACAATTTAATTTCATATTCCACCAAATCAGAAAGATTATCCATAGAGATACCACCTCCCATTTTAATGCCATTCACATATAAAACCGGCGGTCTTGTTTCCCCCATACCTTTAGATGCTTTAATATCTGCATCTAATTCACGGTAATATCTCCTTGCATTTTCACGCGTCATGCGGCGTAATTTCTTTTCAGATACCCCCACCGACACTAACTTATCGATAAAGATATTATCTGCCATTGTAGAGGCCTCATACAACTTCTCACGAAACTGCCAGAAATGATCAGCATCATAAGCTAAGCGGCTGTAGAATGCTGCCGCATTTGTCATGTTATATTGATCAACTGGCAAATGCATGACAATGTGGCGAATTTTGTTTTTATATTTTTCTTCTGTAAACACGGCATCAATTTTTTTTGAAAGGTCCTGACAATACAAACAGCTTAAATCAGTAATTTCAAGCATTGTTACAGGTGCATCTTCTGGGCCACGTGCCGCATTATGGCTCCACGCCTGAATATAATATCTATTTTCAATAGCCATGCGAGCACGGTCGTTTTTAAGAGTTTGAGGTAGATCAGCGTCAAAGGCATGAAACTTAATTTCATCATTTGTCATAACCTCTTTACCACCAATTTTAATTTTCGGTGCGCGACCCGACATTGTATAGCCTTGAGCTGTTGAATTTTGCACGAAAATAAGTAGAGCCACTATAAAAACAGTTAGCCCCATACAAAAACCGACAATAGATTTATTATTATTCAATTCTATTTTACTTGTGCCTTATATAAAAGAATTCTTAATCTCTTATGTAGTGTACCGCAAACTATCTATAAAGTATAAATGAACATCATACTAAACAACAATTATCTGCGTTAAATAACTTCACCTGTTGCATGTTATACACCCATGATGTATATAAGTGGCATTCAGAATAAATGAAAGAACGTACCATGCCATTTGTAGTAACTGGAAAATGTATAAAATGTCGTTATACCGACTGCGTTGAAGTATGCCCTGTTGACTGCTTTTACGAAGGTGAAAACATGCTTGTTATTAACCCTGATGAGTGTATTGACTGCGGTGTTTGCGAACCTGAATGCCCTATTGAAGCTATTAAATCTGACGAGGAACTAAACTCTGAAGAACAAAAATGGGCGGATATAAACACAAAATTTAGTGCCCTATGGCCAAATATAACTGAAACTCAAACACCTAAAGCTGATGCCGATGAGTGGAGCGAGAAAACCAGTGAAGAAAAAGCAAGCCTATTTAGTGAAAAACCAGGTAGCTAAGCTATTTCATATCCCAAAAAAGCAGCCCTGGCTGCTTTTTTTTATAAGTTTTGATACAAGACGCTATAGGCATCCATCATATCGTTAAAACCGTGCTCTTTCTTTACAAATGGTCGTGCATATAATGAGCGACCTTGACGGAAATTAGGGTCCGATATCAATTTCTCAACCGCATTTTTCGCAAGGGCGTTATTTGGGTAAAGCACAACCCCTGTTTTATTACCATTGGTTAAGGTTAAAGCACTATTTGACGCTTCAAGCACCACAGGTAACCCACAGCTTTGAGCTTCTAATACTGTACTTTGACGCTCTTCCACACCACCAAGTAGCATAAACACATCGCAAGCCTTTAAATAATCTTCTGGATTTGTAACAGCATCGCGAATAATAACGTAAGGCTCGGTAGCTGTACGCCTTAGCTCTTTTCTTATTTCTTCTAAATAAGCGACATCTTTAATTTTACCAACCAAAAGCACCTGAATAATATCACCAAGCGGCATGCACAGCTTTACAACATCCAACTGCTTGTTCGCAGGACATATATCAGCCATGCAACATACCAAGGTAGCGCTTTCCGGTAATTCTAATTCACGCCTGATAGGACGCTTCGACAAAACAGGCTTAAAACGGCCAACTTCCACCCCTTCTTTTATAAGGCATACATTATCTAGGTGGAGCGTATTTGCCTGCTCTAACACTAATTGAGAATTCACAACAACGTGATTAAAGGTACCCAAATGTTTTAAATAACTTTTACGTTTCCAAAATGGAAAACTTGTAAGCTGAAAACTATCCATCGACATTGCCGTGGCAATGGCAGGCACTCTTAAAGAATCGCACACTTTTGTTAACGGGTAAGACGCATGGCCTAACCCCACAACATGTAGCATATCAATGGTTGAATCTTCTTTTAAAACTTTTTTTAGCGCTAAAGAAAGGTTGGTAACACCTGGCATTTTAAATTTAACTTCAGGTGCGTGATACGTCACGATATCTGCTGAGACGCCATCAAGCGCGCTTTCAAATTCTGCAGATGATAAAATAGAAACCTTTAACCCACGACGCAATAAAGCAAGCGCAAGTTGCCCTGTGGTTTTTACAATTTTATTGCTTGCATCATCTGTGCAAATTAATAGTGTATGTGATACGTTCATTTTGGAAATATAACACTTTATTTTAAAAATAAAAAGAGCGGTTTAACGTGAATGTGGATGAAGTGGGACATGTTCCAGCATTTTCCACTCTTTCATACAAACAGGCCCTTCCACTGCCATGGCCTGATAATAGGAATAGTCAAAGGTTACCATGTCACCCTTTTGCACATTGTCTTTCCATTTATAGCGGAATTTTTTACCAGAAAATGGTGCCATTAATTTTACAGAGCAAGGCTCTTCTACCACATCATCAGCTTTATCATACAACGCAATCACTTTGCCCATAAGCGGAGAACAATTTACATAACCCGCGTCATAAGTTTCCTTCACCTGACTTGTTACCTTTAAAGGTCTAAAGTGAATTTTATTATAGTACACGTCTTCAACAACCCCCATAACACGGCACATGCTATAACCTGACGCATAGGCGGTATTTGAAAGAAGTAATAAGGTAAATAATGCGGTAAAAAAGCGCATGTATTAGTCTAGCCCACCAGCCTTGATTATATTCTGTCGCATCCATGCGGTAAAGCCTGGTGCAACACTTTTAAAGAAGTCTGCCATTTTAAATAATTGTGTTTTTAAAGATGGATTTTCTTTATCGTTTACAACAATGCCTTCAATATTTGCACCTGCTTCACGCAATTGTTTAATGGCCTGCATAATTTTAATACGAGATGTACGTTTAGCCATCATCACCAATAAACTACGACGTGCCGCTGCAGACAAAATAACTGGGTCAATGTTATAACGGTTCAACGCCGAAACAGGTGTTGTATCTACAATGATATGATCAAATTTTTTCTCTAAAGCATCAAAGAAAGCACTTGCATGCTGTATGTCTTTTAAATATTGGATGCTCATGCTATCAAGCGGTGCGGGCAAGAAAAATAGCCCCTCAACATTTTTTACCGTATGAATCAGATCACCAAAACCTTTTGAAAAATCACGACCAGGTAAGTTCCATGCCATGTGCTCAGGACTCAAGTCATGTGACAGTTTAGTATTACGCATATTCAAGTCAATAAGCAAAGTACGCTTACCACTTTCAGCACTACGTTGTGCCATCAAATGTGCAAGCAATGTAACACCCTCACCTTCTTGAGCAGAAGTTACAACCATGCTCCCCTTCAAGGTAGAAAGCGCGCCTCTATGAATACGACTCACTTCAGCAAAAGACGTTGGATGAATTGTTTGTGTACCCATTGACCCTGTTGCACGACTCGTACCTGTTTTTTTAGCTTTTGATGCTGACACTTCTTCAATCTTATCCGTCATATTCACAATTCCCTTTAAAACAATTTCGAGTTCGTATTAATCACAAGCTTACCGTCCACACTTTCTACATGGCCTACATGCGGAATATGACCCAATATCTTCAAACCTAGCACTTCATAAATCTCATCATCTTTTTTCAACGATTTATCTGTCCACTTGCGGTTTAAAACAAGGATAAGACATAAAACGATAGCTGCCTGAAACGCAACCCACAATAAATTCATGTGATAATGCATATCACGCTTAGGTGATAGAGAAATAGCAGGCTCTACAATCCACATAATTGCATTTGGTTCATTATAAAACTGTCCACCCATCAATGAGCGCGACTGCAAAAGCAAGTCTTCATATTCATTTTGAGCTAAATCTTTTTGTGCTTCTGCCTTTTGCGCGTTAAACTCAACACTTACAACCTGCTTTAAAATCTCTTCTTTTTTTGCACTCTGACTCGTTGTAGCTAAGCGTTGTTGTAAAGCATTTAATTTTTCAACAGTACGTTTCTCTTGTTCACTATATAGCTGCACCTGATTCCCCAAAGACGCCAACAAATCACCAACACGTACACGTTCTGGTGCTAAAATTTCATCAATAAAGTTACCAGAAAGATACTCTAATACTTGCTCGGCTTTTTCTGGTGTTTTATCTTTATAGTTAATGCGCATCATATCATCACTAAAGATGTGCAATTTAACACGGCTCGAAAAATCATAAATTGCTGATTCTTGCTCCGCTTTACTTAACAAGTCAAAACCAACAACAGCACCTGTGTCTAAAATTGTATCACGAATCACAGATGTGCCCTTTAATCGGCGCTCTAAAATCAGGCTATTACTTGGGTCTGACGCATTCATCAATACAGGAGAACTCGCCTTTAAACGGTCTATACTAAGCGTTGTAGTCGCTTCATACATGGGGCTATACGCAAAGCTCCACGCTATAACAGTCAACGGTAATAGGACAAGCGGTAAAATAACCTGGTAACGATAATCCCAAATTCTCACCAACAAAATTGCAATTTTAAGCATCTACATTCCAACTTTTTATCAATTTTCATTTGCATCTTACAAAAAAACGCTTATATGCTATAAATATAAACGAACATACAAGTGTTGTGTAAGCTATATTTACTTATTCAGCCCTTAATATCAATAATAAAGGAATTCACCTGTGTCAAATTTGCGTGACCGCCATGCCAAAATATTAGCAACCGTAGGGCCTGCCTCTTCTAGCCCAGAAATGCTTGAAAAATTAGCACTTGCTGGAGTTGATGCCTTTCGCCTTAACTTTTCTCACGGAGACTATGCTGTACACGAAGCCAATATCAATAACATCCGCGCGTTAGAAGAAAAGCTTGGTAAACCAATTACGATCCTACAAGACTTGCAAGGACCTAAAATTCGCCTTGGTGAATTTGCTGATGGCATGTCTTACGAACTACAAGTTGGTGACACCTTCCAAATTGATGGCGATAAAACACCTGGTGACAAATCACGTTGCCACATGCCACACCCAGAAATTTTAGCCGTATTAAATGTTGGTGATAATATTTTCATTAACGATGGTATCGTTCGTTTAAACATTAAAGCTAAATCGGGTGACACGCTCACATGTGAAGTATTTGAAGGCGGGACTATATCAAGCCGTAAAGGCATTAACCTTCCAGGCGTTGATCTTCCTATATCCTCCATTACCGAAAAAGACTGGAAAGACTTAGAATTTGGCCTTAAAATGGGCGTTGACTGGGTGGCTATCTCCTTCGTGCAAAAAGAAGACGATGTTTTAGATGTCAAAAAACGTGTCGGCGATCAAGCTGGCGTTATTGCTAAAATTGAAATGCCAAATGCTGTCAAACGTATCGATGCCATTATCAAAGCCGCTGATGGTATTATGGTTGCCCGCGGAGACCTTGGGGTGGAATGCCCTATTGAAGACGTGCCATCTATTCAAAAAAGATTGATACGTAAATGCCGCTCAGCAGGTATCCCTGTTATTGTTGCAACCCAAATGCTTGAAAGCATGATCGAAAACGCGAGCCCTACCCGCGCTGAGGTTTCTGACGTTGCCAACGCAACTTTCGAAGGGGCTGACGTCTTAATGTTAAGCGCCGAATCAGCCGCTGGTAAACACCCTGAACGCGCAGTACAAACAATGGACCGCGTTATAAAACGCGCTGAAGATTCAAGTGCTTGGCGCTCTCTTGTTGACGCACGTTACACAAAAACAGAATCTAATACAGGCGACGCCATCACACATGCTGCAGCTGAAACAGCTGAGGTTTTACATGCCAAGGCTATTGTTACATTCACCGAACATGGATCAACAGCTTTACGTATGTCACGTCAGCGCCCTAAACAAACCATTTTAGCATTAACACCTCATATTAAAACAGCAAGACGCATCAACCTTGCATGGGGACTCAACTGCCAAGTTAAGGAAAACCCAACCGATCAAGAAAGCCTCGTAATACTGGCTGAAAATGGCGCAAAAGATGCTGGTATCGTTCAAAAAGGCGATCAAATTGTTTTAACAGCAGGCCTTCCATTTGGTATTGCTGGCACAACAAACATGATACGTGTGTTGAATATTGAAAGTTAACCCGTACATAAAACAGACAATAACCTATAAAACACCTATATATTTATAAGTACGCCCCTCACCTTCTAATGTTATATGAAGTTACAAGGCGTACTTATAACTTAACTATAGGAAAAATGTTCATAAAACCAGCGCCTTTAGCACCCAACATGGAAGAACACTTAAAAGCCTTTAAGAGCTTAAAACCCTTGATGCAATTGACATTTAGATAATAAAGCAGAAATCAATCAAAGAAAAATGGAGCGGGATAGGGGAATCGAACCCCTCTAAATAGCTTGGAAGGCTAGAGCATTACCACTATGCTAATCCCGCACAACAACCATAACTTAACACTTTACAAAATGGCTTTCAAGTAAAGATTTTGCAAAAAATTTAAAATATGATTAAAAAACATGCACCCTAAAATCCAAGGCGTGCATTGAGTAAAATGTCATTTTTTTAATTGACACCCCTTGCATCACCCCCCATAAATATATGTGAAGTTGTGTGTAATGATAAGGATTGGGTTACATGATGTATGTATTTATTATAAAAAAAACTTTAAAACTAAGTCTTTTAAGCATGCTTCTGTGCGCACCTGTTGTTGCACAATCCATTGAAAACAGTGTTAAAACACAACAGGAACAGGTAAATATTGCCGTTTATTCAAAATATTTGCAACAACTACAAACTCTAAACAGTGAATTAAAAGACCTTGCTAATGAAGTTGGCATTATGACCGATTGCCACCAACAAGGCAGAATTTACACGTCAGCAGGTTGTGTCAACGCATTTACCCCTGAAATCGACCCTACATCTAAAGACCACGCTCAACAAGAGCCTTCAAACTGCCCAGGCGGCGAAGTTCAAATTTGGTCCGCTGGCAGCTGGGGTTGTAAAGAAATTCGTAGTGTAGCAGTAGAGCCTCCTGTTCCAGATGCACAAACATGGCAATTAGACAGTGTCGAAAGCTGCCCCGATTTATTTGTTCGCAATTGCAGATCATCAGACGACACATGCCCTGGCACCAGCAACCCATTGAACACTCCTTGTTCATCTTCTGATAACTTTTGCAGATATGTGGCAAGCAATAACAGAAGCCTACTCGAATTTCGCTGTAATTAGAAAGAATAAACCATGATGAAAATTTACATTTTGCTCATAACATTATTTATTGCACAATCAGGTTACGCCTTTGAATATACGTCAAATACCAACAATACGGCGCCTCTTTTAAAAATCAAGGTGCAAATTGAAGATGTTAGTACGTCCATCACAAACCTTAAAACTTTACTTGCTACAGCAGCCGCTTGCGGTGACAACGGCCAGCACTTTAACGGCACATCCTGCGTAAACCTTACAGAGCAGGACCCTGAAACAGAGATACACGGAAAACGTGACATGATATTAACTTGTAGTGCAGGCGACCAAGCTCAAAGCTACGACACGTCAACCAATACATGGACATGTAAAACCCTTACGAATTAAATCCAAAAAAGAAAACGGTGAAAATAAATGAACAATGCGATATATTTAAAATTCTGGTCAGTTCTATGCTTAGGCTTCGTTTTATTAACAACTCAAGCATTTGCACAAGAACATACAGTAGGCAGGCAAGGTAGTCACACGTCGGCCATTGAAGTTCAGGTTAACACCGTTAAAAGCCTAATTAAAAAAATTGAAGAAAAAATCACAACACTTAGCAATTGTTATACATCGTCAGAGTTTTGGGATGGTGCGGGCTGTCAAGACGCATATGAAGAGGATCCAAACGTACGAGACCACGGTCGAGAAAGTACTTTAAATTGTACAGCTACAAACGAAGTTGCACAGTGGAATGCCACCTCAAAAAGATGGTATTGCAAACCTATTACAGTGCCGGTTGACTGTTCAGCCCCGGCAACGCTCAGCGAATGTTCAACAGCTGTACTTAATTTAACCGACGGTGAAACAGTTACAAATGTAAGCTGCTCAGGAAACTACGGCACCTGCACAGCAAACGCCACTTGTTCAAATGGCATAATTACAGTAGACAGTGAATTTTGCCCAACCACACCTGTAGGCTGCTATGATTCAATCGGCACAGCTGGCTGTGCATCTACACAATCACTATCACACACAGAAACAAAAACATGGACATGTGACACTGGCTATTCTGGTTTTTGTGAAGCAACATGTAACAATGGCTCTTTACAGGCTGCATCAAACAACTGCGCTGGCACAGGCACATGGGTTGCTGGTAGCTGGAGCACTTGTAGCACAACATGTGGCGGCGGCACACAGACACGTAGTTATACCTGTCAAGGTGGAGCATGTACAACGCCTCAACCTGCGAATGATAGCCAATCTTGTAATACGCAAGCCTGTGGGCCTGACTGTGATTCTCAATCAATTACCGTCAGCCGCAATACAACAGATGGACGTCAAACATGTATGTTCGTTGCAGGAAGCGGTATGAATGGGGATACAATCGCATCCACGGATACAGGTATTTGCGACTGGACAAGTGCAGGTGATGCTTCTTGTAGTGGTAACTTAAAATGTGTCGGCAACACATGGCAGGTCGAAAGTTGGAACGCTGTATGTGGCTTATCTAAAGGTTCATGGACAACGGGCGCTTGGAGCACCTGCGACGCAACATGTGGTGGCGGTACACAAACACGTTCAGTAACATGTGGATTTGATACCTGTACAGGTACAAAACCTGCCACAAGTCAAACCTGTAACACGCAAGCATGTGCAACATCTGGCGCGTGGACAACAGGTAGCTGGGGTGCTTGGAGTGCTTGTAGTAAAACCTGTGGTGGCGGAACGCAAACGCGTTCACGCAGTGTGACTTGTGCATACACGACTTGCACAGGTACAAAACCTGCCAGCACACAAAGTCAAGCCTGTAACACGCAAGCATGCGCCACATCTGGCGCGTGGACAACAGGTGCTTGGAGTGCCTGCAGTAAAACCTGTGGTGGCGGGACACAAACACGTAGCGTGACCTGTAACTTTACAAGCTGTACAGGCACAAAGCCAGCCACTAACCAAACTTGTAACACACAAGCATGTGCACCAACAGGATGTCTTGTTAGACACCCAATTGGCTGGGGTGGATATAATCGAGGTAAATATATACCATGTAATGAATATTACATGGCCCCAGGCGGCACAGCAAGGGAAAGCTACATCCCTCCTGGTGTGACCATAAAATACAATGCAACCTTCTGTCCTTCAAAAAATTGCAACGGTTACATTCAGTTGAAATGCCCAAGTAGTGGAGGAAGCTTTACAGTTGTAAATGAAGTCTGTAAGAGCGGCCCTTCACAAATTGAATAATTAACGCTCATATCATAAAAAAGGAGAGGTCAAACTCTCCTTTTTATTATATAGTAACATCATGAAAAGAACGATTAACGGCACAGATATTCCTTACACTATACGCATTAGCAAGCGTTCTAGTTATGCGCGCATTATTGCAAACCACAAAGGTATTGAAGTATCTATACCCGAAGGGACACCCCTCACTTATGCCGAAGAATTTGCTGAAAAAAAACGCATATGGATTAAAAACAAGCATCAAGAAATGTCACATAGACAATTGGCAAGCACAGGGCTTATAAAAACAGAATATGTGAATACAGAAACTGCCGAATTAAAGCGCCTTCTTAAAATTAAAATCAAAGAAATTATTGTGCGCCATAACGAAACGTTAGGTCGCCCCAAACAATTACGCATTAAAGAACAAAGTAGCCGCTGGGGCAGTTGTAGCAGCAAAGGCGGCATCAACATAAACTGGAAACTTATTTTCGCTCCCGACGATGTATTAGAATATGTGGTAGTACATGAGCTTTGCCACTTAACGCATATGAATCATTCCAAAAAATTTTGGGACCTTGTAGGCACAGCCTTACCCGAATTCAGACCTTCAAGACTATGGCTAAGGTTACATGGACAAACATTGATGTCCGTCAAATCTACCAATAACACATCTTATATCTCCTAAATATAATTTATTACACATCTTATATTTCATTTATATTTTAAATAGATATACAACACCCCCTAAACAAAAGTGAGTATAACAGGCAAATAACCTTACAAAATAAAAGGTTATTTACTTGCATTTTAGAAAATAATCGCTATAAACTTAATCACCCCCTCTAAAGTTGAGGATATAAAAACAAAAAACATAGCAAACATGATATTTACTGAAATTTGCCGAGAATTAGCACTTTCACCAGCAGGTAGCTACGCTTCCTTACTATTCTCGCTTGCCCTTTTAGCATTTGTAGGCAGTTTTAGTCATTGTACGTTAATGTGCGGCCCCTTTGTTATGATGCAAATCAAGCGTAATCAAAAAAATCAAACATCAGAACCTGCAACTGAATGGCAAAGGTTAAAAGGCTCTGCGCTATTACCTTACCACCTCGGACGCATTACAACTTACAGCTTCCTTGGTGGTATTGTTGCTTACATTGGGTCTCAAATATCATTAGACTGGGCGCCTTTTACAGGCACACTCCTTCTTATTTCAGGTGTTGTATTTATTGCCTATGCTATTTCTAGTAAAACTATGAATAAATTTCTCAATATCAGCCCATTAGCAAATCTCACTAACATGTCTTTTTTCAAGAAATGGGTTAGAACCTTATCGACCTCAAATTTGAGCTTAAGAAGTTATGGGCTCGGCATTGTTTTAGGCTTTATCCCTTGCGCAATGATTTATATAGCTTTAACAGCAGCTGCTACAGCTGGTGGCTTTTTCAAAGGTTTTTTAGCAATGCTAACCTTTGGTGTTGCTACCATACCCGCACTGTTTACCTTAAGTGTATTTGGTAAATATTTTACCGAACTAACACGCATTAAAACGCATATTTTTAATAGAATTGCGTTAAGCGTAGCTGGCCTTTGGCTAAGCTACATAGCCATAACAATACTAACTACTAACTAAAGAAGGAACCGGAGATGACAACATCACCATCTTTAAAATATAACGATACAGCCATAAGACTGTTTATTATTATGACCGCCGTTTGGGCTGTTGTAGGTTTTGCAGTCGGTGTTTTCGTTGCATTACAACTTGCCTTCCCTGAATTAAACTTCATGGAATATTTTACATTTGGTCGTCTACGTCCATTACATACATCGGCAGTTATTTTTGCCTTTGGTGGGAGCGCCCTGATAGGGACATCCTTTTATGTTGTGCAGCGTACGTGCCGTGCCACATTGTTTGGCGGTGAAAAACTATCCCTCTTTGTTTTCTGGGGATATCAACTCTTTATTCTTATGGCTGCGCTAAGTTATATTATGGGTTGGACACAAGGTAAAGAATATGCTGAGCCTGAATGGTTTGTAGACCTTTGGTTAACCGTTGTCTGGGTTGCATATTTAGTTGTATTTTTAGGTACTTTAATAAAACGCAAAGAACCGCACATCTACGTGGCCAACTGGTTCTACCTTGCATTTATTGCAACAATTGCTGTACTTCATTTAGTCAATAATGTTGCTGTACCTGTAAGCCTAACAAGTCCTAAAAGTTACATTGTTTGGTCAGGCGTTCAAGACGCCCTTATACAGTGGTGGTATGGACATAACGCCGTTGGTTTCTTCTTAACGGCTGGTTTCCTTGCCATGATGTACTATTTCATTCCAAAACAAATTAACAAGCCTATTTATTCATACAGACTATCTATCATCCACTTCTGGGCTTTGATATTCTTATACATGTGGGCTGGCCCACACCATTTACACTACACAGCGTTACCTGACTGGGCGCAAACACTTGGTATGGTATTTTCAATCATGCTATGGATGCCTTCATGGGGTGGTATGATTAACGGTATTATGACGCTTTCTGGTGCTTGGGATAAATTACGTACCGATCCAATTTTGCGTTTCCTTGTTATCTCTCTATCGTTTTATGGGATGAGCACTTTTGAAGGGCCTTTAATGGCCATTAAAACAGTGAACGCTTTAAGCCACTATACAGACTGGACCATTGGTCACGTACACTCTGGCGCTTTAGGCTGGGTTGCTATGATTACCTTTGGTAGCTTATACTATCTTGTACCAAGACTGTGGGGACGTGAGCGTATGTATTCAGTACAGCTGATAAACACACACTTCTGGATCGCAACAATAGGTATCATTTTTTACATCTGTTCAATGTGGGTTAGTGGAATCATGCAGGGTCTTATGTGGCGTGCATATAACGAATATGGTTTCTTAACTTATTCATTCGCTGAAACAGTTGAACAAATGCACCCTTACTACATTATTCGCGCTATGGGTGGTATCCTCTTCTTAATTGGCGGCCTTATCATGTTTTATAACATTGTCATGACAATTCGTGGCAAAGTACGTGACGAAGAGCCAATGGACACACAACAACCAAAAACGCAAATAGCATAAAGAAAGGGTTTAACAATGTTTAATTTACATGAAAAAGCTGAAAAGAACTCTGTCATTCTGCTTATATTCACACTTATAACAATTTCAATTGGTGGACTTGTGGAAATCGTCCCTCTTTTCTTCATTGAAAGTACTATTGAAAAAGTTCAAGGTATGCGTCCTTATACGCCACTGGAACAACTGGGTAGAAATATTTATGTGCGTGAAGGTTGTTACAACTGTCACTCACAAATGATACGTCCATTCCGTGATGAAGAAGAACGTTATGGTCACTACTCACTCGCGGCGGAAAGTATGTATGACCACCCATTCCAATGGGGTTCAAAACGTACAGGGCCTGACCTTGCACGCGTTGGTGGTCGTTACAGTAACGAGTGGCACCTTGCCCACATGAAACGTCCGCAAGACCTTGTGCCAGAATCTGTGATGCCTCCATACCCTCACCTTGAAAAAAATAAGTTGAAATATGACGATGTGGCAGAACACCTTAAAACACTGCGTATTGTAGGTGTTCCGTACACAGATGATCAAATTGCAAATGCTACTATCGATTTAGAATCACAAGCCAACCCAGACAGCGATGGTGTTGACGGTCTACTTAGCCGTTACAACAAAGTCCCTGTTGCTAATTTTGATGGAAAAGCTGAATTCATTAGTGAATTTGACGCCTTAATCGCTTACCTTCAAATGCTCGGCACATTGGTTGACTTTAGCGTTTACAAAGCAGAAGAAAGATAAAAATATGACTTATGACGAAATACGAGCATTAAGCGGTTTGGTAGGTATGTTATTTTTTATATTTACATTTATAGGGGTAACCTTGTGGGTGTTTAGACCAAAAAGTAAAGAACGATTTGAAAAAGATGCACAAATTCCATTTAAGGAGGACAACTAAAATGGTTACAAAAAAACCAGCTAAAACAACTAAACCTGATGTAAAAAAAGATGAAGTTGAAACCACTGGCCATGAATGGGATGGCATTAAAGAATATAACAACCCGCTTCCACGTTGGTGGCTATGGACATTCTTTGCATGCATCGTTTATTCCATTGGATATGTAATCTATTACCCTGCTATTCCTTTAATAAATGGGTTTACAAAAGGTATATCGGGTTGGAGCCAGTACAAAGAACTAGATGAGGCCAAAGATAAAGCAAACCTTGAAAAAGGCGATTTTGAGGAGCGTATAAAGTCGTCTACTGCTGAAGAAATTTTAGCGGATGACAGCCTATATAACTACACTGTAGCCGCTGGTCAGGCTCAATTTGCACTAGACTGTTCACAGTGCCATGGCCTTGGCGCTAATGGTGCTAAAGGCTATCCAAGTCTTATTGACGATGAGTGGATCTGGGGCGGAGATATTGAAAGTATCATCACAACAATCACACATGGCATCCGTTCAGTTGATGATGAAGATACGCATGATATGGGTCCAATGATGGCATTTGGCGCAGACGAAATTTTATCGAAAGATGAAATTAAAGATGTTGTCAGTCACCTGCTTGTTTTAAGTGGTAAATATCAAAGCGGTGAATCTTCATCTCGTGGTGAAACGGTTTTTGCTGAAAACTGTGCGTCTTGCCATGGCGAACAAGGCGAAGGCAGCACCGATATGGGTGCGCCAACACTTGCTAATCAAATTTGGTTATACGGCGGTACACGTGATGAACTTTTTGAAACCATATATAACGGCCGTGCCGGTATTATGCCAGCCTTTGGTGGTAAACATGACGCAAGTACGGTTAAAAAACTGGCTATTTATGTACACTCACTTAGCCAATAACACATCAAATGCCTGTGCGATGGTATCAATCAGGTATTTAGTTAAAATTAAAAGTTAGCTTAAATTATGGTAAAAAAAGTTAAAGTTGAAATTCAAGAACCATCTCAAAAGCCTAAGAGTCTTTTAGATCTTTTTTACAAACCTAATAAAATATATCAAGCCCGTGTGCGTGGTAAGTTCCGTCTAACAAAGTGGGTTATAATGTACCCACTTTTAGCGCTATATTACGGCCTTCCTTGGTTGCGTTGGGACCGTGGCGAAGGCGTTCCTGATCAAGCGGTTATGTGGGACACAGCCGGTCGTAAACTTTACTTTTTCTTTATCGAAATCTGGCCACAAGAAGTTTATATCTTTACAGGTCTTTTACTTTTAGCTGCACTTTCATTATTCTTTTTCACAACATTGTTTGGACGCGTTTGGTGTGGCTACACTTGCCCTCAAACGGTTTGGACTGATTTATTTTTCATAATTGAACGTCGCATTGAAGGTGATCGACACAGGCGTAAACGCCTAGATGCAGAACCATGGTCCTTTAGGAAAATTCGCCTCAAAGTGACAAAGCATTTTTTATGGATACTTATCTCTGTATGTACAGGTGGTGCTTGGGTGTTTTACTTTACAGACGTACCAACATTTTGGAGTGACTTAAGCCACGGTGACATCAGCACGACATCTGCTTTCTGGATAGCGCTACTCACATGTAGCACATACGTTCTTGCAGGGTTTGCAAGGGAACAAGTATGTACATTCATGTGCCCTTATGCGCGCTTTCAAGGCGCTATGTTTGACAAGAACACTTTAATTGTTTCTTACGATGAAAAACGTGGTGAGCCACGTGGGAAAAAGGGTGGGTCAGAAGGTGACTGCATTGATTGTGGGCGATGTGTTGCTGTCTGTCCTACAGGCATCGACATTCGTAACGGACAACAATACCAATGCATCAACTGTGCACTATGTATTGATGCATGTAATGAAGTGATGGAAAAAGTGAACCAGCCCCTTGGGTTAATACGTTATAATTCTGAAAATAATAGAATCTCAGAAAACCTTTCACTTGTAGGCGCTTCTACAAAACTTAAGCTTATTAGACCACGTACTCTCATATATGCAGGACTCATCATCGCCGTTATGAGTATATTAACCTTTAGCATGACACGCGGTCGCACTTTGGTAGAAATGAATGTATTGCACAGCCGCAACCCATTGTTTATAAAGCTCTCCAATGGTGATATTCGTAACGTTTATACCTTAAGATTTGTAAATAAACAGCATAAAGACATCGACCTAAAACTGAGCTTAGATGGTCTAGAAAATGCCAAACTCCATATACCACGCATCAGCCATGAACTCAGCACCACGATGTTGTTACCTGTCAATGCGGGCAGCGTTGCAACTTTTAAAGTATTTGTTGAAAAATCGGGCGCATTAGCGGAACATGGTAGACACAATGTAACATTTAAGATTACAAGCGACAGTTTTAACGACACATATGAAACATACTTTATGGGACCAAAACAATAATGAATATTGACATTAAAGATCAAAAAACAAAATTCAAATTTCCAATTTGGGGTTGGTTTTTTGTTTTTTTCGCGGTTGTTTTTACAGTCGACGGCATAATGGTCTACATTGCAAGCACAACATGGAACGGCTTAACAACCGATAATGCTTATGAGCGTGGCTTAAATTACAACAAAACGCTTGCCGAAAACCTTAACCAACAAGAACAAGGATGGATTCATGAGATCGAACTACAAAAAAAAGATAAAGGCGATGCTTTTAGACTCTACGTTACAATTATTTCTAATGACATTGGGCCTTTACCAAAAGATAGTAAAGTAACGGCTACATTTTTCCGCCCTACACAGTCAGGCTATGATAAAACATTTTTACTTTCAGCGACGACAACACCTGGGCAATACACAGCTGATAATATCGAGTTGCCGCTTCAAGGTTTGTGGGATATAAAGTTAACAACACGCCATAACAATGAAAGCTATAAAGCTGTTAAGCGTATGGATATTCGTTGGTGATAACAGGGGCTTGCAAACATTGCGGAGAAATTACCCACACACCTCCTTTTTGCTGCGCTGGGTGTAAAGCGGCTTATCATATTATTCAAGATTTAGGCTTCAATAAATACTACGTTCAAAAAGAAAATGACGCACAGGTACGCCCCAATATACCCGAAGCACCACTGCAAATAGATTTTAAGCCTTTTATTTTTACCGAAAATAACATTCATACAATGCACCTTATGGTTGACGGCATTCACTGTGCTGCATGTGTTTGGCTTATTGAACATGTATTACAGCAAAACAGTTATATTTTACACGCCCGTGTTAATATGACGAGTAAACGCCTCACCATAAAATGGCAGGGTAAAATTGGAGAAGCTTCGACCCTCATTAAAAGTATTCACCAAATTGGTTACAGAGTTATGCCCTTTGACCCAAAAACACTTAAGTCCAAGCAAAAAGAAGAAGAGAAAAAAATTCTCTTATATATGGCGATTGCAGGGTTTGCTTCAGCCAACATTATGTTGCTTTCCGTTTCTTTATGGTCGGGCATTGAAGTGGGTAGCGCCACCGCAAACTTTATGCAATGGATAAGCGCTCTTATTGCCTTACCAACCCTTGTTTATGCGGGCACCCCTTTTTATAAATCGGCATGGAGTGCTTTAAAATTTAAGCGTTTAAATATGGACGTTCCCATCTCTATCGCCCTTATCACAACAGGTACTTTAAGTTTATATGAAGCCTATGCACGCCTTGGCGAAACATATTTTGACAGCGTTGTGATGCTTTTATTCTTTTTATTGATCGGTCGTTATTTAGACATTTATATGAAAAACAAAACCTTTAGTATAGCTGAAAACTTATTGTCTCTTGAGGCCTCCTCGGCGACACTTATCAATGAAGATGGTCGCCATCAAACAATTGCGATTAAAGAAATTAAAGTGGGCGACATTTTACTTATACGTGCGGGTGAACACCTCCCAACAGATGGCATTATCATCCAAGGTACGACAGAGATAGATAACAGTATCGTCACAGGGGAAAGCATCCCTTTAACTTGCAACGAAGGTGCGTCCATTATTGCGGGTGCGCTCAATATAAATGCAACAATCCAACTTAAAGCAACCCACACAACAGCCAATAGTACGCTTAATAAAATTGCCAGCCTTATAGAAAACAGTTGCAGCAATAAAAACAGGTTTACAGGCATTGCCGATAAAGCCGCCCGTATATATGCGCCTGCTGTTCACTTATTGGCTTTTATAACCTTTAGCTATTGGTTTTTTATACAAGATACTAGCCTTCACGACGCCATTTTATGTGCCGTTGCTGTTTTAATTGTTACCTGCCCTTGTGCTTTAGCTTTATCGGTGCCGGCTGTTCATGTTGCCGTGACTTCTAATTTATTAAAACGTGGCATATTGTTAAAAAATGCCACAGCAATTGAACGACTGGTTGAAATTTCACATATCATCTTTGATAAAACAGGCACCCTTACAACTGGCAAGTTTAAACTTTTAAATCAGCCCTCTGCCGCTCAACTTAATTTAGCAGCTAACATTGCAAAGCATAGCCTGCACCCTTTATGTGTAAGCTTGCAAAACCACATAAAAGAAAATCTTGATCTTCACAATATATCTGAAAAAAGCGGAGCGGGTATGACATGTACTTACCAAGGAAAAACGATTAAACTTGGTAGTCGTTTATTTTGTCAGGTGAAAGATGAAACAACACCAAGCAATTCAGAGCTCTGGCTGAAAAAAGGTGATAACAAGGCTGTTCCTTTTTACTTTGAAGACGCTATTAAGGATGATGCCCCCTGGACAATATCCATGTTAAAAAGGTTGTCTCCACATATAACACTTCTGTCTGGCGATAACGAAAAAACTGTAAAAAACGTTGCAGATGCTGTACATATTGAAAATTATAAAAGCTTACAAACACCACAGCAAAAACATAGTGAATTAGAAAACCTTAAGCAACAAGGCATACGCACACTGATGGTTGGTGATGGTATTAATGACGCTCCTGCTCTTGCAGAAGCCTATGCAAGCATGTCTTTTTCTAATGCGAGTCATATCAGTCAAAATTGCGCTGATATTATTTTACAGTCGCCACACCTTATAGATGTGTATCACACTTTGCGCCTTGCTCAAAAAGCCCATAGCGCTGTTAAAATAAACTTTGCCTTATCACTTGGATATAATAGCATTGCAATACCACTGGCGATGATGGGGTATATCACCCCACTTTATGCTGCATTATTCATGTCCGCCTCATCGCTCATGGTTATGCTTAATGCACTTAGATTGAGGAAGTAATTTATGGAAGTTCTTATTTTTCTAATTCCAATAGCTCTTATTATGGGGCTTATTGCTTTGGCAGCCTTTATTTGGGCTCTTAAAAAAGGGCAATTTGACGATTTAGAAGGTGACGCCAACCGCATTCTTTTTAATGACGACGACACACCATTAGAATAACCTTGCCCCCTCTTCTATTTTCCAGTAAAAATAATGCCTAACAAATAAAAATTCGGGAATAAAAATGGATATCATACAAGACTTAACCTGGCGTGGACTTATCAACCAAAGCACAGACATAGAACGCTTAAAAGAAGACCTTTCTTCTGGTATGTGTACCCTTTATTCAGGCTTTGACCCAACAGCCGATAGTTTGCATGTCGGTCACCTTGTGCCATTACTTGTGCTCAAACGTTTTCAAGAGGCAGGGCATAAACCTATCACCCTTGTAGGTGGCGCAACGGGCATGATAGGCGACCCAAGCTTTAAAGCTACAGAACGCGCTATGATCACAGAAGAAACTGTGCATACATGGACAAGTAAGCTTCAAAAGCAAACATCTCAATTTTTAAGCTTTGATAACGGTGCATGCAGTGCACTTGCCGTTAACAATTACGACTGGACGAAAAGCATGGATGTTATTTCATTCCTGCGTGATATTGGTAAACACTTTAGCGTTAACATGATGATGAACCGTGAAAGTGTTAAGCAGCGCTTAAACCGTGATGATAGTGGTATTTCATTTACTGAATTTAGCTACACCCTGCTTCAAGGCATGGACTACATGGAACTCAACAAAAAGCATAACTGCACAATTCAAATAGGTGGTAGCGACCAATGGGGTAACATTATGAGTGGTGTAGACCTATGCCGCCGTATGAACGGTACACACGTACATGCCTTAACTCTACCGCTCATTACAAAAGCAGATGGCACAAAATTTGGCAAAACAGAAAGCGGTACTGTTTGGCTTGATGCGACGAAAACGTCACCTTACAGCTTTTACCAATTTTGGATGAACACTGAAGATGGAAGTGTGGAAAACTACCTCAAAGTTTATACATTCTTAACAAAAGATGAAATTGAAGCCGTGATGAAACAGCAAAATGAAGCGCCTCACTTACGCCATGGTCAAAAAGTTTTAGCAGAAAATATCACAGATCTTGTGCACGGAAAAGACGCACGCATTTCAGCAGAACGCATTACGCATGCTTTATTTAAAGGTGACCTGCAAAGCTTAAGTGCAGAAGATATTCAACAGCTTCAACAAGACGGCATGCCTGCAACGCATTTTAAGGAAGCAGCGCTGTCGTTGCTTGATGTACTTGTGCAATCAGGTATTGCACCTTCTAATAAAGAAGGTCGTAAACTTATTGAAGGCAACGCCATAAGCCATAATGGTGAAAAGGTAAGTGATAGCACATACACACTTTCAAAGGAAAATGCTTTGCATGGCGGACACATATTGAAAAAAGGTAAAAAATATTACCATATGGTAACATTTAGATAAAAAGAAAGGCCGCTTATGCGGCCTTTCTTTTTATCTTATATTACTGATCTTTGGTCATATCATCTTGCCAGCTATCAATCACCCTATCAACATCACCTTCATAACGGTTCATAGAGCTGTCAAATTGGTTTAGATATGTTAAGCCCAAGTTGATACCATCTACAATCATATTACGTGCTTGCCATTCACCGTCCTTATTGCGGCGCATGCTGTAAATCAATTTATAAACAGAGCCATCAACGCCTGTCACGTTCATCACAACTTGTGCTTTTTTACCTGTGTTCACATCATCTTCCGCAGGTAAAACAACCACTGAGTCAGATTCAAATGTCACTAAAGCCTTAGCGTATAAAGCAACCATTACATCCTTAAAAACCTTCGCAAAACGTTCTTTCTGCTCAGGACTTACTTGCTTCTTATACTTGCCCATAACTGAGTATGAAATAGAATCGAAGGCCACAACCGGCTCCAACAATTCACGTACCTTCACCATCAACGCATCAGAATTATCATCGTAAGAATTACGATTTTCTTTAATGGTCAGTAAAACACGCTGTGCTGATGTTTCAACCACATCATGCGCCGTTCTTTCCACAGCATAGGCCTGTATTGAACTAAATAATAAAGTTAAAAGGAGTAGTTTGAATTTAAGCATTCTTTTTTTCCATCTTTTTAGGTTCGTAAAATTTAATAAGCAAGCTTGGTAAAATTGTTAAGTTTGCAAGTAAAGCCAACACCATAGCAAGAGCTGTCAATACACCAAAGTATACCGTCGGAATAAAGTTAGAGAAGCTCAAAACGGAGAAACCGATCACAACAGTAATAGATGTAAAGTACATCGCATTACCAATACTGTGGTGGCTACGTTTAACCGACTCTCTCACATCGCCCGTTTGGTGATATTCGCTTCTAAATCTATATAAATAGTGTATGGCATCATCCACGCCAATACCAATAATAATTGCCGCAATAGTAATGGTCATCATATCAAGTGGCATACCATAAAAGCCCATGAACGCCAAAATAACCATAGCTGCTAAAATGTTTGGTATCAAACCTATCACCGCAAGCTTAACAGAACGTAATAAGAACCAAAACATTCCAAATGTTGCCCCTACGACAAAGATAAGCGTTGAAGCTTGTGAAGAAAACAACTGTTTCAACATACCATTAAACAGTACAGTCATACCTGTCACATGTACATTTTCCTCAGGCAAATTTAGCTCATTTACTGCATAATTTTTAATGTCATTGATAAGTTCATCTCTTGAAAAAGCCGCACCCGTTTCATGAACGCGCATAGAAATACGCATCAAGCCGTTTTCTGGTGAAGCATAAGGGTTAATAAGCTCATTACGAATATCTTGTGGTACAGCACTTAAAATAGTGACAAGCTCCACAGCACCTAATGGCTGGTCATCATTAAAGGACTGTGCGACACCTTCAAGTGTAGCAAGTGACATCACTTTACCAATCTCAGGCTTCGTATCAAAATAAGCATGTAGCTTATGTAACACCTCTATTTTATCTGGCGTAAACCAATAACGCTCTGGGTAAAGGTCTTCTTCTTCGTTAAAAAAGTCGTCATCTAAGTCTTGCGTAGGATTTACATAGGCTGGAAACTTCACAATCATGTCCATAGGGACTGTACCGCCAAAGTTTTCATCAATGAAAACTAAACCATCGTTAATTTCGGTACCCTTTTTAAAATAATCAATAAAACGGCTATCCAAACTAATTAAGCTCATACCTATAACTGCAATAACGGCCAAAGCAAATGTGCCTTTAAAAATAAACTCTGTTTTATCTATCGCAAAGTTACTTAAAACTTTAATTAAATGAGGTGAAGATTCAAGTGAGTTGCTTGGCACAGCTTTAGGTATCATCATCAAAGCGACAGCGAAGAATGTGTAAGTTACAAAAAACGCAACCATCACACCTATACACATGATCCAGCCAAAGTCGATGACAGGCACAATGTCACTGGTCATCAAAGAGCCGAACGCAACCATAGTCGTTAGAGACGTATATAAACAAGGCTCTACTTTATCACGCATTGTTCTTAAGATAATTTGAGCGTGCGTCGCATTTTTGTGTTTACGTACCAATTCATGATATTTGTTAATAAGATGAATGGTGAAAGAAATAGTAGTAATAGCTAACAGCGAAATAAAGTTAGATGAAATGACAGTCGCAGGTTGATGTATATAACCTAAAATACCTACTGTGATTAAAATTGTAATCGCCGTTGTTGCGATAGGAATAAACACCCAACGTATACGTCTAAAGAATGCAAACAACATAATTACAATCAAAACAAGAACTGTCGCACCAAAGGTAACGATATCACTTTTAACATATTGTATCATGTCGGATGCAACAAGCGATACACCACCAAGGTGAGACACAGCATCACTACTTAAGCTATCGCGTATATTACGAATTTGTTCTAACAACTCGTCACGTTTTACGACAAAAGCGGCTTTACTAGAAAGATATGAACGATTTACTTTTTCAAGCTGTAATTTTTCTTCTGCTGTTGGTGTTATCAGTTTATGTAAAAGGTCTCGCTGTTTAATAAGAGAGAGCAATTCTTCATCAACTTTTAAATTTAAGCGTATAAGCGCTGTTTTCCCATCTTCTGAAATAAGCTGATTTTTAAACAGAGGGCTTGTTGTTAACTCATCAAAAGCAAGTTTAAAGTTAACATCTTCAGACTGAATCGTGCGATACCCTGTTGAAAGTTCAGAAATTGGAATCGGCGGACTTTTTAAAAGAGGCGCATTAAGAATAGAGGTAACAGATTTAACGCCTTCAAGTGCATTCAACCTTCTAACCAATAAGTCCAATTTATTGATTACTTCTTGCGAGAATAATTCGTCATAAATAGGGCTATAAGTTAAATATAAAAAGTCTTCTTCACCAAACGTTTCACTTACTTCCCTGTAATATAACAAGTCAGGGTCAGATTCTGCAACCAGTGTATCGGCAGAAGCATCAAACGTAAAACGCTGAGAAAAATAACCTGCTACGGTACAAAATGCAATAATAACAACCATCATTGTTAATGATTGCTCTAAGCAACGCCTGTAAATATTTAAAAATATACCTTGCAGCAAGATAGAACCCCTTTGTAATATTATTTCTTAGCTATCTAAATTACTCATCATCCAAAAAAGGATCACCTTCACTTGTGGCACCGTCCACAATTAGGCTTTCACGCCTTTGCATATACGCATCACGTAAAAATACGTACTTGTCGCCAGATACAAGCCTTTCAGCTTTTAGTAAGGAAGCACGTGTATCAATGAGGTTAAGTACTTTCATCTTATTTTCTGTACCGCGACGATATTTAAAATAATCTGAATTATATGGTTCTACATGTGCATGAGCAACCATACCTAAACCATCACGAATATTGCTAGGTCCAAAAAGTGGTAACATAATGTATGGACCGCTCTGCATTCCCCAAACGCCAAAGGTTTGTCCAAAATCTTCATCATGCTCTTCTAGTCCAAATTTTTGAGCAACGTCAAATAAACCAGCAACACCAAATGTTGAGTTTACAAGAAAGCGTGTTGTGTCTTGCATGCCAATCTTAAATTTTCCTTGCAAAAATTGGTTAGCACAAACAACTGGGTACTTTAGATTGCTGAAAAAATTCCCAACACCTTGCTGGGCAAAATCAGGAACGGTTGTACTATACCCTTTAGCTACTGGTTTTAAAATATAATCATCAAGTGTCGTGTTAAAACTAAAAACAGCACGGTTAAATGGTTCTATAGGGTCATTTACACCTTGCTTAGAAGCACAAGCCGTCAGCATAATTAAGGCAGCGATAACCATGAAATTTTTAGATAGAGTTTTGCCCATAGAATTTTTCCGTCAATTTATTTTTATAAAACCATTTACACACAATACATATCATGTAGATTATAGTTAGCAAATGCAAGCAACAGAGTATCTTTTCTGAACAAATAAGCCAACTATAATGTGTAAAATTATTCATTTTAACCCTATTTTAGCTTATTTTTTTGGCAAACGTACACGCTGACAAGTTTGGCACACGTTATTTTCCCATTTAGGGGACTCGTTTACAAACTCAGAACAATAAGAACACTTTGAAAGATTTATAGTTTCATCCACATCTTTACGGTCATCAGATTTAACCTTAAATAAAGCTTTAAATACGGCAAAAAGTAATAAAAAGATCCCTAAAAGTATAAAGGTAAGTTTCAACATTAATAACTAAGGCCCACTGCTTTTTTCATGCGCGCCTGTAATACCTCAGACATCCAATCTCGTTCTCCTAAAAAAACATCTTTTACAACGCCATTCTTATCAATCAAAAAGGAAACGGGCAAGCCTTGCGCATCAAGTTGAGCGCGAGACTGACGACCAAAAGAATCAAATAACACTTGAATAGATTTTAGATCATGTTTATTTACAAATTGCTGCACTTTAGTAGCGTCAGCGTCCGTAGAAAGAGCTATCACCCGAAAATAACCTTGTTTGGCCAAAGATTCTAAAGCTGGCAGCTCCTTAACACAGGGTGCACACCATGTTGCCCATACATTAAAAAGAATAGGCTTGTCTATGATGGATGGCATACTACTTTCAGGATTTCCATCCAATGTTTCAACGTCAAAAATTGGGAATTTTTCACCCACAAGGCGGTGAGCAGGTTCAGAAGAACAGGCTGCGACAACCAACAATGTTATAGCTAAGATAGATTTAAAAACTCTATTAAACTGCACGTGAAGCCACACCCAAAGTACTTACCGAAAAAGCTTCCCAACGCTCTGATACTTCGACCATAGGGAATCCATAAACTTGCGCCATAGACGCTGACACCAACATACCGTAAAATATTTCAGTCCCCTGCTCTGGTGAAAGACCTTCAGCAAGTTCATTTCTAGCCTGACCTATGCGTAAAATTTGAGCAATTTGAGAGCGCATTTTAGCATGGAGCATTTTAATACGCTCTGCCACACCCGAAGCTTCTGTTGCACCATGCCCTAAATACAAGCGTGCCAAACCTGGGTGACCTTCAATAAAGTCCATATAGTGGTTAAAGACAGTACTCATACGCAAAACCGTGTCTTGGCTTTCTTGCTGTGCAGCATTAAAGGGCCCTAATAAATTTGTTTCCATATAAGCTAGAAGTGACGAGAAAATCTCATCTTTAGATTTATAATGACGGTAAATAGCAGCGTCTGTCACATGAATTGTTTTAGCAATCTTGCTAATTGTCACACGCCCCGCTGGATCTTCTAACAATGTTGAAACCGCACGTAAAATACGTAGTTTACCTTCTGTCATTTCACCTAAGCTCATAAAACCGTCCTCTTTATTAAATCTATACCCTTCATAAAATACGACAATTTATTACCGTTGTCATCCATTTACGTAAACAACTACTGACATATCAGTCAAAAATGCAACATTTTTAATCAAGCAGAGAATATATGGCTAAATTAAGCCCGGTAAGTGCCATGCTCAAAGTGGCTTGCATAAGCACCGCAAAAGAATGCGTAACAACTTATTTAGGCATATGCATCTTCAACCAATCTGTAAAAGTGTCATACTGAACATGTACGTGTGGCAAATGCCTATGACACTCTGGCTGGTTAACCAATACCGTATTCATCCCTAATTTATGTGCCGTCACCAAGTTTGAAAGGTTGTCTTCGAACATTGCACAATTTTCACCCTTAACCTTCATACGCTCCATAATTTCTAAATAGATATCAGGATTTGGCTTAAATCTTTTCTGCCTAACATCTTCTATATCAATCGAGATCACCTCGTCAAAATGATGCGTTAATCCAAGATGCTTTAAAAACTTTTCTGCATGTGTTGGATGCCCATTGGTAAACAAAACTTTATTCCCTGGCAATTGCTTTAGCTTTTCTTGAGTTAGTGTGCACACCTCAATATCACGGATATGAATAGCATCAATTTCTTTCCACCAATGATGCACATCAAATTGAGGGATATGGTCAAGCCATCCACCTAAATAAAAACCATGCTTATTAAACTCTTTCGCAAGCACCCTTCCTTCAGATTCAGGAATACCGTACATTTTTTCGATATATTCAAAAAATTGGCCAAACGCGCGTTTTTCCCAACTTGATGTATTCGGATAAAGCGTATGATCCAAATCAAATATCCACGTGTTTACTTTTTCATAACCTTGAATCATGCTAATCCTTTATTGCATCATGTAAAAAATCTAGAACATTATCATATATATAGTCAGCCACGCCTTCCGTGTCAGGCTTGTCGCCATGTACGTAGACCGTTGTTATACCAAGACCTTTGGCCGTCTTTAAATTTTTCAAGCTATCTTCCACCATGACACATTCAGTGCCTGCAACCCCTAAGGACTTAAGCACAAAATCATACGGTGCCAGATTTGGCTTTGAATCAAAATCAAACATGGTTACATCAAATATTTTTTCAAAAATATCCACATAATCAAGTGCCGTTAAAACCTTACCTGCATGACAAGACGGGGAGTTTGTAAAAACCACTTTACGGCCTTTTAAAGACATAAGGGCATCTTTCGTTTGTAAGCATGATTTCAGTAAGCTGGTATCTAGGTCAAACCCTTCACTGATAAAAGAGTCCATATCCACCGCCGCTTCACGGTGCAAGCCTGTAAAAGGCGCTCCACCATGTGTTTTGATTAGCTTTTGGCAATAAGCAGAACATTCTTCCATGGTTAAGCCTAAATGCCTGGCTAATGTTGTTCTTATAGTATGCGTCATATGAGCACTGAAAGCTTCTGGTGCATATAGGGTATCGTCCAAGTCAAATATCCATACTTTTACGTGCGAAAATTGACCCATAACAAAAACCCTTTTCTTTATTTTAAATCACACGCCTTTAATAAAGACATTTTAATGTCATCTAAGCCAAGACCTTTTTCGGAAGAACTTTCCAGAACCTTATCGTCTACGAAAACAATCTCTGCAGCCTCTTTTGCTGTTTCTTTTAGAACAACATGCACAGCCTTACCGCGAACTTTGTCCATCTTCGTTAAAATAATTTGAGATTGAACCCCCATATTGGCAAGGAGAGTAAGTGTTTCTCTATCAACATCCTTCAAACCACGACGACCATCAACCAGCACATAAACCTTTTTTAGACTTCGGCGTTCACTGAAGTATCTTTCTGTCATTCGGGCAATTTTAAATGACATTTCTTTAGACATTTTAGCGTAACCATAACCCGGTAAATCGACCAAAATAAAGTCATCACGTGCTTGAAAAAAATGAATCCCTTTTGTCGCCCCTGGATTACTTGAGGTACGCGCCAATTTATTACGCTTCATCAACGCATTTATAAGAGATGACTTCCCAACGTTTGAGCGACCAATAAAGGCAACTTCCGGCAAACCTTCTGGTGGGAATGCAATAGCAGAAATTTCGGTACCCCACACATGGTTAACCTCACCATTAAAAAAGCTTTTAAGTGATCGCTGTTGTGACATTTATTTTTTACCTTTAGGTGTTGTGCTTGTTTGCGCTTCAAGACGACGCATAATATACCATTGCTGAGCAATCGAAAGTACGTTGTTTACCACCCAATACAATACCAAACCAGCAGGGAACATTGCAAACATCACGGTAAAGATAACAGGCAATGCGCTCATAACCTTGCGCTGTATGGGGTCAGCCACCGGTGGGTTTAGTTTTTGCTGGAAGAACATAGAAACACCCATCAAAACTGGCAATACAAAGAACGGATCATTTGCACTCAAGTCATGTATCCAACCTACAAATGGTGCATGACGAAACTCAAATGAAATCAAAATAACTTTGTAAAATGCGAAGAATATAGGAATTTGAACCAACATTGGCCAACAACCAGAAGCTGGGTTTACCTTATGCTTCTTATAAAGCTTCATCATCTCTAGGCCCATTTGCTCACGGTTATCACCTAAACGCTCTTTTAAAGCTTCCATTTCAGGTGTAATCAATTTCATACGCGCCATAGAACGGTAGCTCTTATTTGCTAGTGGCAATAAAAGAACTTTTAAAACAACTGTAGAAAGAATAATTGCGACACCCAGGTTGCCAAACATATTACCAAAATACATTAACATACTGTAAAGAGGCAATGAGATGACTTGATACCATCCGTAATCAACAGATTCCTCAAGTCCAACAGACTCTTTAGCCATTTCATTACGTTTATTAGGCCCTATATAAAGACTGTATGACTTTGTATAAATTCCGCCATTAGCTGCCACGCGGCTTGCTTGCGGTGTTTGCACAATAACGCTGTAAAAATCACGGCCCGCTACATTGCTGTATTTAAACTGCCATGTATTTTCAGATTGCTGATCGGGTATAAGCGCCGCCAAGAAATAACGTGATTTAATACCAAGCCATCCCTTTTCACCTGTGTACTTAATTTTCTTATCCGTCTTAATGTCGTCATAATTACTTTCGTACTTCACGCCATCAATCAATGCCTCAGGTCCAATAAAGTTATAAAAAGTGCTTTGCTCAGCCGTGTAACCTTCGCCACCTTTTTCTAAACCATCAGCTTTATGAATTTGTGCATAGTGACCAATTTGAACATCTTCATCGCTGCGGTTAATCACTTCATCAACGACACGCACCGTATAAGCATCGTTTTGTAATGAAAATGTACGTAAAAACTCTTGCCCACGATCATTGTTCCATTTTAGAACCAATGGTGAAGAAGCTGTTAAAGATGAACCTTGTGCTTGCCAAGGTGTATTTCCATTTGGCACAGGCACCGCTGTACTTTGCCAGCCTGCATCAAAGAAGTGGATACGCTTACCGCTTGAAGAAAACATTGAAACGCGATCTTCGCCTTTAAGTTCAATATCATAACGACTTAACAAAAGCTCATCAATACGGCCACCTGTTAAAGCAACACCCCCTGTTAGGACATTATTCGACAAAGCGATACGCTCAACCGAACTTGCCGATGGCGTTGCTGCAAGGTCATGAACATCATTAGATATTTGCATTTCAGGGGAACCTGGCAAGACGCCCGCTATAGATGGCGTCGAAGATACCGCTACTGGTGAAGCTGCTGGTGCCACAGGTGGATTAAAGTATTCCCATCCCATCATAGCGGCTACTGCCACAAAAACTGCCAATAACAGACCATTATTACCTTCTGGTTGCTTGCTTTGACGCGGGTCAAATGATGTCATTTTATCTTATCTTTCTTTAATATATAAATAGCTTATACTTATTTTATTTTAAATTCGACCTTTCATTGGTCGATTTATGGCAACAACGCTTAAATTCATATGTTTCAGGCACGGGGTCATACCCACCTGGGTGGAATGGCCCACATTTTACTAAACGTTTAGCCGTAAGCCAAGCTCCCTTTGCACCACCATGCACTTTTAATGACTCAAGGGCATAGCCAGAACAACTTGGATAAAAACGGCATTTACCACCAAACTGCCTAAAAACAGGAGATAATACAAAGCGATACGCAACAACAACAACCTGCAAAATAGCCTTTAAAATTTGATCTAGATAGCGCATTGAACTTCTTTTTCCAACAAAGTTTTAAATTCACGTACCATCTTATCAAAACTTCGGTTGGTTACATAAGCACGACCAATCAAATTCATCGATAAGCCATCCGTCTTAAAACCATCATCTAAACGAATAACTTGGTCTACAACGGCGCGCATACGGCGTTTAGCCTTCGCCCTCACCACTGCATTTCCAACTTTTTTACTGGCTGTAAAACCAACACGAACCTTACCAGGCTCTGGCGCGTTATCAATTAAAACAATCATTGCTGGTAAAACATGACGCACACAGTTATTCCCTAAAGTTAAAAACTCACGGCGCTTTTTTAAACGTTCTACCTTCACTGACACTTCTCCTAAAAGCAAAAAACCTACCTAGAAGCGAACCGCCAGGTAGGTTTACAATTTCAAAAGTCTTAAGCAATTACGCAGATAGACGTTTGCGACCTTTAGCACGACGGCGGCGCAATACTTCACGGCCACCAACAGTTGCTAGACGAGCACGGAAACCATGACGGCGAGTGCGCTTAACTTTACTCGGTTGGAATGTACGTTTCATATCTTTATCCTCTAAAACTTAAATTAGCTTGCAGACAACACTGCTTTTCTTAAAATCTCAGCGACCCTTATATCCCCTGGAGCAGCCAAAGTCAATAACTAAATAACCACTTTTCTAATAAAAATTTAATAAAAAATGTTTTTTGGAGAATTTATACTAAAATAAATAAAAACGACCTTAGCTATAGAATTAAGACCATATTTTTACTATACTATAGTATGAAAACGTTTCACCCAACAACATAAAAAACAAAAAGAACATGACAAAAAAGCTATATTTTATAATCATTTCAATCCTTCTTATGTGCAGCATAAACGCTTACGCATTTCCAAGATATGCATTTTTAGACCCGTACGAACAACTGTTAAAAAAACATGTAAAGCCTTACGAAAAAAATAATATCAAAGGAAGCGGTATTGACTATCTTGCATGGCAAAGCGACCCCTTACATGAAAAGGCTCTTGAGCTTCTTCTTAAAACAGACATCTCGCAAATAAACACAAAAGAAGAAAAAATAAGTTTTTGGGTAAACGCATACAACCTTCTAACGATTGACCTTATTGTTAAAAAGGGTGAACGTGAAAGCATTCATAACCTTGGTGGACTCGTAGGAGATCCATGGAATGAATTTTCTTGGGTAATTGATGGATTAGAATACACTCTTGGACAAATACATCACCAAAACCTCCGCCTTATTGGTGAACCGCGCATACACTTTGCCCTCACCTGCGCAGCCGTTTCATGCCCAGACTTAAAAGCAGAACCATATTGGTCAGAAAAAATATATAGCCAGCTTGAAAAACAGACTGACTTATTTATGAAAAATACCGGCAAAGGTGCAAAAATCATTCAACCAGAGCAAGGCAAGTCACACATTAAGAAAAAACGAAAATTTAAAGTGTCACAAACATTCCAATGGTTCAAGAACGACTTTGACCGTGGGCAGATCGAAAGATTTACAGCACGCTATGTCCCTCTAAAAGGTGCAGAGTTTGATGGATACCTCACACACGACTGGACCCTTAACGCCCTTAAAGGACGCGAGCCAGAACCGCGCAAATATACCACGAAAGAAGTTGATGTGGATGGTATATATGAATAAGGCTTGATTTTTAAGCCCATTCTATTATTATCCGCCTATCGTATTTCATTACTTTACAACAAAAGGATACTTTTCGTGCCGTCACAAATTCAAAATATACCATACCAACAAGACATTTTAAAACAAACCCAGTTTGTTAAAGAAAATGCACAGCATGTTACTATCAACAAAAAAAACCTTCAAAGTTTAGCAGATGAAATTATGGCCAATCCACAGACCATAAATCGCGAATGGACAGATCTTGATTTTAAATATCATTTTACAGACAACACTGAAAAGACAGCTCAATGGCTTTTTCTATCAAGCGCATTAAACTTTTCTTTTTGGGATGGAAAGGCTGAAGAATTATGGAAAATAGAATTTGACGGTGAATGGGTTGAAGGTTATTGGGCATTAACGGCGTCCTTAAAAAAAGCCATGCCTAAATATGATATCCTGAATGCCACCTTCCTTGAAAACATAACAGCTGAAATTTTAGAAGATATTTTTAAAGGCGAAGGCAACCCGCCGCTTATCGAAAAACGCGTTCAAGTTTGTCGTAATATAGGTAAAATTTTAAACGAGAAATTTAACGGTAACTTTGCCAATTTACTAAAATTAGCCAACGGTAGTGCTGTTGAACTCACAAACCTTGTAGCGAGCAATTTCCCAGACTTTTGTGACATTGCTACTTTTCACGGCGAAGAAGTGCCTATTTTAAAGCGTGCACAAATTTTAGCGGCTGATATTTGGGGTGCCTTCAAAGGAGAAGGCTTCGGCAAATTTAACGACCTTCATAAAATAACCATTTTCGCCGACTATAAACTGCCGCAGTTTTTACGCGCAATGGGCGTGATGGAATATAGCCCTGAACTTGCACAAAAAGTAGATAACTACGTATTGATTGAATATGGCAGTAATATGGAAATTGAAATTCGCGCGCTTACCATTCAAACGGTAGAAGAACTACGTATTTTATGCAACAACACCTACAGCGCTATACAGCTTGATTGGTGGATATGGCACGCGTCATTTAGCGACAAATACAAAGAACTGCAGCAACCCCATCACCTTACGCGCTCTGTTTTTTATTAAACAAAACGTTACGTTGCCACCAGATGATAAAAAAGATTATATAAAGAAGCGTCACAACACCTTGCGCTAACAAATAAACCTGCATATGCTCGGCTAAGTTATTTGATACAAAAACCAAAAACAAGCACATAACACCAGAAGAAAACATATTCATCACTTGCCATTGCTGATTTATAACAGCAGGTTCAGACTCGCTTAATTTACGCAATTCAATAAAGTAAGCATAGGTCCATATAACTGCAATAACCTCAGATAACATTAAAACAAAAATAACGGTATAAGGTTGATCAAAAAAATAAACCCAAGCAAAAGGCACAAAAGCATAAGAAGTAATGCCGCACAACATAAGCTTATAGCTATCAATACTGTGCCCTTGCATGTAACGCTTTATCGCTTGGCCAAACAATGCCACCAAGCCCAACAAGGCAAACACACCGCCCATTTTCGTTAAAGAACCACCCGTATGTTCATACAAATAAAGAGGGATTAGAACAAATCTGACAGGCAAATTAAATGTATTAAAGAGTGAGCTTAGCAAAATAAACACAACACGCTTAGGACGCTTAAATAAATGCCAAATTTTTTCCTTCCCTGCTACATCCATCGTATGCATGACAATATGGTCGTGCCAAATTAAATTGCACAAGGTTAAAACAACACATAAAAAAGTAGCCATATAAACAAAGTCTAAATCGGCCAAAAAACCACTCAATGCCACAAAGGAAATTTTACACAACGGTAAAAAAATCATGAATAAAACAAGCTTTAAAACCCCCGCGTCGCCCGTTTGAACCTGTTTTAAAGTATCTGAAAATAAGCATACAGAACATAAATAAGTCGAGGTGACGCCTACAAGTAAAACAGCTAGAAAAATAGACTGCGCCATATCAAACCCTGTCACAGCCAAAACAAACCAGCAAGAAACCGCTAACCACGTGATACTGCGCCAAAGCCCCCGCATGACACGTTTATGTTTAAAAAACGCAGAAATACCTAGTAAAAATATTGCCGCAATAATTCCCTCTGCTGCTAAAATTGTAAAAACAGTTGATGTACCATACCCTGCTTCTCTTAAGGCAACAGAAGCCCAAGTAGAGGACGCAACACCGCACGCCGTATAAAGACCCAGCTTAACTAGGTCTGTTTCTTTTATATCTGCTAGTAAATTTTTTGTAATACGTCCATAACGACTAAGCATAACTTATCGCACCAAGTACCAGTCGGCACCTCGACCTGTTTGACAAAACAAACCTCTCAAACGCTCTTCCATACCATCAACATAATCTACAAACACACCGTCACGACAATTTCCCCCACTGTAGTAGGGCTGAAAAATTTCTGAATTTGGCATAAAAATAAAACTTCTATTTCCATAACGCCACCTTGCCTGGCTACTCATAGGCGTTGTACTTAAAGCGTCATTAAAACGCGTACGTAAGTCAACATTCATTAAAGTAACACCTTCGCCCACGCTCCCCACAGGTTTACCCCATAACGAAGACAATGCCTTTGTTTTAAGCGGTACATACTGAATGGCGCTCACTGAACTGCCTGACTCTTGCGACAAGCCTTCCACAAAGTCATCAATAGGGCTTTGCGTATTGGGCTTTAACTGCTTTCCATTTAAATCTTCCTGCCTCGCCTCTTCAAGTGCACTTATATATGCCGTATATTCAGATTTACCGCGTGACACATATTCACCTGTACCACGACTTGCAGAAACAACAGGTTGCGCGCTCCCTCTGTCATAGTATGGAGAACCTTGATATGCTGCACAGGACTGCAATAACAAACCTATAAAGAGTAAATATGTAAGAGGATAGCGCAATTTTTTCTTTTCTTTATTATGTCATTTATAAACAAAGGCATTGTAGCAGAGCTTATAAATACACGCAACAAACGCAACACCTTTAACTCATTTTACAAAACTTATTTTCCTTTAGTTAAAACAGCATAAGCCTCATTTATTCGAGCCAACTTACTCTCTGCTTTCTTAACAGCCACATCATCAGCCCCTTCTCCGCGCAATTTATCGGGGTGAAATGCACGAATGGCTTTTTTATAAGCCTTACGAACCTCTTCTGGTGAAGCACCTTTTTTCAATCCCAGCTCTTTCAAAGAATCTACATCGAACCACAAATCCTGTGCAAATTGCCCACTTGATGTATTCGCTTTGTTTTTATAGGCATTAGAACCACCTGTATAACCAGCCGTCACTTCACGCTTCATCATATCAATTTCATCATCGCTAAACGCTAAAATACGCCCAACAGCCTGAACAAAAGCACCTTGATACATATTCAAACTTCCCTCAGCCATACCCACAACACATAAACTTTGCACAACAGCTCGGCGTACACTTTCATGCATCAAAAGCATTTCCGATAAACGTACAGCAACAATTTCAAACCCATCAGCCGAACTGCGATGCTCGTTATAAATCGCCCTAACGGTTTCAATATCCTCTGAAGACACAGAAATAATATCCTGAAAAGCTCTAACCTCTGCCGACGTCACCTGCCCATCTACTTTTGCAAACTTAGCATGTAGTACAATAAACAAATAAGAAAATTCAGTTTGCCAACTATCGTCTTTTCTCAAAGGGCGCTCAACATTTATATAATAAGAATCAAGCATAAACCCAACACAAAAGCCTACTACAACGCCGTACGCATCTTGCGTCGCACCAAACCCTATCAGACACCCTAAAACCCGACCCAACAACTGAGCTATTTCCTTTACATACCCTTAATTACCACAAACACTTTAAACGAATTATCATTGACGGACAACTATTCATGCGTTTATAGTCAATCTAATATATTAATAATATGAACATAAGGACTCAAGGACTTCGATGAAAAAATTTGAAAACAACTTCATTGTATTCGTACTCGTAGCTAACCTCTTCGCCGTTGTATTTTATGGCGGACGTTACATTTTAACAGGCAGCATCGAATCGACGCATGATAACTACGCCATCCTTGTCCAGTCAGCTGCAGCAGAGGAAGCCCCTGCTGGGGTGGATAAAGCCATCGAAGCCGTTGAAACAGTTGTGGTTGCCGGTGATGCCAATAAAGGTAAAAAAATATCTGGTAAATGTAAAGCGTGTCATGGATTTGACCAAGGCGGCAAGCACAAAGTAGGTCCTAACCTATGGGCAATTGTAGACCACCCTATTGCAAACCAAGAAGGCTTTTCATACTCTAGCGCTTTCAAGGGTAAAGTTGGTCAAATTACATGGAACGAAGAAAATTTAGACCACTTCTTAACAAAACCTAAAAAATTCATTAAAGGCACTAAAATGTCATTCCCAGGTATCAAAGACCCACAAGACCGTGCAGACCTTATTGCATGGATGAAAGAGCAAGGTTAAATTCAAAACCTTCTATTCACACAAAAAAGAGGCTACGGCCTCTTTTTTTTATAGCAATCAACAAATAGAACCTAGTGACTTTATCCCCACAAACATCTCCCAAAAACATGCCTCGCAAACTTTCAGACCAACTATTCCATTGGCAAACACCTCAACCACATACATAATAAGAAAAAAAATTACGAACTATGGAAGTAAAGACGATGAAATTATTTAACAAACTTAAATCTCAAAGAGGTGCTCTATTCGGTATGGATGCCCGCATCACTTTAGCTATTTTTAGTGGGTTAAGTGTTATTGCAGGTACAGCAGGTTACGGTTACATGCAACAAACTCAAATCACTTCCATGGCAACTGAGCTTGATAACATCAGCAAGGCATATACAAACTTTATGCTCGACACAAGTGTCAACACCAAAACATTTAGCGACTTACTTAACAATGACGGCGGTCAATTAGGATGGAACGGCCCTTACATGATCATGTCATCAGACAGGCACGTTTCATATGGCACATATACACTCGAATACGGTATTGAAATGCGTAAAATTAACGGTAAATCGCCGCGCCCTTGCATTAACCCACGCGACCTATGTTTCGTATGGTTAAAACTCACCGATGTACCGTCCACACTTGCAGCAGCAGTTGACGAACATATTGACGGTGCCATCGATGAAAAAGGCTCTCCAGAAAGCGGGCGCCTACTGGTTGACATTGATCAAGCAACGGATAAAGCGGCTATCTATTACCGTATCACACGCAAATAAAAACAAACATTTTAAAATTGAAGCTGGCATTTTAGCCAGCTTCTTTATTTTAAACACCTTAAATCCCACAACTGTGTGAAATAAAGCGCAACCCTAAAGGGAAGCTTTGCTGGTATTTCTATCATTTCAAACACTATCCCTTCCCTTTTATACCAATAACAATGTAGACTAGAGAAGGATTAATCTAAATTAAGGGGAGCATAAGTCTTGGATATCGTAGACTTGATGATCAGTGACCATATTGTAACAATCGGGGACCTACAAGGCTTCCCTGTTACCGTGCAAAAAGACCCAGATGCCCTCATCGAAGCATTAGGTCGTGCGGGTAAGCTTTCAGAAGTACAGCAAGTACGTTACAAAGCTATCGCTTACGATTACACCATTAAATCTGACGAAGAGATGATGGCCATTACACCGCACCAGCTAGACGGAGTTGACCGTGAATTCATGATGTTTTACACAGCTTGCCCTATTGAACTTGCACGTGGTGCCATTGTTTGGGCTGCAGCAGACCTCCCAAACAAACGCTTGGTTAGTGAGATTGTTTTACGTCACCGTAAATCACGCCATGAATTTGTGTGGGCTTCGCCTAAGGCCATTGAAAATGCGATTGAGCGCATGTCAAAACGCGAAGGCCATTCCCTAAAATTCCTCGTTGAAAATGCCTATGCACAGATCAACCAAGGTAATGACGATGCTATTGTTTCCCTGACAGATGAAATTATTCGCACAGCCTTTAAAAATGGCGCAACCGATTTACACATTGAAATTTTAAACCGTAAACCAACTGTTCTTGCACGTATTGACGGTGAACTTGAAGAATTAGTGCCTCTTCCTGTTGAAGTTTATGAGCGTGTTTTAGGTCGCCTGCGTCACATTGCAGGTGTTCGTGCTGAAAACTACAAAAAACCACTTTATGGTCGTATGACATTCGACCTATCAAGCCGTCAACAGGTAGATATTCGTTACACAACGCAACCCATCACACTTGAAGGTACTGCTAAAATCGCCATGCGTTTCTTACGTTCATTCGAAGGAAATTTGGACAATTTCGGCTATGCATCTACAACCATTGAAAAGGTTGACAACCTTATGCGATTTGAAGAAGGGTGTATCATTTTTTCAGGTCCAACTGGTTCTGGTAAGTCGACAGCAGCGCGCCTCATGATCCGTCGTGGACAGCGTCCAGGGCAAAACGTTATTTCATATGAAAAGCAAATTGAGGAACGTATGGATAACGTTATCCAAACAGAAGAAGATACAACTGCTGGACTTAACCTTGAGAGCTTTATGTACGCCGCACTCGGCTTAGACCCTGATGTTCTATTTATTGGTGAGGTACGTAACCCAGAAGATACCCAAAGAGCGATTGATGCGGGTAACTTGGGACACCTTGTGATTACAACAATGCACGCCAACGACACCTTTATGACACTCGACAGGCTTTTACAGCGCGGTGTACAGCCCGAACAAATTTTCACAAACGTACGTGGTATCATTTCACAGCGCTTGGTACGTAGACTTTGCGCAAAATGCAAAATCCCTACAGAATTAGACCTACAATTTGCCGACCGTTTAAATGGGCTACGCAAGGTAGGTTTTAGGCCTGGTGATATTATTTATCGTGTTAATAAAAACGGTTGTGAACACTGTAGATACAGAGGTTACAGAGACCGTATCGCCATTGAAGAAGTATTAGAGCTTTGGCGCAAGGACATTAGCCGTAACATTTGGACAAATACAAGATTACGTCCAGATTGGCTTGAAATAATTCGTGAACAGGCCAGATCAAGCGGGCATATGCTCGACATGCTCACAAGTGGCTTATTACATGTTAAAAATGGTATAACAAGTTTAGAAGAACTGGAGAAATTCTTTAGTGCAGATATGGAAACAATTCAGTAGCGACGGCATTGGCCCGAGATGCAAGGAAATAAACGCACGCGACCGCGAACGTTTATTTTTCCTTATGCATCAAATGCTTAAATGCGGACAACCTACAGAAGCGTGCGTGCGAGCCGTTGCACGTGCATTCCGTGCTGAAAACAAACAAGATCTAAGCGCTGCTTTGCATGGTATTGCACAAAAGGTGTCTCAAGGTAAACCCCTTAGCCGCGCAGCCGAGCATGAATATATCCTATTTACTGATATTCACCGCGCCGCTATTTTAGCAGGTGAAGCATCAAACAACATGACAGAAGCTTTCCACCTTTTACAAATACTTGAAGATAAAAAAATTCAGAGCCAGCGCAGTGGTATGGCAGAAATTATAACGCCAACCGTTCTTTTTGGTATGAGCTGCATTTCACTGTTCAACACAGGCTTAAACACCATGCCAACCATGGCTCAAATGAGTAAAGCTCAAGGTAAAGAGGTTGCGGCTATCCCAAGAATGCTCATGGAATTTACAGGCGCCGTTGCAGACTATTGGTATTTTATTCTAACGGCCTTTATCATATTTTGTGTCACAGCTTATAGTGTCGCCAAGTCGGCTCAAGGCCGATTTTGGATAGACAGTTATGTATTACGCATACCTGGTTTGGGTAAGTTTATTGCCTACAAAACGTATGCCAGCATGCTTTTATATTTTCCACACCTTATTGCAAGCGGTGTTAAACCCAAACAAATGATCCCTATTATGGAAGCTTTAGCAACCAATGCTATTTTAAAGCGCCGTATTGACTTGTTTAACCAAGTTATTACAACAGGTGGTCAAATGTCATCGGCTATGGAAAAAGCTGGGTTCCCTATCATCTCAGTTACACCCGTTAAAGTTTCTGAAAGTTATTCAGGTAACAACAAAGGCGTTAACGACGTTATGATTGATGGTATGAACCACGCCTACTCCATATTAGAGCGCGAACTAAACGATGCTTACGCTAAATTTGTAGGTGTATTCTCTACAATTATGTGGCTACTTGGTGGCTCTGTATTGCTACTTGAAATGTTATCCATTGTCATGGCACAAAACTAAAAAGGAAAAAGTTAAATGTCAAAGAAGGTTGAAATCGGCTCAAAATTCAAGAATATATGTTTTCTTGGACTTAACCGTGTTGAATACTTCCCAGAGCAGTCGGAAGAATCTATTTTTGCCGATACATGGCAGGACGTTACAGATGAACATTCACGTCGAAGCCTTGCATTGCTATTCTTTGCGCCACGCGACTTAGACGGCGAACCTGTCGACCCATACATCTTCCTGACAGAAGGTGATGACGGTGACGAACAAAGCGTTCTTATCGCTCAACAAGCATTTGGCGACATTCCCCTTATTGACATGTGTCGTCTACGTAGTAAAAGCCCAAACGAAGTACATATTTTAGTAACCGCTGATATTATATTTCACTGGGATTATAACGATAGCTATATTCAACCGACATCTGCTATTACATGGGTAAGAGATATACAAAATATCCTCAAAACATACCCACGTACAACAGAACGCTACATCTATACGAACTGGGAAAATAACCGTATCAGTGAAATTGGCGCAACCATACGCCCGCTCCGTGAATTAGAAATAGATGAAGAGGCATGGGTAAACATGCCAAGCTTCCAAGAAAAACATGGTTTTGCTGTCATGTTTATTTCTATCGTTACAGCAATTTTAGTTTATCTTGCTATATTTATACAAGGTACAGACGTGGATGAGCTATCACGCCAAATAAGAACTGTCGACCTTGAAACACCTTCAGGTAAAAGCTATACAGAGCTAAATCGAGCAATTATCGAACAGCAAAAATTCATGCGTTACCGTGGCCTTGCACCGTTTATAACAAGCGATATTGCCAACGCCATTCAAAGAAGCGGTATGAAAATACACAGCTTCCAAATTAAAACGCCTGATGCTCAAAAACCTGCTGAAACACTAATTGTAACCATTAAAGCTCAAAAAGACGCATACAAAGGTTGGTTAGAAGAAGAGCCTATCAGCAAAGCCCTGCTTGGACAAAGCGTAACACTTTCTGCTATTCGTCGCCCACCTGGGGGCAGTCAATTTATGATTGAAGGCCTTATTGAATTAGAGCCTATTTCTCAAATGCTTTCTGAATATCAAGAAGACGTGAAACGCATGCAACAACAAACCATACGTGCAGCTACGCAGACAAAAACAGTAACAGAAACAACAGACGAAGAAGGGGAAAAATAAAATGATGAAATTTACCCTAGGCTTTGCAATATTAGTATTTACAGCCATTGTTGGCAGTTACAAATACCTTGAAAATGAAGATCTTATTATTGCTAAAGAACGCGGGCTTCAAGAAGCCATATCGAAGCGTGACCAATATTTACGTATTGAACAACGCACAAAACAAATACCTAAATTTGCAGTAGTGCGTGGCGACGATAAGAAAAACACAATTGAACGTTTACTTGAAATTGGTGAACCTGGCTTAAACTTTAACTTTATCGGCCAGGCACGACGCCAAGATGCACACCTTGGCATTATAAGGCATAATTTCAAAATAGCTGGACCTGCAACTTTTGAAGAGACTCAGAACCTGCTTAAGAAAATGCAAACTTTAGCAGCTTTACCAGGTTTTGTTGTTTACGACATTTGCTTTGGTTGCGCCGTCACAAATAAAGAATTAAAACAAAACGAACATATGGTTAATATTGAAGGGTACCTTTATGCGTACGATCCAAATATCTTATAAGGCATTGCTTATCGCAGTAACGCTTGTAGCCCCTGCAATTGCAGAGGACACTTTGCCGTGGCCTAAAACCTTTGTCGGACAAGCCGATTTTGAGTTTTTACGTCAAGATGTTATCAACGAATACAACAAGAAAAAAGGCGAGGACGCATACAAATACATTGCAACCCTCCAAGACCTTTTCACAACAGATGCGATTGACCCTTACACGCCAAAACCCCTTACTTCGGATATTGGTCGCAGTAAATACAGTAAAGACGTCTTCGAACAAAGATTCGGCCTGAAGGAAACAAACCGACACTTTAGAGATGTTTACCCAGATGTAGAAGTGGGTAGCGGTTTAGAAGTACACTTAACAGATGGCACGATAACCCAAGCTGAATTACTCAATGACACACAGGTCAAAATACTCAGTGACGGTCGCAAAATCAATATCGAAGTGAATGACGAAGATTACGTTGTAGAATCACATCGCGAACGTAGTATTGCTGAATCTTTCGATAATTTAATTGGTGGCAACACATACTTAACATCATCAGATCTTAACAAAGACGATAAAAACTTACCAAAGGTTTCAGGCTTACCAGAATATCACATTTCCACAAGCACACTACCAAACTTGGATAAAGTAACACTGGAACAAAAAGAAGGCTTAAAAGCCTTTGCGTCTTTCTTGGAAAATATCATAACACAAGCAACAAAAGCACATGAATCGGATATAAAAGACATTGATTTCAATGGTGAACTCTCTAAAATGAGCATTCAAAGTATTGTAACATCGCCATACCCATACGCAATCATAAATGAACAGCGTTATCATGTAGGTGACCGTATCCCTATTAACATTTCATTGGCAATAAAAGACAATAAAGAAATGGAAACACTCATTGATTCGTATATGCCAAATCAAGAAGCTATATCAGAAGCATCGTTCTCACAATATATAGCATTAAAAACAGAAGCGTTAAAACAATTCAAACAGCGCACAGGTCAAACTGAGCAGCTTGTTAGTGATAGCGCACATAAGATTACAGCAACTATTACAGACATTCAGTCTCGTAAGGTTATTGTAAGTTTATTTGATACCGAATATGCTTTAGAAATTAAATTTGCGTTATAGGAATAGGAACTGCACATGCTGAGCAATGTCACAAACCAAAAAGGGGCTTTTTCTCCATTTATGTTTGGCATGCTTTTAGGTGTTGCTGTTTTTAGTGGCGCAATGAACCACTGGGCCAAGCGTGAACTTCTTAACATTGACGAAGCAAATGAGCAATCCAATCGCAATAAGGCGGTTGAAATTAAACGCGCTCTAGAAAACGCCATGCTGACCGAAAATGTAGATGGCGACAACTCCTACAGCAATGACTTCACCCTACAGCGTGCCCAAAAATTCTTAAGCGGAACCACAGGTAAAACAAGAAGTGGCGACGACGCCTTATTAACTACCGCAAATGACAGCGGTTCTTTTAAAACCAGCAATAAGAAAATACTTATTACAGTAACAGACGACATGGCAACAAGAGATGAAGTTGGTGGCATAGCAGGTGCTGATGCGATGATAGAATATAATAAGGCCGACGGCTCTGTCGTTATGTTTGATAGCGAAAGTGTTCGTCTAGAGCAAATAAAAGAATCAAAAACGCGCCTTCAGAGCGAAGTTTCTCAAATATATAGAGCCTATACAACATACGGCTACAAATTCCCATCAACTGAGCAATACAGGACACAAGTCAATGCTGCAACTGGCAATAAAGATGTATGGGGCAAGCTTTTTGACTACGACCGTAAGAACGATAAACTTGTAATCCTTTCATTTACAACACCATGGGGTTACACTTATAAAACCAAACTCGATATGAACTAATAAAAAGACAGGTAAAACAATGTTATCTCACATATGCAATAAGCTTAAAAACCAACAAGGCGCCATGTTTGGTATGGATGCCCGTATTGCACTGATTATTGCAAGTGTTTTAGCCGCTACTGGTGGTGTAACCATGATGTCCAAACTAGAGCGTAGCCGTGTTGAAGGTGCTGAAATTGGCGTTCAAGTGATTAAAGACGCGCTTGAAAACCATTACAAAACAAAATCATTTAATTCGCTCGCACCCGACATTCGCACACTGTTTGAAGATGGTTTTATCGAAGAAATGTCGATGATAAAAGACCCATGGGACAACGAATGGCGCTACAACGTATTAAGCCGTAAAGTGCGTATCAATGACTTTTTGGTAACTGAATACCTTGCCACCATTCACTCTGCAGGTAAAGACGGTGTTGATGATTCACCCGCTCCAACTTTTGAAGGAGAATGGAATACATGGCAATATCTTAACGATGATATTGGTACTAAATACTCCACATTTGAAATAGAAAAGTCACGCGTTACTGAATATCAAGGACGTGCCAAACTTATTGTAAATAAGCTTGAAGACTATAGTTCTGCCAAATACCTTGAAGCAGAAGCTGAATGCCCTGAAGCTGATTGGTGTTACAACTTCCCACTAGATGGTGATAAATACACCGACTTCAACTTTTACCCACAATCAAACACAGACAATTCAGGCGCTACATATTACGACGATGTTGCATCAGGTGGCAGCAATACTGTTTACGTTTCTGGTGACAACTTAAGCATGGCGGAATTAATGAAAACACTTGGTCTACCAGAAGAATTTGCCTACGACCCATGGAAACGCATTTTAGTTTACGATTCTAACTTCGTACAAGATAGGCCAAATCCAAACAAGCCACCATTTTCTGCCTCCATTATTTATGAATAATATGCTTATATGAAATTTTACGAGCGTCGATTTATTGAAGCAGAAGATATATCAACTGGACCTTTACCTGCAAAATATTTAACAAAGACGTGGCTAGCTCTTACACTTTTACTAGCGTTAAGCTTGTTTTTGGTTTCTTTAACAACTGCACAAATAGCTTTATATCTTTTACTTGCACCCGTTATTGCACGCCTCATAGTGCTTGACCTTTGCTATCTCGTGTTACCCGACATCTACACCCTTCCTTTAATTGTCTTAGGTATCGCACTTACTTTTATCCCCATACCTTCTGTAAGCCTTGCACAGTCACTCCTTGGCATGCTTGTGGGTGGTGGTGGCATACTTTTACTCGCTATTGTACTGGAAAAGGTAAACAAACAAAGCAATATAGGCGGTGGCGATATAAAGCTGATTGCAGCAGCAAGCACCTTTATAGGACTTGAATCTGTTGCTAATTTTTTATGGTTGGCCTGTGCCTTCTCTTTTATTTTATACCCAATCCTTCGCAAGAACAGAAAAACCATATCCTTTGGTCCAACACTTGCCCTCTCTTTTTGGTTACTCCTCATACACCCCAAAATAATTGAGAATGCATTGATTTTATTTATCTAACGCTTGCTATATTACGCATTATTACCTATAAACCATTTATGAATAAATGTGCATGGCCAGACTGTGAAGAAGAAGGTACCTTTGCTGCCCCTAAAAGCTCAAAGGACATTTACGACCGTCAATATTTCTGCCAAGCACACATCAAAGAATTTAACAAACGCTGGAATGGCCTTGAAGGCATGAGCGAAGACGACATATTTTCCATGCAAACAAAGTCTACGTGGAACCGTCCTACCCGCAGATTCGGTATTCACGGCGTCAGTGCTAAAACAGCTGGATTTAATTTTGCTAGCGCTGAAGACTTATTTAAATTCTTCAAACAGCGTCAAAAAGAAGAATCTATCAAAAAACATTACGGATTCGAAGAGCACACCAAAGCAAACAGTGAAATAACGCTACCTGCCGACGTGAGCGAAGCCTGTTCAATTTTTAGTGTTGAAATGCCTATTGAAGCCGCAAAGCTTAAGAAAAAATATCTATCACTCATGAAAAAGCATCACCCAGACTTTAACAAAGGTGACAAAAAAAATGAAGACCACGTTAAAAAAATTAACGTAGCCTTCCAAATCATTCAAGACTATATGAAAAAAGTCTAAATCATTTACTTTTAGTTTTTAAACTGCGGTGTGCTTCCGCCAAGGTAACTCGCAATAACGCGTGTTGCCATGTTTTTATCACCTTCTTGAATAGCAGAATTCAAACGAATTTGTACGCCCATTGTGCGCATAATTTCATCCGCATCTTCAAAGCTTGCTAAACGCTCAGTGCGCTGCATACTTAAAAGTGCCTCAAGCATTGTTTGGCTCAAGTCATTACCTGCTACTTTTGCAATAGCAAGGTGCCATGAACGTTCAGTTTCTTCAATTTCATCTGCTGTGCCTTGACGGCTAATCACATGACCTTGAAGTAGTTTTTTATCTTCAGCTGAAGCTTCACAAGCAAGACGGACCATTTCCACTTGTAAAAGAACACGCAAAGCATTTACGTCACCTAAATTCATTGTGCCGTACTGACCAAGTAAAGCCAAATCCTTCATAAGAACTGATGGATCAGGAAGACGAATGAAGCTACCGCGACCAGGGGTAACATCAAGCAAGCCTGAAACTCTAAGCATTTGAACTGATTCACGTAACGTTGTACGAGAAACACCAAAATGCTTACATAGCTGTTCTTCAGTTGGTAAACGATCCCCAGGCTTAAGTGCGCCTGTGAAAATCATGTTTCTTAGGTGGTTAGCGATATAGGTTGAACGCCTAACACGCGGTTGTCTGTCTACCGATGGTAGTTCTACTGATTGATTCATTGAATATATCCTCTCTTATTCTTGTTTCTTGCTCGCACAATAAACAGCATGTGCGAAATAACTTTAAATTTCTTATATACGTTAACAACTTCTAGTTGTAGTTGTATCAATTAAAGTGCGGTATGTAAATCCAAAAACAAGATAACTTTACAACAACGGCAGAAACGTGTAAAGACAATTGTAATATATATGCTTTTTTATACTATATTCATCCTACAAAGGAATGGTTGATGATTTTTTAGGCACATCTTCTCTACCTATAGTTGTTAAATAGGTACATATTTGTATTACATATCTAAAGAAATAGACACTTTTATAGCTTTATCAACAACTTGAGAGCATATACCTTTTAAGTTAGATGCCTTTAAAACTGCTAATCCAGCAGCTGTTGTACCCCCCTTACTGGTTACATTTTCACGCAATTCTTCAATACTTTTGGCAGGAAAACACGCATTCGCATAGACGCCTGCACCTTTACAAGTACCGATAGCTAGCTTATAAGAATCAGTTTTGCTTAATCCTGCAGCAACCCCAGCCTCAGCCAAGGCTTCTATAAAATAAAAGAAATAAGCAGGGCCAGAACCTGACAAGGCTGTCACCGCATGCATCTGACCTTCCTTTGGCACAAACAAACAAGCACCAGAGGCAGAAAATATGGAATCTGCCCATTTTTGATGCAGATCAGACACATGACTTGGCGCATAGATAGCCGCCATCCCTTCCCCGACTGCAACGGGTGTATTCGGCATCGCCCTTATAATAGACGCTTTTTTTCCTAAAGCATCCGTCAGACGCTCAATAGAAACACCCGCCGCAATAGAAATAAATAAAGTATCCGCACACACCAACCCCTTACAAAGAGGCAGCACATCGGCCATAACTTGCGGCTTAACAGCCAACAATACAATATCCACAGGTTTTTCCAACGCTTCAACGCCACTTACTGTATTGACACCTAACAACTCAGCATTCTGCTGACTCTTTAAGCCATGCACAACGGCTGTCACATTTAAAGGGTTCACAACCGCCGACCTTAAAAGACCCGAAATCAGGGCTGTCGCCATATTTCCAAGACCTACAACTAATATGTGCTTATCGTTCAAATCACCCATCATTCACCTCATTATATTATGACTATACATAAGCGCAGTATACCATAATCCACATACCTTTTGACATACACCTTTTTCCGCAGTAGACTGCCCTTCAATGTAGAGAGAAAAAACGAGGGAAAACCTAATGTTTATCGTTACAGGCGGGGCTGGATTTATTGGTTCAGTTGTTATAAATGAGCTAGAAAAAACCTTTAAAGGTGAAAAAATAACAGTTATTGACTGGTTAGGAAGTGATGATCGCTGGAAAAACCTTAACCAACACACCCTTACAGATATCATCTTTCCCGAAGACACACACGATTACCTTGTAGATCATGCGGATGAAATTAAAGCGGTTATTCACATGGGCGCTATCAGCACCACAACCGAAAGCGATGTGGATATGATTGTCGAACGCAACATCGGATATAGCCTTGACCTTTTTGACTGGTGTGCCGAACAAGATGTTCCCTTTATATACGCCTCTTCCGCTGCCACATATGGCGAAGGCGAACAAGGTTTCGACGACCATATGGATATTGAACATCATAAAAAATTACTACCTCTTAACGCTTACGGCTTTAGCAAGTGCATGGTCGACAAAGCTATTTTAAATAAAGAACACAAGCCAAGCCAGTGGGTTGGTTTAAAATTCTTTAATGTTTACGGCCCAAACGAATATCACAAAGGTGGACAAAAAAGCGTTGTTGCACATGCCTTTAAACAAATCAGTGACACAGGCGCCATGAACCTGTTCAAGTCATACAGCCCAGACTATAAAGACGGTGAACAATTGCGTGATTTTGTTTACGTTAAAGATATTGCCCGTGCTATTTGCTGGTTTATTCAAAACAAACAAGTTTCTGGTATTTTTAACCAAGGTACAGGTGAAGCCCGTTCTTTTAAAGACCTTGTAGCTGCCACATTTGCAGCCATGAACAAGGCTGAAAATATCAACTACATTGACATGCCTGACAACATCAAAGGGCAATATCAATACTTCACAAAAGCAAATATGGACAATTTCCAAGCTATTTACGCACAACACTCTAATGGTGAAAGCTTTAAATTTATGTCCCTTGAAGAAGGTGTTGCCGATTACGTGCAAAACCACCTCATGCAAGCAAACCCATATTTGTAATTTAATAATTTAAAAATAAGGAATATTTCAATGCCCTTCCCTTCCATCGACCCTGTTGCTTTTAGTATATTTGGCTGGGCTGTGCATTGGTATGGCTTAGCTTATGTTGCAGCTTTTTTACTGGGCGGCAAATATGTAGAATATACTTTTCAAAAATACGGTAAAGACGTTAACCTAAAAAAAGAAGACGGCGAGCGTATCTTCACTTGGATTATTTTTGGCGTTCTTTTAGGAGGCAGGCTCGGTTACGTTTTCTTTTATAACGCTGACTACTACTTACACAATTTAAGTGAAATATTTAAATTGTGGCAAGGCGGCATGTCGTTCCACGGTGGTGTCCTTGGTGTTTTAGCCGCTTGTGCACTTTATTGTAAAAAATATAAAGTCAATCTTATCGACCTTGGCGACCGCATGATGCCAGCTTTTAGTATTGGTATATTTTTAGGGCGTATTGCAAACTTTATCAACGGTGAACTATATGGGCGCATAACGGATGCAAGTTACGGTATTATATTCCCAACAGGAGGCCCGTTACCAAGACACCCGTCTCAACTATACGAAGCAGCCCTTGAAGGGTTACTGCTTTTTATTATATTACACTTCACCCTTAAAGCCCGCCGCAACCGCGGTGAAGTTTCAGGGCTATTTTTACTCTGTTATGGCTTATTCCGTAGCTTAGTAGAATTTGTAAGAGAACGTGACGTTCAACTAAGCGATGGTTTATTCGAAACCATTTCAATGGGGCAAATATTAAGCATTCCAATGATAATCATTGGCATCATTTTAATTATTCAAAGTAAAAAAGAAGTTAAAGGTTAATCAATATGACAACACTTCCAGAAATTCTTAAAACAAAAATTAGCACCAGTGGCCCTATAAATATTGAGGACTACATGAGCACATGCCTCTACCATGAAGAACACGGCTACTACATGACCCAAACACCATTTGGTCGCGAAGGTGACTTTACAACAGCCCCAGAAATTTCACAAATTTATGGTGAAATGATAGGTGCATGGGTGGCTGACACTTGGATTAAAATGGGCAAACCACAGGCATGGCAACTACTTGAAGCTGGTCCTGGACGCGGCACACTGATGAAAGATATGCTCCGCACACTCAAGCACGCTTTACCAGAGTGCTATGAAAGTGCAACCATCACCCTTTTAGAAATTAGCCCGATGCTTAAAATTCTGCAACGTGACATGTTAATCGACCATCATATTCGCTGGGTCAATACCATTGATGAAGCTGATTTTTCCTTACCAACTATTTTTATTGCCAACGAATTATTAGACGCCTTCCCTGTACGTCAATTTATTAAAAACGACACAGGCACATACAACGAGCGACTCATCACAACAAACGAAGAAGGGTTTACTTTTACCACAAGTAATGAAGTAAAAACGGACATTTCTTACGATACAGATATTGTTGAAACATCAGAAGCGATGGAAAGCTTCCTTTGCAAGTTAAAGGACAAGCTCACCAACGGTGCGGCTTTATTTATTGACTACGGTGACCACGGTACAGGCGACAGTTTGCAGGCACTTCAAAGCCACAAGGAAATCAACGTCCTAGAAAACCCTGGTAAATCAGACATTACAGCACATGTAAACTTTGACAATGTGCGCCGCGTTCTTGGCATGGAGCGCACCAGCCAAATGGAGCCTATGGCACAGTTTTTAAGCAGTATTGGCTTACCACTGCGTGCAGCTGCCTTGCTTGAAAAAGCAACAGATGCCCAAAAAGTAGAAATAGAAAGTGCGGCTTACCGCCTTATGCACCCTGAACAAATGGGTGAATTATTCAAAGTTATTGCCTATCGTACCGATGAAAACATCGACCTTGCAGGCTTATATTTTGAAAACAAGCAAGAAAGCCACGCAGCCTAAGGTCATTAAAAAGCAAACACTTGATAGTCTCTGTAAATAGGTTTAATTTAAGGCTTCTATCACAAGCATAAGCTTAAATAATTAATTATCGGATACTATAAATGAAGCTATTAGAACTTGAACAACAACTACAGTATGCTGAGCACGCCTTTGGAACTATTCATGACGGCGAGGTTATCAATGACCCTTCAGAGCTTATACGTGCCTACACAGAAGTTTTAGGGCCTATTGCACACATGCGCCAAGTACACGGCGACCGCATTGTTTACACAAACGACGCAGGCTGCATTGAAGAAGCCGATGCCATTTACACCGACAACCCAGAACTTTGGTTGGCTGTTAAAACAGCTGACTGCGTTCCTGTTTTAGTAAGCACACCACAAGCGGTGGCTGCTGTTCATTGTGGATGGCGTGGTCTACAGGCTGAAATTTTACCAAAAACCATCAAAAAACTTATGGACGAATACAACCTAACAGCCATTGATGTATTTGTGCATATTGGCCCATGCATTAGCCAAGAAAAATACGAAGTTGAAGATCACTACAAAGAAATTTTCGACGAAAAATTCTTTAAGCCGTCCCCTAAAAAAGGATTTTCTCTTCTTGATATGGTTGGCGTGGTAGAAGACCAAGCTCGTGAACTCGGCGTGCCTAAAACACACATTATCGACAGTGGGCTTTGCACATACAAGGAAAATGACCTGTTCAATTCTTACCGCCGCTCCAAAAAAGACGGTAATGAAAGCTACAATGTACAGTGCTCTCTTGTAAAACGCCTGGTTTAACAAAATATTTACAAGTGCATAAAACATAAAAAAAGACCTCTTACGAGGTCTTTTTTTTCGCTATCAGTTTATTTTGTCACATCAACATCCACAAGTGTATTGTCTTGGTACTGCTGATGGACATGATTATCCTTATATTCAATCGCATCAGCAACATGCACAACCTCTTCCTTTATTTCAGGAAACACAAGACGACACCACATAAAGCCAATCACCGCCATAATAGATGAGGAAATTAAAACGGCAAGGATAGAGTAAGTACCGTAACCAGCAATGTCTTTATACGCCAAACCAGCGACAAAAATACTCATGGTAAAGCCAATACCCGTTAACAAACCAACACCAATTAAGTGCTTCATGGTCATCCCTTCGGGTAATTCAGCCGACGTAAACGTCGTTGTTAACCACGCCGAACCTATCACAGCAATCGGTTTACCAAAAACCAAAGCCAACGTCACACCTAATGTCACAGAGTTAAACAGGTCTTTACTCGAAACACCTGCTAAGTTCACACCTGCATTTGCCAAGGCAAATAAAGGCATAATCACCCAAGCATTGATGGGTGAAAGCTCATGTTCCCATGTTTTAAGCAGCGAATAGTTTCCGCCTAACTTGGCCGTGGTGGGGATCGTTAAAGCGGTCACAAGCCCCGCCACTGTAGGGTGAATACCTGAAGCCAATGTACAACCCCAAAGCGCGACACCCAAAAACCCATATGACATAAAGTTATTTGAATTTCTAAGGTTTTGCACAACAAGAACAGACAAAACAAGCCCTGCACCTGCCAAAGCTGTTAAATTCAGATCGGCCGAATAAAACAAAGCAATCACACCTACAGCAATTAAGTCATCAAGCACGGCAATAGCCAGTAAAAAAACCTTCACCGAAAGCGGTACACGCTTAGAGCCCACCAGCATTAACACACCTAAAGCAAAGGCGATATCGGTTGCTGTTGGTACGGCCCAACCTTTCATAGCCAGTGCATCGGCGCTATTAAAAAATACAAATATAGCCGCAGGCAAAGTCACACCCGCAACGGCAACAACACCTGGCAACGCACGCTTACCCCAAGTATTCAAACTTCCCTTGGGATCAAATAGCTCACGTTTCACTTCCAACCCAATGGTAAAGAAGAAAATAGCCATCAAAAGATCATTTATCCAATAACGCACTGTATGTTCAACGACAATTGTCACTTTATATTCTAAAACAGCGTTAAATGTTTCAGAAAATTGTAGCCAACCTACATAATCCATCCCAAGGCTGGTTAGAACCCCTTGTAAACTTGGAATGTTAACAACAAACATGGCAAATAGTGCGGCAATAATTAAAGTAATACCCCCCACCGATTCACCACGAATAAGTTTACGTAGCGTCGTTGATTCATGTTTTGAACTCATAAAGTCCCCTTATTGAAGGTAAAGTACTAGCAAGTGCCAGCACAGATATAAAAAAATAAAATATTTTTTAATTTAAAAGCGAGAGAAACTCACTTTTGAAAAAAGGTAATGTAGATAGCCATAAAATGGCAAAATACTTGTAATTGTATACGCCTGACCCCAAGCAATGTCAACCCCTAGATAACGTATTATTCACCATGAAAATGGTCATAAATGAGAGTAGCAAGGTTTTCGTTAATACCTTCAACACGTTGAAGGTCTTTTATAGACGCCTTTTTAACGCCATCTACGCTACCAAACGTCAACAAAATAGCCTTTTTACGCTTACCACCCACACCAGGAATGCTGTCTAATGCCGACTTCACCACAGCTTTTGAACGTTTATGCCGATGATAGCCAATCGCAAAGCGGTGCGATTCATCACGCACAACCTGTAAAAGAAACTTCAAAGGAGAATTATAATCAATTTTAAGCGTATCTCCACCACGTTTAAAAATAGTTTCCAGCCCTTTATCACGAAACTCACCCTTGGCAATGGCTAATAAAATAGGTCCTTGATCATCATTAAGCCCTAAATTTTCCATCACACGCTCTAATACACCTAAATGCCCTTTACCACCATCTACCATCACAATGTCTGGCCATACAGGGCTTGGCAAACCCTTAGCCTTGGCCTCATCACTTTCTACCAACAGCTTTCCATAACGGCGCATCAATGTCTCTTCCATCATGGCATAGTCATCGGGCGTGTCTTTGCCTTTTATAGAAAATTTACGATAATCCGATTTCAGCATCCCCGTCTCACCTGCTACCACCATAGATGCTACGGAATGCTTCCCTTGAATATTAGAAATATCAAATGTCTCAATGCGCCTTATTTCGCGCTCTGTTCCTATAATATTCGCCAACGATTCCAGTTGGCTCTTCCATGAACTTTGCTCAGATTGCTTACGTATTAAGGCTCTTTCGGCATTTTCTAGCGCTTGATTCACAATTTCTTTGCGCTCACCCCTTATCGGCGTACTAATTTTCACCCCATGCGTTACCGATAATGCAACGGCCAGCGCTTCAACATCTGCCACATCATGTGAAGTTAAAATTTCTTTAGGGGTCGCCTTACCAGCATAGTGCATGGCCAAAAACAATCTAAGAACTTCAGGCTCTTGAAGCCCCTGCACCTCTCTTGGGAAAAATTGCGCATTCCCCACATGTTGGCCATTACGGTAGCTATACAACTGAACACAAGCCTTTGCACCACTTAAATGTAACGCCACAATATCAACATCACGCATGGAAGAGCCAAACGTAGACTGAGATGACAATACAGACGCAATAGCACTAAGACGGTCACGGTATATTGCCGCCTCTTCAAAACACATTTTTGATGAAGCGGACATCATTTTAGACTGCAGCTCTTCTTGTACATATGTGCCTTTACCATTTAAAAAGTCATCGGCATCTTTAACCAACGCATTATAATCTTCAGGTTTAATCTTACCCACACAAGGCGCACTACACCTTTTAATATGATATTTTAAACAAGGACGGCTGCGATTATTAAATTCGCTATCGGTACAGGTACGCAATAAAAATGAGCGCTCTAACATGTCCATCGTACGGTACATCGCCTTAGCATCGGGATATGGGCCATAATAACGCCCATTCTCGCGCTTTGCCCCACGCTGAGATGTTAGCCTTGGTATTTCAGCTTCCGATATAAGTATGTGTGGGTATGTTGAACCATCTCTAAACATAATATTATATTTAGGTTTCAGGCTTTTAATTAAGCTAATTTCTAAAAGTAATGCTTCAACCTCATTCGCCGTTTCAACAATAACAAGCTCAGCTGTTTCAAACACCATTTTGCGGATACGGTTCACCATACCCTCTTCTTTAATATAGCTTGCTAAACGCTTTTTAAGATTTTTTGCCTTACCTACATAAAGCAAATCGCCTCGTTCATTCAGCATACGGTAAACACCAGGCGCTGATGGAGCTAAAGCCACTTTTTCTTGTAAAACTAAAATGCCGTCTTTTTTCATGAGAACATGATAACATAATCATAAAAATGGTTAAGACGTTAATCTTACAATTTTTTACATTTTCCAAACAACGGCGCAACTCTCTTAACGCATAAAAAATAAGCAGTGTGTTTATAATAGAAAAAAAACAAACCCGACCTGTTCATTTCTTAATCACCATCACATTTCTAAAACTTCAAAAACCCCTGTTTTCAAGACCTTAAAAGCACCTCTTCATTTGTATACTAAAATGTCGATTATATGATGAATAATCTTATCCCCGAAACCTGTGGATAACTTTGTGGGTAAATACCCCCTGTGTGGTAATAATCCCCCACACCCCCACAAGTTCTGCGCATTGCACAAAAAATGTGCATATAAATATTGTTATATACTTCAAGTATTTAGCGGACAAAACAATGGTTTGTAGGACATTTGCACCATAAAAAAACACTTGCATACAACTTTTGTGGATAGTTTAAGGCAAAAATTACTTACCAGTACTCATCAGTCCAATTAATGTGACAATTGAAATATATAGAATTTTACATTTTAACACCCCCAAAAAGGCAACATTTACCTAGCAAGAAAAAAGTTTTGCCTAGCAACTTGTAAAAGATCTTAAATGACATCATTATAGATATCTATACATACGAAACATCTTTTAATTTACCCCATCTCTTTTGGAGACACTTTCATGTCTTATAAAATAAAATACTCTCAAAACGGCCGTCCTGAACTGATAAATGCCAACCAAATAAACTTAGGCCCACATCATTTTTGCCATATCAGCGACTATGACAAAGTTGAAAGCTGGTTTTGCAGTATGTTTTGTGCCCTTGAAAGCGCCAATAATGCTGAAAAAGAAAAATGGCAAGCAGAGGTTATTGATCCAATTTTAGCCAGCCTACCAGAAAGTGAACGCAAGAACGACGCCCAACAAGAAGCCGCCGACGGTGATGGATATTTTTTCATCTCGCGTGCACGAGCTTGCTTTAACCGCACAAATGACGCTAACAACTTCACAACACTCACTTGCAAGCTATTAAGAGAATATATCGCTTCAACCTTTGATGACAGCAACCTCACCTGCAAAGGCTTGCCCCTTTGGCACAATGAACCTCTATAAATTACTTAACCCTCGCAAAAAAGGAGCTTAACCGCTCCTTTTTTTTAATTTGGGCGGGTATAGAAGATGTCACAAACCAAATGCTTATATATAAAACATATCGGATTTCAGCATTGCAAGTGTCAAACCCTGTTTTAACCAGGCTTAATATTTAAAGAAAAACTTATACAGGCTCAATAAAATATGCCATCCTTAACCATCAACTTAAATAATAAGCAGGAAACTTTATGAAACCTTTTAAATTTAAACTGTTACTGTGTTTATATTTATCTATATTTCATATAAGCAATTCCTCTGCTGAAGAATTTACTCTTGCCATTGAAGACTCATGGCCACCCTATGCAACATCAGATGGTTACGGTTACTCACGCATTATTGTTGAAGAAGCTTATAAACTTGAAGGCATAGAACCAATTTTTGCACCCATGCCTTATGCCAGGGCCCTACTCCTTACCAAGCAAGGTGTAACCAATGGCTGTTTCAATGTTACAAGACAAAAATCTACCGAGGCGGCATATTTATTTGGCGAAGAACCCCTTTTCATTGCTAAAGCATCTTTATACACCACAAAAAATCAATCAAAAAATTTTGAATCACTTAAAGACCTCCCAGATAAATTTAAATTAGGTGTTATTAAAGGCTATGAATATGGTGATATTTTTGAAAAAGAAAAAGAACGCTTTGAAATTTTAGGCGTCAACAGCCAAGCTCAATTGATACAACTTCTACAAAAAAAGCGTATTGATGGTGCCATTATGTTTAATGGGGTTGCAAGATATCATTTTAAATTAATGGGTGTGAATGCTACAACATTTATACCCGTTTTTACAAATCACATTTCTCATATCTACGTTGCTTTTAATAAAAAAGACACGCTTTCTGCCATGTACGCAAAAAAATTAGATGATGGTTTAAAAAAGCTTAAAAACTCACCAAGATATATCGAAATATTTTCATCAGGACTATAGAACACTCGGTCACGCAATTCTTAAATTATTTGGTAAGCCGTCAAGCTGTGCTTTGTCTTAGTTACCTAATTTAAGGTGCATTGCCTCTAGCTCACGCACTCGGTCACGCAATTCTGCCGCCATTTCAAAATCTAAGTTTTCAGCAGCAGCCAGCATTTCCTTCTTCAAAGCTTTGATGTCTTTTTCAATATCTACCGTTCCAAAACGCTGCGCTTCGCTGTGCGCAAGATCTATCATGCGGTTTTCTTTCGCGGCTTTTTCATCATCCAGCCCTAAACGTATATCGCGCTTCACCGACTGCGGTGTGATACCGTGTTTTTCATTATAAGCAATTTGAATGGCGCGCCTGCGGTCACATTCTTCAAATGTCGCCTTGAGTGACTTTGTTTCTTTGTCGGCATAAAAAATAACACGCCCATCCACATTACGTGCTGCACGACCTGCTGTTTGAATGAGCGAGGTGGTACTACGCAGAAAACCTTCTTTATCGGCATCTAAAATAGCCACCAAACCAATTTCTGGAATATCCAACCCTTCACGCAGTAAGTTAATGCCCACCAAAACGTCAAATACACCCATGCGCAGGTCACGTACAATTTCACTACGCTCAATGGTTGGAATATCGCTATGCATATAACGCACCTTCACCCCATGTTCGTGTAAATATTCGGTTAATTGTTCGGCCATACGCTTTGTTAAAGTTGTGACAAGGGTACGGTAACCTGCCTTATTGGTTTTAACCACTTCTGCCATTAAATCATCAATTTGCCCATCCACTGGGCGCATTTCCATTTCTGGGTCTACAAGCCCTGTGGGGCGCACAATCATTTCAGCAATATGCTCACCCGCAAGTTCACATTCATATTCCTTTGGCGTTGCACTTACATAAACAGTTTGAGGTCGACGTGCGTCCCACTCTTCAAAGCGAAGTGGGCGATTATCCCGCGCTGAAGGTAACCTAAAGCCAAAGTCAACCAAGGTTTGTTTGCGCGCCGCATCTCCTTTACTCATACCACCAATTTGCGAAACTGTTACATGAGATTCATCTACAAATAAAATAGCGTCTTTAGGCAAATAATCAAATAGTGTGGGCGGTGCCTCACCTGGTGCACGCCCTGTTAAATGACGTGAATAATTTTCAATACCGTTACAAAAACCTGTTGCCGACATCATTTCAAGGTCGTAAGTGGTACGTTCATTTAAACGCTGAGATTCCACCAACTTACCTTGCCCTTCAAGTACAGGTAAGTGCTCTCTTAACTCTTCCTTAATGCGGTTCATCGCCCTTGTAACCGTTGGCTTTGGCACAACATAGTGACTGTTGGCAAAAACTTTAATACTTTCTAGTTTTTCTTGTTTTTTACCAGTTAAAGGGTCAAACGCATATATTTCTTCAACCTCATCATCAAAAAACATTAAACGCCATGCACTGTCTTCCAAATGAGATGGGTATAAATCAATCGTATCACCCTTGGTTCTAAAGCTACCACGGGCAAAAGCATGGTCATTACGTGTATATTGAAGTTCTACCAAGCGCTTCATAAAAGCGTCGCGGTCTAACGTGTCACCCACTTCTACGGGTATCACCATTTCGCTATAGCTTTCAGGGTCACCAATACCGTAAATACACGAAACAGAGGAAACAATAATCACATCCTCACGCTCAAACAATGACCTTGTCGCACTGTGGCGCATGCGGTCAATTTGTTCGTTTACAGAAGCTGTTTTTTCAATATAAGTATCACTGCGGGGCACGTAAGCTTCGGGTTGATAATAGTCATAATACGATACAAAATATTCCACGGCATTTTCAGGAAAAAACTCTTTAAATTCTTCATAAAGCTGCGCAGCTAATATTTTATTATGCGCTAAAATTAAGGCAGGGCGTTTTGTTTCGGCAATGACTTTTGCCATGGTGTAAGTTTTACCCGAACCCGTCACACCAAGTAACACCTGATCACGGGCATGCAAGTTCAGCCCTTCCACCAATTTTTGGATGGCTTGAGGCTGATCACCCGCAGGCTTAAAAGGGCTATTAAACTTAAATTTCATGCCTCATATAATCACCTATTTTAACTATAAAAAGCAAGACAAACTCACATATAAAAATTTTAACTTTTTTTGGTAGCAAGCATTGACATTAGCTACCCCAAGCCACATACTATGTACATACTAAATTAACTTAAACGTTTTTTATTTAAAACCTTAACGGTGCAATTTCTTTGCATCCCCCCCTCACATCTTCTTAACAAGCATGCAATTGCAACTACCTTGCTACCGCATCTAAGGACTTTCTTATGAGTACATTCATGAAAACGTGGAACTCGGAAGAACATGCACTTCGCACAAATATCACCCAAGCGCTTGATAATGGCACTTTTGATATTGCTACAGAAATTGTAGGCGACCTTGAAACACTTTTTTCTGATGCTGCTATTAGCCGTAAGCTTTACAAAAGTAAAAAAGGCAGCACTAAAATGGGTAAGTTTAAAGTTACTGAACTTCAGAAGAAAAAGTTTGATCAAATTCGTGAACGTTATTTTTTAATCAAGCAACATCTTGATAATGTATTTGACCTAAGCCAGGCTGAAAAACTAGTGATTGATTATTTAAACCATTGGTCTGTTCGCCTAGAAGTTAAAAAAATTCAAGGCGAAGCCAAGCAAGGTAACAAAAGTTCTGTCCGTCGTTTTAAAGACGAGAGAAAGGACAAACGCGCCATGCAGCAAATACATGTAAATGAAGAAGTTTACTCTGAAACAGACGAAGAAGAACTCTTCTCTGAGTTTCAGGACTAAGCTTTTAAAACCTATCGATAAAGCGCCTTTGGGCGCTTTATTTTTGGAGGATTCATGAAAAAGATAAAACAACGAGGTGGTTTATATAGCCCAAAAAATGTAGACAGCGCGATGGCTCTTGCAAGCCTTATTCAAACTCTTGAAAAAACTGATTTAAAAAAAGAAGCTCAAGTCCTAAAAAATTTAAAAATTGCGCGCAGCAATTATTTACATGCCTTAGCAGCTAAATCACAAGGTAAAAACTATAGAATTGGCGGTTATACACGCAGTTTTCGGGCAGCCAAAAAAGAAGCACGTACACTGTACCAAGAATTTATGGCATGCCCAACAAGCAACATATTTTTAAATCCATCTATCATTAAAAGTTACCTACAAACGGAATGTTCATGCATTACATAATATCGATCAAACACCCTCTTTTTATATTGAGGGTGTTTTTCTTTGTTTTTTAAGGGTATTTCTATTGACATCCGTCACCAAAACGACTAAATATTGTGCATCTGCAATCCACCTTGTGGGATATTTTATATCTTTCGATAAGGGCGGTACAATAATTATTGCAGTGTAAGCGGGCTTTTAGCCCATAATAATTTTGAGATGGATTTTTAATTTCATTTAAACCGTAACAACCTAATTGTGCACCTAGTACATGACGGCAAAACGCAGTTAAATAAAATTAAAGAGTCGCTCAAATAAAATGTAGATAAGGAAATTTGACATGTCAAACGTACGTCAAACGCCGAAGTATAAAATCTGTCGTCGCCTAGGTGAAAACCTATGGGGTCGCGACAAATGCCCAACAAACACAAACGCAACAGGTCCAGGCCAACACGGTGCGCGTCGTAAGAAGATTACTGATTACGGTATCCAACTTCGTGAAAAGCAAAAACTTAAAGGTTACTATGGTGATCTTAAAGAAGGCCAGTTCCGCACAATCTTTAAAGAAGCTGTGCGTCGTAAAGGTGATACTTCTGAAAACCTTATTGCTCTACTAGAATCTCGTCTAGATGCTATTGTTTACCGTCTAAACTTTGTTCCAACTGTATTTGCTTCTCGCCAATTGGTGAACCACAAGCACGTAACAGTAAACGGTCAAGTGGTAAACATTCCATCATACCGTTGCCGTCCAGGTGATGTTATCGAAGTTCGTGAAAAGAGCCGTACGGTTCCTATGGTTATGGAAGCTGTTGAGAAGGTAGAACGTGAAGTTCCATCTTACCTAACTTTCGAACCAACTGCACACAAAGGTACTTTCAACCGTCTTCCAGTAATGGAAGAAGTTCCGTACCCAGTGCAAATGAACCCGAACCTAGTAGTGGAATTCTACTCTCGATAGTCTTTCTATTGAGGTTCAAAAAACAGGCGCTTTTAGCGCCTGTTTTTATTTACGCATACTTTTATTTTTATGCATAAAAAAACCTCCAACAAAGGAGGTTTTTTTATTCGATAAATGATTATTTTTCATATTTAAGGACAGCACCTGTTACATCACCACGCACCTGTTTGCCCCATAAAGGACGTACATGATTATCAAAAAATGCACCAACACCATCATTTAATGCACCTGTAGCACATGCAACTTGGTCGTTATTCATTTTTTGACAGTAGCCATCACTCATAGCAACAAAAGCATCAACACCTTCTTTAAACATATTAAAAGTATCAATCTGCACACATTTCAACAGGTCAGGGTCACCGTTTAAAGTAGCCATGCCACCCAAATTGCGACCATCCACACATTTATTATAAACACGTTTGCGGTTTTCACGCACACGCTCATGTTCATATTCTTGTGCATCCTCAAGGCTCATACCTTCATTTACTAAATCCGAAAGCATTTTACCTTCAACCAAACGTCCCGTAGCCTGTAAGGCATATTCATCATAAACAGAAAGCGTTTCAACTTTGCCATTTTTGCGAATAGACATATAACAATCCGTGCCCTGTAAAACCACACAGTCACCATTATTTTCATCAATCAAAGCAATTGCAAAAGCATTGGCAGGATTAAACAAGCGATAGTCTTCGCCTGCAAATTCAGGAAATGAATTTTGGATCAAGTTCATTTCAAATTTAAACATAGAAATTAGATGTTTAAAACCGCTTTTCCATTTTTGGATTTTATCCACATTTTGAAAACTTTCAACAAGCAGCTTTGCTACAAGGTTAGACCCGTAACAATCATTCGGCATGCCGTTAATTTTATAATGATAAGGCGCTTTTGCACCGTCAATCACCGCAAATATACGAATACCATTTTTATTTAAGTGATTTACAAATGCATCACCATTATGCTTAGGGTTGGGTTTATAGTTATTACTTGGGTTTGCCCCAGCAACAGTAAAATGCGACATTTCGCACATAGATAGTTTAGACATAAATGACCTCTAGAGGTTAAATAAGTAGGGAGTGTTTTAAAGAAAAAAGATTAAGTTTATTTATAATATTAGAATATATATAAGGGTTCTCCCCTTACACTTCAAGGCTACCTTCTATAAGGTAAGCGCCATATTAAAAAAGACAAAGTATAAAAATATACTTACAGCCTACTATAATGAACAAAAAATGGGAAGAATTATAAATTTTGCGCGCAAACGCGGTTACGCCCTGCATTTTTAGCACGGTATAACTGCGCATCAGCACGGCGGATAAGGTTATCAGGCGTTTCTTCAACATTTGGCAGGCTCGCAGCCAAGCCAATACTCACCGTTACAGGAAACTCACCATCTTTAAAACTCGCTTCAATTTGCTGACGCAAACGTTCTGCAAATATAAAAGCACTTGTCTCTTCAACCTCTGGCAAAATAACAGCAAACTCTTCCCCACCATAACGGGCAGCTGTATCCATTTTACGGGCTTGTGCTAACAAAATATCCGAAATTTTCTTCAGTACAACATCACCTTCGGCATGGCCATAAGTATCGTTAATCGATTTAAAATGGTCTAAATCAAACATAACCAAAGTAAATGGATTCCCATAACGAATTTGGCGTTCCATCTCTTCTTTAAGCCTGTGTTTAAAGGTGGTTTGATCATAAAGCCCTGTCAAACCGTCTTTACTTGCAGTGCTTGCAAATGAAGCCATCTTACTTTCTTCAATAACAGCAACACCTTTTAAAAGCTGAGAAACATTAGTTAAATAATCATGCGCCGCAACAGAAATTCCAACATCACGACCTAACAAATTTTTCATATTTGTACGATGAGCTGTAATTTCATTCCAAAGATGCTTGGCTTGCTTTGAAGGGAATGAGCGATAGGTTAAAGCATAAAGTAAATCACTATATATACCGTCACCACGGTCGTCTTTTAAACGCAAAAGCGTTTGCTTTTCACGCTCGTTCAAGGTGCGGTCACCAGCAAGGGCACTCACCATGCGAATATCCAAATCAGGGCGACCTGCCATATCCGCAAGTTCGCTCTTGTGACAACCATCAATATTTTGTAACATACTCATAACATATATTTTACAAGGTTTTCGCATAAAAAGAAAAGGAAAAGCGCTTTGAAGTTTGAAGAATTCACACATATTGGCGAAAAATCCCCTGGTAAAACCACTTTAATGTGTGAAGACCGCCTCTTTTGTCATGAAAACCTATTTGCAGTCATCGACGGTGCCACATCAACAACGGGGACACTTATTGAAAAATTAACCGACGGCGCATACATTGCTGAATTTTTCAAAAAATCCCTTAACAACTATGTAAACAGCCAACTTGATGCACATGATATTATGGTTGAAATTAACAAAAAATTTGGCGAACACTTAAAAACACAGCACCCAGAAATTCATGCGCTTGAAAAAAATGGTCCGACGGCATCTGGCGTTATCGTTAAGATACATTCAGACAACACTTATAGTTTTGCTCAAGTAGGTGACTGCATGCTCGTAGAGTCACAAACAGGCAAACTTAACGAGCTTACAATTGATAGTCGATATGTCGATGACCATGACTATCTACATATCGCACAAAAGATCTCAAAACAAAAAGGTTTGGGCATTTTGGAAGTGCGTGAATATCCAGAAGTCATCAATGCTATCGTTGCACACCGCCTTAAAAGCAACGTCGAAAAAGGTGTACTAAACGGTGATCTGGCAATGGATAATTTCATATGCCATGATAGGCGTCCCCTTAAAAATGTGAGCGAACTGATTCTTATGAGTGATGGCATGGCTCACCCAGAATATGAGTTAAAAGACACTTATATAGAAGCCGCAAAACACATGTTAGAAAAGAGTATTTATCACTATTATAAAACTTTAAAAGCTATACTAGATGCTGATTGCGACTGGAAAAACCTAAAGTATTTACGCGGAAAACATATAGACGATTGCACTGCCGTTATTGCTAAATTTTAATAACATTTTAAGCAGGTTCAGCCTTCCAATGCCCCGCACAAACATCCACCACATGCAGCTGAACAGAATCGCGGCCCTGCCATGAATTTCTTTTTAAAGTTCCGAGAATTGAAATAGGCTTTTTATTCTTTTCTGCGGACAATAAATACGGCCCTATGTCAGTTTCCATTGCTCTAAACGCGATACCACGGAGCTGTTTACCGCTTGAACTGCTGACACCAAGGGTAACATGTGAGCCATCAGCACCTACTGCTTTTGCAAAGTTGACCGTCACGCCACTTAAGACAAATTTTGGCTCGTAATGCCCGTTGCCATAAGGCTCTAATTTGTCTAATTCGTCCATCAATTCTAAATTGACACCATCTACCGATATACAGTCATCAACTGTCAGTTTTGGAACAAAGATATCTTCTTCGTTATTTTCAATTTGCTTTAAAATAAGCGCACATAATTTATCGCGAAATGCGTCGATAAGTTCGGTTTTAACACTCAGACCAGCCGCCATTTTATGACCACCACCTTTTATTAAAACGTCATTACAATCAATAATAGCTTTTCCTAAATCAACACCTGTTATACTACGCCCCGACCCTTTAGCTTCGTCGCCATTTATAGCAATAATAACTGTTGGGCGATGGAATTTTTCTTTCACTCTTGACGCAACAATACCTATCACACCTTCATGCCAGCCAGCACCTGCAACCACTAAAGCAGGTGGATTTTTTTGCATTTGTTTTTCGGCTTCTACCATCGCATCAGCTAAAACGTTCACCTCGATAGACTTACGCTCTTCATTTAAAACGTTGAGTTTCTCAGCAATATCATGGGCTTCATCGAGATTTGTTGTCGATAATAATTTTGCGCCCATGTCACAATCACTGATACGACCACCAGCGTTAATGCGGGGCCCAATCATAAAACCTGCATGGTATGTATTGGGCTTTTCTTCGACACCAGAAATATCTGCAAGCGCCGCAAGACCAAGATTGCGCCTTGATGCCATTGCCTTTAATCCCATACCAACCAACACACGATTTGGCCCTAAAAGAGGCACCATATCACACACCGTTGCCACAGAAACAAGGTCAAGTAGATACCTATTATCTGGCTCTTTCATGTCTTCATTAAAGAAATTTTTCTCACGCAATGCGCGGGTTAAAGACAGCGCCAAATAGAAGGCAACGCCGGCGCCACACAACATAGTGCAGGGAGAATTTTCGTCGACACGGTTTGGGTTGACAAGTGCCACACAGTCAGGTTTTGTGGGTAAAGTTTGGTGATGGTCCGTTATAATCACATCTAAACCGATAGATTTTGCATGTGCCATTGGTTCAAAGGCTACCGAACCGCAGTCGACCGTAATCACAACGTTTGCACCCATTTTTTTAATGGCATCCATCGCTTCATTATTGGGGCCGTAACCTTCTGTCATACGGTCGGGGATATAAAGCAATGCTTCGATACCAATGGAGCGAAAGTAGCGAATTAAAAGGGCTGTAGCGCAACCACCATCCACATCGTAGTCACCAAAAATAGCAATTTTCTCTTTATTTTCAATGGCTGTTATTAGGCGTTCAACGGCTTTGTCCATATCGAGCAAATGGTTAGGGTCGGGCAATTCGGACATTTTTGGCGTTAAAAAAGCCAGGGCCATGTTCACATCGCTAAATCCGCGTGATGACAGAATATGCCCTACAATAGGGCTAACGCCCAATGTTTGAGCCAATTTCAACCCTAAACGCATATTGCTATTACGTATACGCCAAATTTTATTGGTCAGTGAAAACTGCTGTTCAGCCATTATTTTTATCCCCATGAATTAAGTCATCACTATGCCATAATATAGCTATTTTTACAATAATTACAGCGCTTAAAATTAAAATGACACCAACAATAGCGTCAGCTTAAAAATTGTCAGAAATGTTCACTTTTAACGTGATTTTAAGCGGAATGAAAAGAGAATCAGTGCGGTATATACCCCGCATAACGCATGTATATGAGACGTCAAACAGCACATAAGGCGAACTTGTTTTAAATTTTACAATTGATAGGTCGTTTTCAGGCTTAAAAACAAGGAGCAACGTAGCACCCAAACAATAGCTTTGGCATTGAAAACTTAACTATCGCAAATCACACAGGCTCAAAACTTTATTTAAAGCGCGTTATAGATGGCTTAATCGCCTGCAAAGTCTCATCGCTGAACGTTGATTTTTCACCACGAATGAGCAAGCCTAAATATTTGGCTGCACCTGCGGCATAAGCATAACTTTTACCGTTCATGCCTGCAGCGATATAAAGGTTTTCATATTTTTCTATCGCACCGACATAGGGGTTTTTGTCAGGCGTGATAGCTGTCGTCACAACATTAACACTGCGCAAAGCTGCATTTTCTAAACTTTTAACCATTTGTCCCGCACGACGACGCATCCACGCAATCACCTCTATATCTTCTTCTGTTGACCAGGTAGCTTGCGCTGGGTCCATAGACGCCGTGTACATAACAAGCACACGTCCATTTGGTTGTGATTTAACCAATATATTACCGTATTTTTCGCCGCTGTTTAAAATACAGCTTGGCATGATACCTGTTGGGATAAGCTGTAAAACATGGACACGTGCAGGACGTATAGGTAAAGATTCTCCGACTTTACCAAGCAATGTACCGCTCCACACACCCGTTGCGAATATAAAGTTATCGGCTTCACATTCTTCACCTGTATCGGTGATAACTTTTTTGAGGCGCTTACCCTCTGTTTCTATAATTTCAACCGAGTCACTGCCCCAAATACGCACACCTGACTGAATAATCATCTGACGCAAACCGTCTAATGCCTTTGATGTGTCAATCGCACCCTCATCCGCAGAATACTTGATAGCATTCACTTCTTCTGCCACTAATTTTAAATCTAATTTTTCATGGATCAGCTCTGGGTCATCGATAAAATCAACCTCAAAACCAAGGGCACGCTCTGTTTCAACTTCTTTTTTGAGTTTTTCAACGTCACCGCCCTTTAAACTAAAACGTGCATATGCGTGGGGCTCATACCCTAAACTCTTACCAAAACCTTCTGCTGCATGTAACCATTGGTTTTGACTAAACTGCGCAAATTCAGCGATGGATTCAGGCAAACCCTTTAAAACAATTTCACCCATATTATAACGGGATGAACCTGTATAGAGCTTGTCAATTAAGCGTACAACTTTCCCGTTTTTTACCTGCTCTAGCGCACAAAAAAGACCGACAACACCGCCGCCAATTATACAAACATCAACTTTTTCCGCCATCTCTACCCCTTTTAAATAACCCCTTTATCATACTTGTGCTTGACAGAAGAAACAATGCTTTTTATCTTCTTCATATGACTATAAAGGAATAGAACTATCATTCATACACATATACTACGTACCAGACCCTTACATGACCATTTACTTGCACAAGTAAAAGTGGAGTGTTCATTGCTATGCAAAAGCGATATTGCCCCACACCTGGCTGTTATTCGTGTGGGTGACAATAAAGCATCACAAGTTTATGTCAAAAAGAAAGAAGAAACCTGCCACGCCAACGGTATAGCATTTTCTCACATTCATTTACCAAGCAATATAAGCCAGGAAAAACTGCACCTAGAAATTGAAAAATTAAATAATGACCCCCTCATTACAGGTTTGATTATTCAACTTCCTCTGCCAGAACACCTTGATCGCTTAGAGGCGCTTGACCTGATTAGTGACAAAAAAGATGTTGATGGCCTTGGCCCTAAAAACAGTGGACGCGCCAGCCTTGGCCTAGGGCGTAAAACAATTTATCCTGCCACACCTCTTGGCATTATGCGCATTCTTGACTGGATTCAGTTTGACGTGAAAGGCAAAGACGCCGTGATGATTGGTCGCTCTAACCTTGTGGGTCGTCCGACAGCTGACATGCTGGGCATGCGCGAAGCTACCGTTATGGTGTGCCACAAAGAAACCAAAGATTTAAAAAGATTTACCAAGGAAGCTGACCTTGTTGTCGTAGCCACAGGCGTGCCTCACCTTTTAAACGCTGAACACATAAAAGCTGGTGCCGTTGTAATTGATGTAGGCATTAGCCCTAACCCGAATGGCGAAAAAAGCATTGTGGGCGATGTTGATACAAAGGCATGTGAGGGCATTGCCAGCGTGATTACACCCGTTCCTGGTGGTGTGGGACCTATGACGGTGGCTTCCCTTCTCACCAACGTGATTGACGCTGCAAGGTTGCAAAACGGCATGAGCAAAATTGACTGGGATATTCCAACGCTAGATATCTATTAAAGCGTTGTGAAATATAAGTTAAATTAGATGTTGACTTATATTTCCCCATACATACAATTAACACCGTTAAAAAACACCTTTTCTTTTTCTTTGCTTGGAGGGCATACCATGTCCCAAACATCACCCTTAAACGCTATTGTTTTACCGCAAACCGCCGCTGAATTAAAACTATGTTTAAACACAACCGTTGAATACTACAAAACACACGTACCTGAAGTCATTATAGCATTAGACATAGACGTATTAGGAGCGAATAACTCTATTATAGCAGAATATGTCTTACAATTTCAAAATATGTATAATCTTATTGAAGCTACAGCTATGCCTTGTGCCTCCACATACAATTTTGAAAGTATTTGTTTTGACCCAAACAACTTAAAAGACTTTAAAAAAGCAAGTTTCATTTTAGAATGTAGCCTCATTCATGCACTGGTCAACCAAACCATTAGCCAAGAAACTTATGATAGTGCGGGTGTTATGCTTTTAAACACACTTCTTTTACCTCTTATGTTTGGCGCAGAAACTGCTGTCAATATTCCACTTTATTCACCCGAATAATAACGCACGCAATAAAAAAGCCCTTATATAACATAAAGGGCTTTTTTTTATGCGTATATGTTTTTTATTTACGCTATTTTTGTTATTTGCGCTTTCATTTCTTCGGCAATTTGCTCTGCGCCTACTTCTACTTTTTCAGCGCTCTCACCTTCAACCATCACGCGTACCAAAGGTTCAGTGCCACTTTTACGGATCAACACACGTCCGTTACCTGCCATATCCGCTTCAACTGACTGAATGGCCGCTTGCACAGAAGCTGCGTTAATAACCGCATCTGCCATTTCTTTATCTGGCAATGTCACGTTCACAAGCTTTTGTGGATAAGGTTCAAAACGCTTGCCCAAAACAGATGTACGTGTACTTTCGGCGCGTAGCACCTCTAAAAACTTCAAGGCCGCTAACAAACCGTCACCCGTTGTGGCGTGATCAAGCAATATAAGGTGCCCCGACGCTTCACCACCAAAGTTATAGCCGCCTTCAACCATACCTTCCATGACATAACGGTCACCCACGTTTGTACGCTTAAGATGCATACCTTCGCCTTCGAGATATTTTTCTAGCCCCATGTTCGACATTTGCGTGGCAACAACGCCGCCACCCTTTAAGAGACCCTTTTTATTCAAATATGAACCCACCGTCGCCATAATTTGGTCGCCATCTAAAATGTTACCCAGCTCATCACAGATAATAAGACGGTCAGCGTCACCATCAAGCGCAATACCAATATCTGCACCATGGCTCAATACAGCCTTACTTAAACCTTCGGTATGCATAGCACCACAATTACGGTTAATGTTGTAACCATCTGGCTCGGCACCTATGCGGATAACTTGCGCCCCCAGCTCCCATAAGATTTTTGGGGCAATTTTGTAAGCTGCACCATTGGCACAGTCCACCACAATACGCATACCTTCTAAGCTAAAGTCGTTTGCGACAGCCATTTTACATGACTCAATATAACGCCCCACAGCATCTTCAATACGCACAGCCTTCCCAATTTTAGCCGCATCAACCAGCTCAATTTCACGGCCGTCCGCACCGTCCATTAAAGCTTCAATCTCAAGTTCCATTGTATCTGGTAATTTAAAACCATCAGGACCAAAAAGCTTAATACCATTATCAGCAAATTCATTATGAGACGCACTGATCATCACGCCAAGGTCGGCACGCAACGAGCGCGTTAAGAAAGATACCGCAGGTGTTGGCAATGGACCTACAAGCAATGTATAAAAACCAACGGATGTAAACCCTGCTTGAAGTGCTGATTCGACCATATAGCCGCTGACACGCGTGTCTTTACCAATTACAACTGTTGGCCTTACATGTGGAGATTTTTTCCTAAACAACTGACCCGCTGCTTGACCTAATTTCATTGCAATTTCAATAGACATAGAACTGCTATTCGCGCGTCCTCTTATGCCGTCAGTGCCAAAATATTTGCGTTTCAAAAACATTGCTTTCTTTATTTATAACAATTTGGATGGGCACTATAACACACAAAATATAAAAAGTTAAACGACAGAAAAAAACCTCGCGGGCAACGAGGTTTTTTTTGTGTGTGTGCAAGGGATTCTAAGATTAGTGGCTTAAAAACTCTTACTATGTTTATTGCAATCGCCGTGCCAAAAAACATTGCATTAAAAATCAACAACTTAACAATTCCGCTTCCACATTAAAGTAACAACACAATACAACGAAATCGAGAGCTTGTAACGAAACGTTACAGTAAAGAAAGAATGTATTACAATTTTATACGTGACGTTATATTAAAATTGAGGCAAAATACAGCATGAACATGAAAAATAAAATCATTTATATCAACTTACACAACAAGTTAGCACTAAATGAGGCACCCAAAACCTCGCGTGCGTTATTTACACTTTTTCATCTGTCTCTGGCGCAAAGCTATTTTTTTGTTTTTTCTAGCCTTTACCCTATCATTGGTATTGTGCCCTCAGTCGTTTTGCTCGCTTTTGAATATAGACGCAAAAATGCCTACACACAAAGCGCTTTTACATTTGCATATAAGCGCCTTATTTTGCATATTTCAGGCGTTATTTTTACAGGAATTTACCTTGCAATAACAGTCGGTAATATTGATCCTACAAATCAGGCATGGTTCTTGCTATCCTATATTATGCTGCCACTTGCAGGGTATGATGCCTATTGCACAAACCGCGGTGGCTTAGGGCTTAACATGATACGCCCTATACAAGAAAAAATAAGAAAAGGCTTTAACTAAGCATGAGCGAAACACAAACAACCATTGCTAAAGATATTTTTCCAAGAGTACTTGTCGTTGCCTTGCTTGCTGTTATTGCCTGGGTTATTACCAACCATATTGACCAAGCCGACCAAAACACATGGTTAAAAACACTTTATAAAGCCAATAATGAGGCCGTGCAGTCACTTGAAAAAAACATACAAAATCGCCTATCTACCGTAGAAAAACTGGCGACAGATCAAAGATTAGAGCCATTATTTAGCGCCGAATTTACACTTGAAGATGCACCATCCAAACTTGCAAGACGTGCGATTTACGAATTTAAATATATCAATGAAATTGACCACGTTTATGTATTCAGCTCCATATTAAATGAAGTCGTTCTCACATCTGCGGGCTCGGCCGACCTGCCAAGCCTAAGCCTTGAACCTTTTTACAATGCAGCAAAATACAAACTGGACCGCATAACAAATATTGCCCTTATTGGCGGACAGTCATACATTTTACTTGGCAAAGCCATACGCGGAGCAACGGGTAGCATTGTTGGGTATGCCATTTACACAGACTCAACACGAAATTTCTTTAATAATATAGCAAACGACCTAAAACTATATAATGATATTGCCTTTAACACTTACATGTTAGAGGAAGACAGTGCCATTGCCATTGAAGATTTTACACGTACTGCCTCTTCTATGCGTATGGTCAAAAGGGATACAACACCGTTTCCTATATTTCAGAAAAGCTTCCAGACGCAAAAGTTTACAGATGAATTTGGTGCCTCTATCCTAGCCGTTGGCGGTTTTTACAAAGAAATTCCTAAATGGAAAATAACAACAGAAGTTGACATGCTTAAAGTCAATGAAGCTTCTAACCAGATAAGATTACTGCTATTTACAGGCGCAGTATTTGCAGCTATCGCTTTATTCTTATTCCCCTTCCAAGGACCTTATAGTGAATCACTTAGACGCCTTTACAGAAAAATTGGCATTATGAAGCGCGTTGCAGAAACGCCAAAAATTGACATAGGGTCACTTGAACGTATGCGCGAATCTGCACTTAATGGTGGCATGTCTTGGGAAGAACACGCGGCACTCAAACTGCAAAAAGAAAGCGGTAAAAATAAGCAAAAAGAAGATTACACGCCAAGTGACGCTGTGATTGCCTACAACATTAGAACTGGTATGAAAAACAAGCGTATTAAATTACTTTATCAGCCAATTTTACATGCACGCACAGGACGTGTATTTATGCATGAAGTGTTCCTACGTATTATTGACGATGAAGGTAAAATTATGCCGCCTTCCATGTGGCTACCTGTAGCTAAAAAAGAAGACTTATTTTCACTGATTGACGAAACGGTTGTAACCGTTGCTATGGAAAAATATTATGTGCGCAAGGCACCTCTACAGTCTTCTCTCGCCTTTAATATTTCTGGAAACACGTTCGGCAGTTTAGCATTTTTGGAAAAACTTATGATATCTTCTTCGAGTAGCCACCCTATTTCGGAACACACCGTCTTTGAATTGCACTCAAAAGAAATTATTGAAGACAAGCGTGCTATGAGCTTTATTAAAGAATGCCGTGAAATGGGCTTTAGGTTTGCTATTGACTATTTTGGTGGCGGACCACAAACGCTTAAAGCCGCAAAAACGCTTAAATTTGACTACATGAAAATTGATATATTACGATTTGATCTAGACCAAGAAAAAGATCAAAAAGCCTTTGTTAAACTTATAAAAACAGCTCAAGCTATTGAGCTTCCTATTGTTGTAGAAAAAATTGAAGATGAACGCTCACTGCGTTTCTGCAAAAGAATTGGTGTTGATTATGTTCAAGGTTATCATATCTCAGAGCCAAACCCCGACCTTTACAAAAAATAAAGCCTCTTCAACTATTCGTCTTGTACACGGTTATATATATAAGAACCTACGCTTGAAATCATCTTCATTTTATGAACAAATGATTCAACTTCTTCTTGAACAATTTCACTCGCCACATCACGTGCAAAGTCAACATCACCATCAACACCTTCATAATTCTTTTTAAAAGATGCCATTTGTCTCTCGTTGATTTGTGAAGGCTGATACCCTGCACGAATAAGAAGCTGACGGGCTTCTTTATCAGAAATTTTATATTGGTTACCCACACTTTGCTTATGCAGTGCTGTTTCAACTTCGGCTAAGGCCTTGCGACTCTCAACCACCTTGCCCATTTTTGCCATAGAATCTTCAAAAGCTTGCGTATTAAGCGCCATCATGTCCATGGCTTGCGCCACCTTTTGGCTCTGATTGCGATAAACAGATGCTTCATATTTATGACGTTCTAATTGAACACTATTCATTTTAGCTTGTGTTGTTTGTACAAAACTTAAGGTTATTGCAATTAAAGAAAACGAAAAGAGCATCATCATGCTTTTAGCCTTGATGGAACTGTAAGGCATAACGCCCAAAGGAAGCTCTGGCGATGCATAACCTTCACCATAATAACTATGATGTGCATAACATTTTTGTGATTCCTTTAAAGGGCTTGTATCGTGTGCCATTTCTTCGACACCGACACAACGAGCCTGCACATTGATTGTTTGTGCACTTTCAAAGCTATCAAACACGCCGTCTTCTTCAAATTTCATCACTTTTTTAGATGTCAATTTTAATACCTTTTCTTTTTCATGACACGCAAGTACAAACCTGCCTATATACTTATAATCCCCTCCACAAATTTTCAACAAACAAAATCCGACTTTTTATATAACTTTTCCCTTGCATAGCAACAACAAACTGTATACATTCGCGACAAGAATATAACATCTTACCCTGCCCTTTTTTAGGAGGCTTCTTATGCTTTCACTTAAACTGCACCGCATACACGTACTATGCGATCAAATGCCACAAGATGGCTGTGATTCAGGTACATCCGCAAAGGATTATTATAAAAAACCAACCCCCCTACCAGAAACCTGCAAAGAACGTATTAAGCTTGCCATTTTAATAACCAAGCAAAAAATGAACACACTTAAACAGGAATATAAAGCCATTGGCGTTTCACTTTTTTGGACTCAAACCGGTAAAAAGCGCAAACAATTACGCCATAAAATACATGACCTGAAAATGGATTTAGTTAAATTTCAGCGTTTAGATAGTTTAATACATAACAATAAGTCTTGCGAAGAAATGATAAACCTCTACAGAGAAGAGTCTTATAAATCGATAGCTATTTCAAAACGCGTTCAGAGTAATTCTGAAAAAACTTTACTTAACGGTTATGCCAGACAAGACCTCAATACTATTATTTTTATAGGAACAACATACAAGGCAGTCATGATTGTTTTAACTGAATATATTTAAATGGCAGACTAAACACTTTAGGGGAGGCAAAATTATGCCAAACACTAAAAAACATTTTACCCCACAGGCTGAAAAAATGATTGTAGAGCAGGTTGTGTTGCTCTATGAAACAAAGCTTAAAAACCTCAACATTCAACAGCAGTCACTTAGCAATTCATTTATGCAGCGTAATAACGAAACGCTGGTCGCCGAATTAACGGCGCAAATTAATGAACTTGGAATTAAGGTAGAAGCCTTTAAGCGGTTATTTTCTCTAGCTAAAGATGATCAAACGCTCAACCAAATTGCAAGGTCTATGGTGGCGCTTGTTCAGCATGAAACTGAAAAAGAAATACCAAACCTTTCCCAAGACCTTGATCAGTATTTGCTAGATGCAACTTTTATCATCTGTACCTATATGCAAGTTTTAGATATATACTGCACCGAAATAATGCCTAGCAATATTTAACATCGAACAAAAAAGAGCCTTCTAGGCTCTTTTTTTGCGTATACGCCATGTCATGCTCAGTTCTATACTACACAGCTAATCTTCAATTTTAATCTGACTGGCAATATCATTCACCGTTAATTTTACCTTAGCCCCAACAGGGAACGTGAGCAACATATCTTCATGACCGCATTTAACATTTTTAATAACGGGGATATTGGGCAAATAATGCTCTACCAAACCGTTCACACTGGTGCCAAATTTCATATCATTGTCTGCCATATTGTCCATTTCCCCCAAAATAACACCGCGTACGTTTTTTAAAAAACCGCTATGCTTTAAATGAAGCAGCTTTTTATCAAGCTCGTTAATTTTTTCGTCTAACGTGTCTTCTAAAAACAAAATTATATTTTCAGCCGACGGCATATACTCTGTGCCTATAAGTTGGTCAAACAATGTCATATTACCGCCAAGCAAAACACCTTCTGCTTTACCTGCGCGCACACACTCACCTGCCAGTTCAATACTGTCACAACCTTCAACCACCACATCCATAAAACTTTGCGTGGTAACGGGGTGCTCCTTGTAACTCATACAGCAGCCCATTGGCCCATGGTACGTTACCATACCTGTTTTGGTATAAATGGCATTTAAAAGCGCTGTCACGTCGCTATAACCTATAAATGGTTTAGGGTTTTGTTTGATAGATTCATAGTTAATATCATCAAGTAATTGTAGCGCACCATAACCGCCTGCGGCACACATGACAGCGTCGATGGTTTTATCTGCAAAGGCTTCATTAAACCCTGCCACACGTTCTGCTTTACTGCCTGCAAATTGCCCTTCTTGCAAATAACAATGCGGGTGCGTTTCGGCTTCAAAGCCACATGTATTTAAATAAGACTCCATCGCATAGGTACGTTCTTCCGTACGATACCACGAAGGGGAGACGATCATAACCGTCCCCCCTTTTTTTAGAAGTGGTCTTATTTGCATTTAGCTACGTGAAACTCTTAGGAGTACAACAAATTCTGTATCTTCTTTTGAGTTTGCATTACGTTGTAAGAATTCACCAAAACCTGGTACATCTGCTAAACCTGGGATGTAGTCTTTGTCAGCATTTGTAGAAGATTCGATAATTTTTGAAATGAGGTAAACACGACCATATTCAAGAACCATATCTTGGTCAACCACGTTTGTTGTCAATTCTGGCACCTTGTTGGTGATAGAGTCTGCAACACCAACGGTTGTTGTAATGTCTGTGTCACCGCTTTTGTTCGAAATACTCAAACGCACACGCATTTGTACTTTACGTTTACCAATGTATGGGAACACACTTAGTACTGTACCTGCGTTTTTGTATTTTGGTTTATCTGTTCTGGTACCAATAACCACGTCACCGCCTGAAGTTGTGTTTTGTTCAACTTCTGTTTCGGCGTAACCTAACTGTTTTGTTAAGCTTACACGTGACAACTGGTTATTACGTGCAATAACACTTGGGCTTGTGACTGTGTGGACGCTACCTACATTAGCAAGCGCTTGATACACAAAACTTAAATCACCGTTTGATGTTGCAGCACTAAACACGCCGCCATTAGCTGTGATTGAGTTAATTGCCGAAACCGGTGAAAAACCTACTGTTGCCAAGGCGTCGTCTAGTTGAATACCGCTCTTATTCCAGTCCATACCTGTGTTTGAAAGTTGGTCTTTCACAACTGCAATAATACGCAACTCAACAAAAACTTGCTTTAATGAGTTTTCTTGTACTTGACCTAAGTATTCTTCAATTAAGCGGTGCGCTTCTGGCGCCGCACGTACTGTAATTAAACCAGCACTCTTGGTCATTTTGTACCATGGTTCAGCATTTTCTTCTGGCTGAAGGTGGTCACTACTTGAAATATTTTTAATTGTTTTTGGTTTAAGACCGCCAGATTCAGTTAAATCACCAAAAAGATCGTCAGCCACTTCTGACTCACTCATCATGCGACCTGAAGGGCTCATACCACCAGCTGCAGATCCTTCTGAAGCACCTACATTACCAACTTGAATGAGGTCAATTACAGATTCTTCAACCTGATCCCAAATACTATCTGTGTATTTTGTGTCTAATTCGTCTGATGTAAATTTAGTTGCTGTGTTTTCTGCCACTTCTGGAGAAAACTCATTCATAGATACAATACTACCGCCACGGTCACTTTGACCGATTTCTAGATTATATGTACGTACAGGGAAACGTGTTACATACCATACACCGTTCGTGTAATTATAGTGATAACCAATTTTTGAAAGGACAATGTCCAGCATTTCCTGGAAGTCACCGCCTGAATGTACAACCGTTACTGTACGGTTACGCACACCTTGAGGAATAACAATAGATTCACCCGCAGCATTTGCTAGCTCTAGCAATACCGTTTCGACATTACGAGAAATGTAAGCGACGTCAAATGGTGGTAAATCAGGGCGTTTTAACGAAATGGTATCCATCACACGCACTGTGTTTTGTTCACCAATACGTTGCATGTGAAAAACACCATCACGCATAGAGCTTACAGGTTTAAACTCCTTAAAGCTTTTCATTTCCTCGTCAGACATTGGCTTGACTTCGTTTTCGTAAAAACTACTGCAAGCGCTCAATAAGAACGCTGCGCTAAATGCTAAAATTTTATGTTTCATATTTCTCATTAATAGTATGTATCCGAAATTAATATAATGCGTGACTTGTCAAATACAGTCACAAACAATTTAACACCTGTCATGTTGTTCACGCGGTCAACAAGGAAAGACATAAAATTACTTAGGTTTGTTTCTGCTGTTAGGTTTACACGCTCATTGAGTATGTAAGTACTTTCTGGGCTTACGCGCCATTTTACTGTCCATTCACCGGCTTCTTCGCGGGCTTGGTCAATAATTTGCGTTACCACTTCTTGAAGTGTTTTATTTTCAATATTCACTGAAACAACAATATTTTCAATTGGTTCATAGTCAACAACTGAAGTATTTGAGTGCATGTCTATTGTTTTTTGATCAATCACAGCAATAGCTTCTGACTCTTTAACGTCTTCTTTTGCTGTTTGTGGATTTTCATCAGCTTTTTTAACTTCAGGCTCAGCTGTGTCCACGTCATCTTTACGGTAAAGCTTTGCGGCTTCCTTAAAGTTTTTCATCGCAGCTTCTTCTGAAATAAGCGCGCTTTGCGCCATAGCTGAAGGCGCCAATAATATAGCGACCAATAACGTTGTAATTTTTATATTCAATAATTTCATCTATACACTCTATAAACATTCATGCTTAGTGATAACCGTAACGCATATTATTAGCAACAAGCAATCTTGACCCGCCTATATCTATCCTTTACCATAGAAATGGTTATGGGTGCATTGGCAATATAGCCACACTTCAGATAAATACAATAATAAGGTCTGGTATATTGAGCATAGAAGCAAACATCTATAAAACAGGCGTAGAACTCCTAAGCCACAAAGAAATCAAGAGTTCTATCTTAAATCTAAAAAGCTGGTCAACAGCGCTTATGGACAAAATGATGGAACATGAAAGTTTCCGTCTAGCCGCCCTTCGATTTACCGATGTAGCCCCTTCCCTGCGCACTGACGATGAATTTATGCAACACTTAAATGCCTATTTCAAAGACGTTTCCGGTGTAAGCAATTTTATTGGTAAAGGCATACCTGGGCAAGGCTTACTGGGTAAAGTTATCGCACCCGTGGGGCGCCAAAATATTAAAAGCATGGCTAAAACCTTTATTGCAGGCGAAACGCTTGCCGACGGCATTAAAACATTCGAAAAATTACACAAAGAAGGCATAGCCTGCTCTATCGACCTGCTTGGCGAAGCTGTTATTACAAAAGCAGAAGCAGAAAGTTTTATGCAAGGTTACCATAACGCCATTCGTGAAATTTCTGCGGCATCTAAAACTTGGGACACAGCACACTATAAAGAAAATGATAGTATCAGTCATATTTCACGTGCCAACGTTTCCATCAAACTAAGTGCTTTATATGAGTTTACATCTGCCACAGCGCACGCCGACAGCAAAGAAGCATTGTGCAAACGCATGGGCGAGCTCTTAGACACAGCCATGGCATGCGAAGCATTCATTAACGTAGATGTGGAGCAGTATGAGATACTCCCTCTCACCCTTGACGTTTTTGAAACCGTTTTAATGCAAGAAAAATACAAAAACTACCCGCACATTGGCATTGTGTGCCAAGCCTACCTGCGTGATGGTGAAAAAACGCTTAAACGTCTTATTAACTTTGCTCAAAAACGTGGTACAACTTTTAGCATTCGCTTAGTGAAGGGCGCTTACTGGGATTATGAACAAGCCCATGCCGAACAAAAAAACTGGCCCTGCCCCGTCTTTAACCTTAAGGAAGACACCGACGCCAATTATGAAAGGCTGACGCAAATACTTATTGGCGCATTTCCACACGTACGCCCTTGCATAGGTAGCCACAACGCAAGGTCACTTGCCAACGCCATTGAATTAGCTAAAGAAGCGGGGCTAGAAAAAGCCGATATAGAATTCCAAGCCTTGTTTGGCATGGCAAATCACTTTAGAAACGCCCTGCGTGACAAAGGCTACCGTGTACGCCAATACTGCCCTGTGGGCGAATTTATTCCTGGCATGAGCTATCTGGTACGTCGCCTGCTTGAAAACACAGCAAACCAGTCGTTTTTACGCATGCAAGGCCAAGCGGATATTGATGTAGATACACTTTTAAAAGCGCCTATTTTCGGACATGAAACAGAACATAAACCAGTAAATGCTTTTGCAAACGCTGCCGAGAAAGATTTTTCTCTGGCTCAAAATCGCGCACGTGCCGAACAAGCTTTAACGGCATTTAAAGTAAGGTTACCTTTAAACGTCGGCAAAAAAACAAAGGAAAGTATTTCAAACGCTTGTCCTTGGCACACAGACATTAAAGTTTCTCATGTTTATTGCACAAGTTTAAACGATACTAAAAAAGCAATTCAAACAGCCAAAACGGCTCAAGCAACATGGGGCGCTTTAAGCATTGAAGAACGTGCTCAAATTTTAGAAAAAGCTGCCGATATTTGCGAGAGAGACTGGGACGAACTTTTTGGATTACAAGTGTATGAGGCCGGCAAAGACTGGGTGAGTGCTGACGCTGACATTTGTGAAGCCATTGACTTTATGCGTTACTATGCCAGGCAAATACGCACCCTTGAAGGCAACTTACAACCCCATTCATTATGGGGTGAAAGTAACAAAACAATTTACGAAGCCAAAGGTGTGGCCGCTGTGATTGCACCTTGGAACTTTCCACTTGCCATTAGTGTTGGCATGACAAGCGCTGCCCTTGTCACTGGCAACGCCGTGCTTTACAAACCAGCCGAACAAACATCCGCCAACGGCGAAAAAATGGTGAAAATATTCCATGAAGCAGGTGTGCCTGAAGATATCCTGCACTTCCTCCCTGGTAAAGGTGCTGTTGTGGGTGCCGAAATTGTTCAACACAAGGATACCAATGTGATTGCATTCACAGGATCACGCCCGGTAGGCTTAGGCATTTTAGAAGAAGCTGGAAAACTTACAAAAGGGCAAGCGCATGTTAAAAAATGCGTCATTGAAATGGGTGGTAAAAACGCCATAATTGTTGACAGTAGCGCCGACTTAGACGAAGCAATTCCTGGTATTGTCCATAGTGCTTTTGCCTTTCAAGGGCAAAAATGCTCAGCTTGTTCCCGCGTTATTGTTATTGGTAGCGCTTACGAACCCTTTATAGACCGCTTAAAAGAAGTTGTTTCAAACTTACGTATTGGTGCTGCCACCCATCCAGAATTTGACTTAAACGCTGTAATTGACAAAACAGCCCAAGAAAAATGCGAACATTACATTAAAATTGGTAAAAAAGACGGTAAACTTTTAGCGCATACACCGCTTAACAAAGGTCTAAGCGGTCACTTTGTATCACCGCACGTCTTTACAGACCTTAAAGCCGATTCAAAACTTACAACAGACGAAGTTTTTGGACCTGTTTTAGCCGTATATACTGCCAAAAACATTGAAGAGGCCGTGTCCATGGCTCTAGATAACGACTATGCCCTCACAGGGGCGCTTTATAGCCGTAATCCTGAAACGATTGACTACGCTAAAACCCATTTTAAAGTAGGTAACTTATACATTAACCGCGGGTCAACTGGTGCGCTTGTAGGCAGACAGCCTTTTGGTGGTGCGGGGTTAAGTGGTACGGGTACAAAGGCTGGTGGCCCTGATTATCTACTGCACTTCCTTGAACCACGTGTTATAACGGAAAACACTATGCGCCGTGGTTATGCGCCAAAAGATGCATAATCACAAAACCGCAAGGCCGTGGTTATGCGCCAAAGGATGTACAATCAACATAATACGCCGTAAAACCCTATAAACAGAATAAATACAACTCGGGAATAAAAATGGATAATAAAACAAAATTAAAATCACTCCTACTTCACCTTATCTTTTGTGGTGCGGTTACTTTTGCCTTAGATGGGCAAGCAAGCCTACCTTTTATTGCATGGTGGTTTGCCGTTATTAACGTCTTTGAATTTGCTATGTTTGGTAAAGATAAACTGCGCGCAAAAATGTCATGGAGCCGCACACCTGAAAGTACATTCCTTATCATGGGCTTACTCGGCGCCTTTCCCGCTATTTTAGCAGGACGCAAAGCTTTTAATCACAAAACCACAAAAAAGGAATTTATTATCCCGATGTGGTCTCTTTTTATCCTTCAAATCGTCCTTGCCATCGCCTATATTGAAAACGTTGCCGTTAAGGGGACAAAATTCCTAGGCTTTGTAAGCCTTTAAGCGGTGCATAGAAAGCTGTACAAATGACGCTTTTTTTTATATTATCATCGCATCTGACATATGATAAATAAAGAATAAATGGGACCTATAAAATGAGCACAGCCGTTATTGTTCTTGCCGCAGGCAAAGGCACACGCATGAAGTCAAATACACCAAAAGTTTTACACAAGGTTGCCAGACGTGCCATGCTTGGGCATGTGATTGACGCAGGCCAAGGCGCGCACCCCGACAAAACTGTTGTTGTTATTTCTAATACTGATGTTGAAAATTACGTAACTGAAACATTCCCAAACAACACAGTGTGCATTCAACAAACTGAACAACTGGGCACCGCCCATGCTGTTTTAGCTGCTTATGAAGAACTTAAAGACATTGATGGCGATATTCTTATTTTATGTGGCGACGTGCCTCTACTGAATGCTCATACAATCGAACAATTTATGACCTCACACCATTCGCAAAACAACGCCGTAACCTTTATGAGCGTTTTCACAGAAGATCCAACAGGGCTTGGCCGTGTATTACGTGACCAAAACGACGAAGTTTGTGCCATTGTTGAACACAAAGACGCCACCGAAGAAGAACGTAAAATTGACGAAATCAATACAGGTATATACATCGCCAGAGCCAATGTACTTTGGGACATATTAAACCAAGTTGAAAACAACAACGCCCAAGGTGAATATTACATCACAGACCTTATTTCATTAGGGCTTAAAGCAGGACACCTCGTCGGCACATATACAGCAGAAGATGCCGAAGCTTTAAGCGGTGTAAACTCTCGCTTGCAACTTGCCTGCATGGAAGATATGTACCAAAACGCCAAACGTGAATATTACATGGACAATGGCGTTACATTTATTGACCCTCAAAGCGTTTACTTTGCGTTTGACACCAACATTGCACAAGACGTAGAAGTTGGACCTAATGTTCAAATTGATAGCGGCGTTATTATTGAAAGTGGCGTTTACATTGAAGGCAACTGCTATTTAAAAGATACCACCGTTCAAACAGGCGCTGTTATTAAATCATTTAGCCACATTGACGGTGCTAACATTGGTAAAGGTGCAAGCGTTGGCCCTCATGCTCGCTTACGCCCTGGTGCAAACCTTAAAACATCTTCCAAAGTGGGTTCTTTTGTAGAAGTGAAAAATTCAACTCTTGGCGAAAAATCAAGTGCTGGACACCTAAGCTACATTGGTGATGCCACCATTGGCAACGCTGTGAATATTGGTGCAGGTACTGTTGTGGCAAATTATGATGGGGCGAACAAACACAAAACAAACATTGGTGATAACGTCTTTATTGGTTCAGGCACAACACTTGTAGCACCTGTAAACATTGGCGCAGGTGCTACAACCGCAGCCAACAGCATTATTACAAAAGATGTGGCCGCTGGTACGTTGGTTCTCAGTAAAGTCATCCGCCAAGATCGCACCGACTTTACGCGCCCAACTAAAAATAAATAAATATAAAAATTTAAAGGAATTGTAATATGTGTGGAATTGTTGGTGTTATTGGTTCAACCACTGCTACAAATGATGTTTTAGAAGGCTTAAAACGCCTAGAGTATCGTGGTTATGACAGCGCTGGTATTGCTTCTTTAAATGATAACAGCGTTGAACTGCGTAAATCGGTTGGTAAAATTAAAAACCTAGAAGCCGTTTTAAAGGAACAACCTTTTAAAGATAATAAAAACATTGCCATTGGGCATACACGTTGGGCGACACACGGTGAACCTACTGAAAACAACGCGCACCCACACACCGCTGAAAAAGTAGCTGTCGTTCACAATGGCATTATCGAAAACTACCTAAATTTAAAGCGTGAGCTCAGTCAAACAGGCGCTTCTTTTTATTCAGATACTGACAGTGAAACGCTACCAGCACTTATTGCCAAACATCAAAAAAATGGAACATCTGAATTACAGGCCGTTATCAACACCATTCAAGAAGCAGAAGGCGCTTTTGCATTTGGTGCTATTTTTAACAGTAACCCTGATATTCTAATCGGCACAAGACGCAGCGCGCCCCTTGTTGTCGGCCTTGGCGAAGGTAAAAACTACTTAGGAAGTGACCCTATAGCCCTTGCACAGTACACCAATAAATTTATCTTCCTTGAAAACAACGACATTGCTGTTTTAACAGCTGGCAGTATTACCATTTACAATACAGACGGTGTTGAAGTAAGCCGTGAAGTTAAAACCCTTGACGTGAATAGCGATACTGTTTCAAAAGGTAATTACCCACACTTTATGCTGAAGGAAATTTACGAACAACCCGATGTGATTGCAAAAACGCTCAGCGCTTATTTAAGTGAAGACCTCACAGACATTGTCATACCTGATTTACCGATTGACCTTGCTACTGTGCCGCAAATTACAATTATTGCATGTGGCACCAGCTGGCATGCGGCTTTAGTTGGTAAATATTGGTTTGAACGTTACACACGTATTCCTGTTAATGTTGATGTCGCATCTGAATTTAGATACCGCAACCCACCACTCACAAAAGGTGGTGTAACATTACTTATTTCGCAAAGCGGTGAAACAGCCGACTCCCTTGCAGCCCTTGAACACATTAAAGCCAACGGACAACATGTTATTTCTATTGTTAACGTGGCAGACAGCTCTATTGACCGTGAATCGGATGTTTCATTTTACACCCATGCAGGCCCTGAAATTAGCGTGGCATCTACCAAAGCCTTTACCACGCAGCTTACAGTATTAGCACTGCTCACCCTAAAAATTTCAGAACAAAAAGGGCTGATGAGCAAAGAAAAGCAAGGTGAACTTTTATCGGCTTTAAAAGAACTGCCAAACCGCATGAATGTTTTAGACGGTTTAAGTGAAGAGATTAAAGAACTTGCGGGTAGCCTGACCACGGCACAAAGCAGCCTTTACTTAGGGCGCGATATTATGTTCCCACTTGCACTTGAAGGCGCATTAAAACTCAAAGAAATTTCATACATTCACGCCGAGGGCCTTGCCGCTGGTGAAATGAAACACGGTCCCATTGCACTTATTGATCAACATGTCCCTGTTGTTGTCCTTTCTCCTTATGATTCTTTATTTGAAAAAACACTTTCAAACTTAAAAGAAGTAGAAGCCCGTAAAGGTGAAGTTATTTTATTCACCGACGCTAAAGGCAAAGAAAAAGCAGGCACGAACGACACAAGAAAAGTAATAACTTTGCCAGATGTGCCCGAATTTGTTGCACCTATCATTTACAGTTTGCCGATGCAATTATTAGCCTATCACACAGCTGTTTTAAAAGGTACAGATGTGGACCAACCACGTAACTTAGCAAAATCAGTAACGGTAGAATAATGAAATTTGTTTTAACTTTTTTAGCTTTAATATGTTTAGCAAACCAAGCCATCGCTCAGCGTGTTTATGCACCTGAGGTTACAGGTGATGGTGATTTAAAATATGACAACGAAACCTTGGTTTATATTTTACGCCCTGAAAAAATTGAAGACATACAACTTTCTGAAAACCAAATACACATTCAACTCAAAGACGGTCCACGTGAATATTTTTACACCCTCACATCTTTAAATAAAGGCAAAAATCTTATCATTAAAACAGCTGGTGGGGAAACGGTTCAAGAAGGAATTATCCGCTCTAATATTGACTCAGGGCTTATTATCTCAAAGCCGATTAAAGGGCGTAATAATTTAATAAAAATGGTTAAGCATATTAAAGCGGGCAAAAAGCCTATCATTATTGAAAAGCGTGAAATAACACCTGTTGAACGGACAATCAACGACATTAGAGCCAACCAAACAGACCCCAATGAAAAAGCATATTTTGAAAGCCGTGAAGAGATGAAAAACATGCGCCAAGAATTAAACAACTAAATTATTTACGTACGTAACACCCATAAAAAAAGCCCCAAACGGAGCTTTTTTTATAGCGTTTAACTTACCCAATAACAGGGTTAGCAATACCACCCACACGTGGGCCTAAAAACTTACGTCCTTCTGTTTCCATATAAACCTTCACAAAACTTGGGCGTTTAGGCTCCATGAAATATCCCTGCTCAACATAAAACGTGTCTTGTTCAGACTCTTGTAAGTCATAAACATAACAACCTAAAGCACCTGCAAGCGTACCTGAAGCACTGTCTTCGTTAATGCCATAGGCAGGGGCGAACACACGGGTTGAAAAGTCATTTTCTTTATGTACAGTCTCGGGCGAAAAAAACACAAACCCAATAATATCAAGCTCACGGCTTAGCGCACTTAATTTTTCAAAGTCGGGCTTCATTTTAGCTAAAATTTTTAAATTTTGAACACCTACAACAAAAGAACGGTTTGTCGCACAAACAACCATCGGCATATAACCTGGTAAAACGTCTGTCATAGAAAGACCTGCCGCCAAAAGTACCGACATAATATCCTCCATGGAAGGCTCTTCATAACTTGGGTGCTCTTGCTCTAAATAAGCCATGCCATCTTTATAAGAAGCATACACAATATGTCCGTTCATTAACTCTAATGAAAGACTTCCCTCACCCAGAAGGTCGTTATCAAACATGCATCCAATCGCCGCAATAGTTGCATGACCCGAAATAACCATCGTTTGACCATTCACAAAATATTCTAAACGTAAATCAGCGCGTTCTTTTGTTGGCTTAAGCACAAAAACAACGTCTTTCGTTGTTGCATCCGCCACTATTTTTTCTTTTTCTGACCCTGATAACGTATCCGCATCTAAAATAACCGTTGCGGTATTCCCACCCACTTCTTCGTCTGGCGCAATAAATGCATTATATATATAAGACTTCATTTTTTCCTATTTATCCTTATGGAAGGCTTCCACCCACCTAATTGTTCCTGTTTTTGAACGCATAACCACACTATGACTTTGCACCCCACCTTTTGTGTGATGTATGCCCTTCAGCATTGTACCGTCCGTAACACCTGTTGCTGCAAAAATTACCTCTCCACCGGCCAACTCTTCTGTTGTATGTACTTTTTCTGGGTTTTCAACCCCCATGGCTAAAGCATTTTTAAGCGCTTGTTCGTCGTTAAAGTGTAATCTTCCAAGAATGTGTCCACCAAGGCATTTAAGCGCAGCTGCTGCAATCACCCCTTCTGGTGAACCGCCAAGACCCATCAAAAGGTCAACCCCGCTACCAGGCATACAAGTGGCAATAGCACCAGCAACGTCACCGTCGGTAATGAGTTTTAAGCGTGCGCCCACGGCGCGTATTTCTTTAATTAAAGTATCGTGCCTTGGGCGCTTAAGCACACACACAACAATATCTTCTGGTTTAACACCCTTTTGCTGTGCGGCCAGTTCAATAATGGCAGCCGTCGACATATCTAAGTTAAACTGAGTAATATCAAATTCAGGACCCATGGCTAATTTTTGCATATACCATGCTGATGGCGCTTTTAAAAAGCGACCGCTTTCACTAATGGCAATCACACTGATGGCGTTTTCGCCACCTTCTGCAGCGATGGTTGTACCGTCTACAGGGTCAACAGCGATATCAAGTTTCAAACCCGACTCACGCCCACGCGCAGAGCCCACAACTTCACCTTCATAAAGCATAGGGGCTTCATCTTTTTCACCTTCACCAATCACAACAGTCGCATTGATGTCCATGGTATTCAAAACAGAGCGCATCGCTTTAACAGCCGCACCATCCACTGCATCTTTATCGCCACGTCCAAGATGTTTAACAGCCGCTAAAGCCGCTGCCTCAGTCACACGCACCAATTCAATCACCACATGCCTGTCAATGGAAGCATCTGACAATGTATTTGGCTTGTATTGTTCTTTTGTTGACGTCGTTGGTTGTGGTGTTATCACTTCGTTACTTTCCTTTTAATTTTGAAAAACATTAAATACACATGTGCTTGTTACAAGCTCTGCATCTGCTACAAATTCTTCTAATTCATGGCGTTGCAAACCTGTTTCAACGATATAGGCAGCATAGGCACCTGTTTTATTTTGAGTTGTATTTTCATAAATAACTTGTACATGATTTGCTTTAACGATTTTGTCACAGCCTTCCACAGGCACACGCACATAATAGCGCGACAAATTAGGTGCTGTATAAAGCCCGGCTTTTTGGCGTAAAGCATAAGGTTTACGCCCATTTGCTATCGCAATTGTGTCCGACAATAGAGCGCTTGCAATAGATTCATCATCACTGCCATGCCCTACCATAAAGACTGGCCCCGTCATGTCACTTTCTACCACAACACCTGTCAAGGTTCCGTTTGTATTACCCAGTTGTGAAAATTCTTCAAACAATGTTGGCTGAACGGTCATACCACGTTTTGTAGCCATTGAAAGCATTTTAATATTACATCCAAATTTTTGGGCAAGCTGAATATCTACAGGCTCTATACCTTTTAAACTATACACCTTCTGTTTTGACAAATCAGGCCACTCACCAAAAGCAGAAACGCTTAGCAAAGCCAATTTATACAAACTATCCTTACCCGACACATCAAGTTCAGGGTCAGGTTCAGCATAGCCTAATTCCACAGCGTCTTCTAAGGCACTCGCCAATGTGCAACCTGTGTCCTTCATGCGCATTAAACTATAATTACAGGTGCTGTTTAACACGCCATAAACACGGTCAATTTTAGCGCCGCCAAAGCCGTTAAATATGGATTCAATAATAGGTACCGCACCAAGCAATGTAGACTCAAACCTCAAGTGCACGCCTTTATCTTCTGCTAATCGCCATAGCTTTTGTCCATGAATAGCAACAACAGTTTGATTGTTAGTAACAACATTTTTACCTTTTTCAAGCGCTGCACGTATCAACTCAAAGGCATTATTAACACTTTCTGTGCAAACAACAATGGTGTCAATTTGATTGGATTCAATAACGCTGTATTCGTCCGCAATACATTTTAAATCACGCACACAAAATTCTTGCGATTCTTTATCAGCCATGGCGGTTAACTCAAGACAATAGGTTTTTTCTAATTCTAATTTTAACAAATTTTTCGCAAATATTTGAGCAATAGGCGTTAACCCTATCAATGCAACTTTGTGCTTAACCATTATTTGTCATCCCCTTGTAGATCTTTGCGGCGTTGTTCATTTTTTTCTACAGCCGCATCAAGCTCCTTTTTGATGGATGTGGAAGATTCTATTTCCCTTTCAGGTCTTGGGGGAATATCAGAAAGTTTGGGCGTCTTCACGTCTGTGTAACAAGCGCTTAAGCCAGTTAATACAAACATAATAGTGGCTATTTTTTTTATAAAATACATCGTGGTCAGACAAGCTTTCTTTTACAGCTTTTTCATTTACACCCATAATATAACAAATAAACCCTATTCGACCACATAAAAAGAACGCAAAATGTATAAATTTTAAGCGCTTTAGCCTTGACAATATATAGAAGAAACCCCACATTTATATACAACAATACATTGAGACTTACATTATAAGGATCAAAACACACATTTTTAACGTTTTCCGCTTAAGCTAAAAGCTTTTTGCGATTCCTATTCTCACTTCTGCACATTTATTTGTGCCACCACCCTAGGAGGTCATTTATGACCCTTCATAAATACATAACCAAAGCCGTGACAAAGCATAGTATCCCTGAAGAATTTTCAGATGCTGCTATCAATCAAGCGCAAGCAATGACAGCACCCACAGCCAGCGATATTGTTGGTCGTGAAGATTTAAGATCTATACCACTTGTGACCATTGATGGTGACGATAGTAAAGATTTTGATGACGCTGTATTTGCTGAACCTTGGCATACCGGTTTTCACCTCATTGTGGCAATTGCGGACGTTGCACACTATGTAACCCAGCAATCAGCACTTGACATAGAAGCACTTGAACGTGGAAATTCTGTTTATTTCCCCACCAAATGTATCCCTATGTTACCAGAAGAACTTTCAAACAATCTGTGTTCATTAAGACCCAACGAAGACCGCCTTGCTTTGGCGATCCACTTGTATATTGATGAAGATGGTACATTGATGGATAGCAAAGTTGTTGCAGCTGTGATCAATTCACACGCACGACTCACCTACCAAAATGTACAAAAGTTCTTAGATGGTGATTTAACAGCCATAGCAGCAGGCGTTCAAACTTCTGTTGGACACCTTTTTGGCGCTTATAAAGCACGCCTCATTAACCGCGAAAATCGTTTTACAGCTGACTATGACAGCCTAGAAAAGTTCTTCGTGTTTAAAGGTAAACGTGTTTTAGAAGTTAAACCAGCAGCTCGATATGAAAGTCAAAAACTCATTGAAGAGGCTATGATTCTTGCCAATAAAGCTGTTGCTAAAACCTTAATTGAAGCAGGTTCTTTATGCGTTAGTCGCACACACAGTGCACCGACTGACAGTAAATTACAACGCCTTCATGCCCTTGCAAAGGAATATAACTTAGGACGTGTACCTGACGACATTACCCCTGAGGTAATTTGGAATATGGTTCAAGGTGTGCCTGAGGATTTACGTCCTGCGTTTAAAAAACTGCTTCTGCAAACTTCGCAAAAGGCTATTTATAGCTGTGAAGATTCAGGGCACTTTGGCTTAGCTTTAGAATACTACGCTCACTTTACGTCACCTATTCGCCGTTATAGCGATTTGGTTATTCACCGTTTGCTTTACACCACTTTAAAATTGCCTACATGGGAAAAAATTGGTGCCATGCCTACGCGTGACGAACTAAACGACATTTGTGCGCACATTAGTGCCACAGAAGTAAAAGCGCAGCGTGCTTGTTATGATGTGAACGATCAACTCACAGCTGAATATTACAAGCCTAAAGTTGATGGGCAAGTGTTTCAAGGTACTATCCTTACGATACAAAAGAAACGTGGTCAAAATGGCAAAGCCAAACCAAGCAATCTTTCAGTTTTAATTGATGATGGCCTGGCGCGTGTGGATATTCCACTTGGTAACACCCCTGGTAACCGTTACAAATTAACGCGTGATGGTAAAACACTTATTTGTGAAAACAGTAACACTAAACTTGTTGCTGGAGACACAATAAGCGTTGTTTTAACCAGTGTTAGCATTGAAAAAGCTGAAATTAAAGGAAAATTAAAAGGCCAAGGCAAAAATAACAACCACCGCAATAAAAAATCTGGTGTTAAATGTTATAAAAACCAAATTGGGAAAAATGTTGACGGTACTATCGTTGAAATGAAACCCCATGGCATGTTAATTAGCTTTGATGACGGCAAGGCGCAAGCTTTATTACCTTTAAGTTTCCTAAAAGAAGACCATTACGTGCTTAATGCAAGTAAAGGAATTTATAAAGGACGTAAAACAAAAAAGGTTTATAAAGTCGGTGAGACCTTACAAGTGAAACTTGTGAAAGTATGTTCACGTACAGCCAAAATGACTGTAGACCGCGCATAAGCGTATAGCGAAACCAAAAGGAGCCCCTCGGGGCTCCTTAACTTTTTGGGAAATGATTTTAGCGAAAAGGACGACTATAATAATAGAGCATAAACCCCCAAAACAAAAGCTTTCGAACTTTAAAAAGTTATACCCATTTCCAGTTCTCTGGGTTTTCTAAAATAGCACGCAACAAACGGTTGTTCATCTCGTGTCCTGGGCGTGTTAGATTAAAAGAACCTACAATGCGGTAACCGGAAACGTAAAAATCACCAATCGCGTCTAGCGCTTTATGGCGCAGTGGCTCATCTTCAAAACGCAAACCTTCTTCATTGATCGGTTTACCTTCCGCGTTAAACACCACGGCGTTTTCTAAGCTACCACCTTTAGCGAGACCCATTGAATGCATATATTCAATGTCACGTTCAAAACAAAATGTGCGTGCTTTGGCAAGTTCACGGCGGAACTCAAAAGAGCTTCCCGTGAAATCAGCTTTTTGCGGTGGAATATCTGCCCCGTAATGGACAAAAACATGCATGTTAAAATGCCCCGAAGGTTTAACACTTGCCATGCTATTACCTTCTTTTACGACAACTTCTTTTAAAATTTTTATCACTTTACGTGGGTCACTTTGTTCAGCTACACCAGCTTTGTCAATTAACTCTACCCAAGGCTGAGAACTACCGTCAAAAACAGGCAACTCTTCACCATCAAGCTCAATAATAATATTATCAACCTCAAGAGCATAAAGTGCGGCCATAATATGCTCAATCGTGCCTACTTTAACCCTGTGTTCATTAGAAACTTGCGTGCAAAGCGTACTATCAGTTACGGCTGAAGCGCATACATTAATAGCGCCCGCACCTGGTGTAACGTCCGTTCTGTGAAAAACAATACCTGTATATTCTTCGGCCGGTTTAAGCGTTACGTTTACAGTATTACCTGTGTGTAAACCAATACCAAAAGCAGAAACCGATTGTTTTAATGTGCGTTGCATAGACATGTTTTATGAATTCCTTAATTTTAATAACTCCCCATATATAACAAATTCGCCATAAAATGGATAGATATATTTAAATGTACATGAGCAGTTATATATCTTATCTATAAAAAAAGCCCCTCAATGAGGAGCTTTTTTATGCGTTATTGCTTTTGCGGGGAACATGTAGTTAACACCTACACGCGACCGCACAAAAGTGAATAAATAGCCTTAATTAGCCTGACGACGAAGGAAAGCTGGGATATCGAGGTCGATATCGTCAAACATTGACTTTTGTTCGTCTTTCTTTTGTGCAGCTTGTTCAAAGTTTTTCACGTTTGGTGAAACTTCTACCGTTGCTTCAAGAGCCGCTTCTACTGTATTTTCAACCTTTGGGGCTGTTTTTACCGCGGTTGAAGACACTGCATTTGTGCTTAAGTTTGCCTGTGTTACAGGGCGACGTGCATGCATGTTGCTTTGCAAGCCTGTTGCAACAACACTGACACGAATTTTACTGCCAAGCGATGAGTCACACGCTGTACCAAAGATAATGTTTGCATCAGGGTCAACTTCTTCACGGATACGGTTAGCGGCTTCGTCCACTTCGTAAAGTGTCATGTCGTCACCACCTGTAATGTTGATAAGAACACCACGTGCACCCGACATTGAAATACCGTCAAGTAGCGGGCTAGAAATAGCCATTTCAGCAGCCATAATAGCACGGCGTTCACCTTCAGCTTCACCTGTACCCATTAAAGCTTGCCCCATTTCAGACATAACTGTCTTAATATCGTTAAAGTCTAGGTTAATAAACCCAGGCACAACCATTAAGTCAGTTACACCGCGCACACCTTTGTAAAGCACTTCATCAGCTAATTTAAAAGCGTCTTGAAGCGATGTACGTTCTGTTGCAATGCGGAATAAGTTTTGGTTAGGAATAATAATAACAGTATCAACACAGTTTTGAAGTTCTTCGATACCAGCTTCAGCCACACGCATGCGGCGAGAGCCTTCAAATCCGAAAGGTTTTGTAACAACAGCAACAGTTAAAATACCTTGTTCTTTAGCAGCGCGGGCAACAACGGGTACAGCACCTGTCCCTGTTCCGCCACCCATACCAGCGGTAATAAACACCATGTGTGAACCGCGAATAGCTTCAGAAATCTCGTCGAAAGATTCTTCTGCGGCAGCTGCACCTACTTCAGGATTAGCGCCAGCGCCTAAACCTTCAGTAATTTGTTTACCAAGGCTAATTTTTTTATCAGCAGGATTAACTTCTAGCGCTTGTAAATCAGTATTAGCGGCGATAAATGAAACGCCCTTAAGATCGGCTTCGATCATGTTACGTAGTGCATTACAACCCGCACCACCACAACCAATAACAGATATGCGAGGTTGATGTGGGTGATCTTCGATCATACTGATATTTAACGACATAGTTAAACCTTCCTTGTGCTGTGTTATTTATTATTTATTAGCATAACTAATTTTTAATAAGAATACTCTAAAAAAATATTTTTATCCAGCCTGAAAAGCGTCCTTTAACCATTTATTTAAATGAGCGAATAAATCAACAAACTTGCGACTTACAGCACGATTTCTTTGTTGCGCAGCGAACTCTTTTGCACCATGTACAACCAAACCCGAAACTGTGGAGAACTGTGGCAAAGAAGACATATCTGTCAACCCTTCTAACTCAACAGGGCGCGCTAAACGCACATTTTTGTCTAAAACAACTTCTGCAAGCTGCTTCATACCTTCAAGTTGTGACGTACCACCTGTAAGTACAACACGGCGACCAATCACAGATTCGAACCCTGATTGTTCGATTTTATCACGCACCATTTCAAGTATTTCTTCGCAACGTGGCTGAATAATACCTGCAAGCGCACCACGTGTAACGTGACCCGTTGCAGCTTCTTCGTCTTCACCCACATGCGGAATGTCAATATTTTCGTCACCTTGCACCAAAGAAGCTAAAGCACAACCGTATAAGTTTTTAATGCGCTCAGCATAAGAAAGTGGTGTTGATAACCCACGAGCAATATCGCTTGTAATATGGTTTCCACCTACAGGTAACACAGCTGTGTAAAGCAAAACACCTTCTGCGTATATCGCAATATCACAAGTGCCGCCACCCATATCAACCAAGCATACACCTAGTTCTTTTTCGTCTGGCACAAGGCAAGAAAGTGCCGATGCGTAAGGTTGAACGATAATATCGTCAATATCTAAATGACAACGTTCTACACAACGTGCCACATTACGCACTGCATTTGAAGCTGCTGAAATAATATGCACTTCCGATTCAAGGCGTGAGCCTGTCATACCACGCGGATCACGAATATCTGTATGGCTATCAAGCACGTAACGTACTGGCTGAGCGTGAATAATCTGACGATCACCTTCAAGTTGCTTTGCACGGGCAACATCAATAACTTTTGCAATATCAACATCAGTAATTTCATGCTGATTCAACACAACCAAACCATCGGTCATGTGACTACGCAGATGAACACCACCCAAACTTACATAAACACTGTTCACAGACACATCCGCCATTTCTTCGGCTTGCGCTACCGCTTCACGAATAGCTGTTTCTGTACGGTCCATGTCAATAATCATCCCACGTTTCATACCGTGAGAAACATGCTGACCATAACCAATAACACGTGGGTTGTAAAAGTCGTCTAGTTCTGCGATAAAACAGCTTACCTTACTTCCACCAATGTCTAAACCTGCAATGTAGTTTCCTTTAGCCATGTTACAAAATTCTTTCTTTCAGTTTTTCATGTGGCGGTAAACGCAAAACAATGCGGTCTTCTAGACGTAAGTCCACCACGCCCCCCTTCATTGCTAAAATATCTTTTTTAGCATTTAATTTTTTCAAAATATCCAAAGCCTGCTCTGGATTATTTTCTGGTAATTGCACCCATACCCCTGCACTAAATGCAATATCCCAACGGCGGTCACCAATGTAACGTGCTTCGACGACATCTGTGCCCAATTTAATATCTTTACTCATAAGCAGACCAAACAAGCTTGCCGCCTGCTCGGCTGCATTTTCCCCACGCAATAGTGGCAAATGCATAAACTCTGTATTTTCTATATCCGTAATTTCATGCCCGTCTGACGCCACCAACCAAATAGAATCTTCTTTTTCAAGGCGTGCAATCGGCGTGTATTCGTAAATAGAAACTTTAAGCGTTGATGGGAGCTGGCGCTCAACCACCGATTCCCTTACCCAGCTGAGTTGGTGAATATTTTCACGCACCTTTGCGGCGTCAAAGCCAATCAAAGAGTCACCTTTTGTAAGGCCAAGTGCTGTTAAAAGCTCTTCATGGTTAAGATTTTTTGTACCATCTACAAGTATTTTTTCAAGCTTTGCGTCAATACTACGTGCCACAAATTCACTTATATCGCCCGAAACTTTAGGGTAAGCATAATAAGCCCCCACAACAGCTAAAACAGACAAAGACAAAACACAAATACGCTTTACAAGCTTCTTATGAAACTTCTTTGGCCTTTTTAGTTTTTGTTCCTTTGTTTGCACTTGCCGTCCTCTATTATCCAAGAAATAAGTTGTGAAAAAGACATCCCTTTATGTTTTGCCACTTCGGGCACCAAACTTGTCGACGTCATACCTGGCAAGGTATTCACTTCAAGCACCACAAGGCGATTGGCTTTTTCATCATATCTAAAGTCTACCCGACTCACCCCTGTGCAACCTAAACTTTTGTGTGCTTTAAGCGCTAAAAGCTCTGCTTCTTTTCGAACCTCTGTTGCAATTGGAGCAGGGTATAGATGTTGGCTCCCCCCAACCTCATATTTTGCACTATAATCATAAAAATCGTGCCCGTCACTTGTTATTTCCATCACGCCTAAAGCCTTGCTACCCATCACAGGAATCGTGAGTTCGCGGCCATGAATAAATTCTTCCATCAAAAGTGCGGATGGGTTCATTTTTTTTGCCATAGAAAGACGCTCGAAAGCTTTTGGCCATTCATTAGCACTACGGACAATTTCTATCCCGACTGAAGAACCCCCATTATTCGGCTTAAAAACAGCCGGAAGTGAAACATTTAAATGAGAAATATCTTCTGGAAGATTATCATCGGTCAATATAAGCTCTTCTTTAGCCACGTCTAAACCGCTTGCAGAAAATATTTTTTTAGCAACCGACTTGTCCATCGCCAAAGCCGAAGCGCGCATATCGCTACCATTATATGGTAAATTTAAGCTTTCTAAAACAGCTTGAACCGTACCATCTTCACCAGGACTACCGTGCATGGCAATAAATACAAAGCTTGGGCGAAGTTTAATCAAATCTTCTACCCATGTACCGACATTAAATTCTAGCTTACAAAATGAAAGTTGAAGCTCGAGCATCGCCTTTTCTATAGACTTTGCCGTTGACTTTGAAACTTCGGCTTCGCCACCTGGCCCACCAAATAAAATAACAATATTTTCTTTGTGCATCTTCTTCCCCCTCATTTATTAGAGGTTTAGAATATCACTTCAAAATAGGCACTCAAAAGAAATAATAAAAAACAAGGCTATTTACGGCCAACAAAGCGTACCTCACGTTGCAAAACAATCTTTAATTTGTCATAAACCTGTTTTTCAACCATTTCGGTTAACGTTTCCATATCATGTGCTGTTGCATTGTTTGCATTTATAAAAAAGTTACAATGCTTTTCACTTACCTGGGCGCCGCCAAATGTCAAACCGCGACAACCCGCTTCGTCTACCACTTGCCATGCATGCTTTTTTGAACCGTCTGGCAATGTAATATTTTTAAACCAACTGCCACTACTTGGCTTATTTAAAGGCTGGCTTGTTGCACGGTCCTTGTTAATTTGACGCATTTTCTGACGAATTTCTTCTTTATCGCCCTTTGCCAACTTGAAGACAGCACCCACAAACAACCAACGCTGCGGTAACGCACTATGGCGATAAGAAAATTCAAGATCAGCTGGCAATAATGTTTTAAGCGCACCTGTTTCTGTAATCACTTGAACCGACTCTAATATATCTGCCGTTTCATGCCCATAGGCCCCTGCATTCATTTTTAATGCACCACCCACAGAACCAGGAATACCGCATAAAAACTCAGCACCTGTAAGGTTATGTTCACGCGCTGCACGTGCAACTTTACCGCCTGTTGCCCCAGCTTCTGCCGTAATAATACACCCTTCAACATCCACATGGTTTAAACCTTCATTCATACGAATAACCACGCCTTCAATCCCACCATCACGCAGCATCATATTACTGCCTTCACCTAAAACAGACACAGGTATTTCAAGGGAAAGATGTTGCATAAAATGCGTTAAATCTTCTAAAGATTCTGGCACAAAAAGAACATCAGCAATACCGCCAATTTTTAACGTTGTATATGGTGCAAGAGGTGCGTTAAACACATACTCCCCTTGTATTTCTGGCAATATATCTGCTGTTAACTTCATGCGATACTACGTGAAACCTTCACTAAATATTGTCCCCAAGCATTAATATTACCTGCACCCATACAAATAACAACATCCCCTTTTGTAACCAATGAAGGAATAAGATCTGCAAGTTCTTTATGGTCTTGCACAACATGTACATGCTTAACACCATTTTTACGCATTTTTTCTGCCAATGCTTCATGCGAGATGCCCTGAATAGGGTCTTCTCCCGCACTATAAACAGGCGCTAAAATTATTTCGTCTGCATCGTGCATGCATTTTGCAAAATCATCGAACAAATCATGCAATCGCGTAAAACGATGCGGCTGCATCAGAGCTATCACTTTATTTTTTTTGAACCCTTGTTTTGCACCGCGTAAAGTTGATTCAATTTCAACAGGGTGATGTGCATAATCGTCAATCACCAAAGCACCGTGCGCCTCACCAATTTTAATAAAACGACGCCCCACGCCTTTAAACGACAATAATCCAGCACGTAAGTCATCTACAGGTACACCACACTCTAAAGCAACAGCAATAGCTGCTAAAGAATTAAGAACGTTATGCTTACCTGGCATATTCAAGCGAAAACCTGTATAGATTTTACCTTTAACCGATAGATCAAAAAACATAGCCGCACCACGTTGTTCAATATTCACAGCCGAAATATCAGCTTCTTCAATAAACCCATAAGTGACAACATTACGGTCCTTTAATTTTTGCGCAAGTGCAGCCACTTCATGGTGATCAACCCCCATGACAATAGTACCTGTATTTTCTGGTGTATTGTAAGCAAATTTTTCATAAGCTTGGCGCATATTACCCATTGATTGGTAATGCTCCATATGCTCTGGGTCCATATTTGTAATCACAGCAATTTTAGATGTAATGGATGTAAATGAACCGTCAGACTCATCAGCTTCTGCCACCATTAACCCACCTTTTTCGCGTGAGGGTTTAATATTTGAACCTATCGCATAAATAACCCCGCCATTGATAACACCCGCACCTGTACCCGCATGTTCTAGCAATGTGTAAGTAAGTGCTGTTGTTGTGGTTTTTCCATGCGTGCCTGCAATGGCAATACCCTGATGTTTTTTAAGAATTTCAGCTAAAATTTCACTGCGATGCATCACACGTAGGCCAAGGCTTTTAGCCTCAACAAGTTCTGGGTTATTATCTGGAATAGCTGAAGAAACAACCACACGAAATGCTTTTTCAACATAAGCAGCCCCATGACCAAAATAAACTTGGATACCTTTAGCTTTTAAACGTTGTACGTTAGCGTTTTCGCTCAAATCAGAACCTTGAACTTGAAAACCATTGTCATACAACATCTCCGCAAGGCCGCTCATACCAATACCGCCTATGCCAATGAAATGTATTAACCCCATTGTGCTTGGATTTTTACCAAATAACTCTATCATTTCCCCAAAACCATTCTTTTTTAATTATTATTGAGTTCTTCACCTATATGCAATAGGTCATACTCACTTAATTTAATTACTTCGCGCGCGACATTATTTGCAGCATCAACAATTCCTGAATCATAAGCTGATTTTTCCATTTTCCCAACAAACACTTTATCTTCAATAAGTTCCGACAACTTCTCAGCCAACTTTTCAGGCGTAAATATACCATGCTCCATCACAATAGCCGCTCCGATACTTTCCATCGCTTTGGCATTTTGCAATTGATGCCCATCAGCAAGTTTTAACGGTACATATATCGCGGCACGTCCCAAAATAGCCGCTTCATTTACTGTACTGGCACCACTGCGGGCGATGATTAAATTACTTTGAATCATCTTAACTTCTAAGTCGTCAAAAAATACTTCAACTTGTGCAGGCACATCAAATTCATGATAGAAATTTATCACACGCTGCCTGTCTTCTGCGCGTGTTTGCTGAATAACTTCAACTTTTTTCTTATGCTCATAAGGTAAAAGATTTATGGCATGTGGTACCACATCCGACAAAATACGCGCACCTTGTGAACCACCTGCTATTAAAATACGGAACTTACCATCATCGACACGTTTTAGTGTACGCGCTTCAATAATTTTACTGCGGATAGGATTCCCTGTAACAACCATAACATTTTCACGGTAACGCAAGTAATGCCTTGAAGACTCAAAAGACAAACAAACACGGTCAGCCCACTTAGATAAAAAGCGGTTGGCACGCCCAGGTAATACATTTTGCTCCTGAATGACTGTTGGCACGCCACTTAATTTTGCAGCTAAAACAGCCGCAACAGTGGCATAACCACCTGTTCCAAAAACAACTGAAGCTTTTTCTTGATGTATCAATTTAAATGCACGTACAAATGCGCGCACAAGATTAAAAATAGCCAACACTTTACGTACAGGATTTTTAACATTCCATGGGTTTGCTGGAAGTTCTTTTATTTCGAAACCATCCGCTTCAACAATACGTGAAAAAGCCCCGCCACGACCAACAAAAATGCAACGAAAACCTTGAGCTTTCAGCTCATTCGCAACCGCCAAGGCCGGAAAAATATGTCCGCCTGAAGCGCCCGCTGCGATAATAGCTGTTTTAGTTTTTTTCGACACTGTGCTTCCCTTTTTTCCTTGTTAATGCCAGTAAGAAACCGACTGTAAAACTTACACCAATCATAGCAGAACCGCCATAGCTAATAAAGGGTAAGGTCATCCCTGTGGTTGGTAAAATGTTCATAACTACGCCAATATTTACTAGCGTTTGCAAAGTGAATGTCATTAACAACCCAAAACCAGCTAAAAACATAAAACGGTCTTTATTATCTAAAATGGAACTAAATCCGCGAAAAACAATAATAGCGAACACGATGAGTAATAACAAACAGGTTAAAATACCAAATTCTTCTGCTATCACAGCGAAGATAAAGTCTGTATGTGCATCGGGCAAGTGATGTTTCACAATACCTTCCCCTGGCCCTCGCCCTAACAAACCACCACTTAACAAAGCTTCTCTTGCTTGGTCAACTTGATAAGAATCGCCTGACGCAGGGTCTAAAAACCTTTCTATACGTGATTTAACGTGCGGTAAAAAACTGTAAACGCCAAAAATAGTACCAAGACCACCCATTACCATGCACATAACCCATTTTAAAGGCAAGCCTGACAAATAAGTTTGTACAAACCAAACACTACCAAACATTAACATCATACCAAAGTCGGGCTGCAAAAAAGTAAGCCCACAAACGACAGCCAAGACACCTAAAGACATAACAAAATTGCGTACACGTATATTTTCTTCTACAGGTGCAAGTAACCAAGCTGTCACGATGATAAGCGCTGGCTTCATCAATTCTGTTGGCTGTAAAGATACGCCTAAAATACGTATCCAACGGCTCGCACCTTTAACGTCGTCCCCCATCACTAGGGTTAATAAAATTGAAATACCTGCAACAGAAAACAACAACAAGCCCATACGCTTTATTTGCTCGGCACTTAGTGTCGACAAAAACGTAATAAGAGGGAAAGACACAAGCACAAAAACCAATTGTTTCTTAACGAAGTGATAGCTATTACCTTCAAGGGCATAGGTGTCACTAACACCGCTTGAAGCCAACATAACAGATGCCAATCCAAAAATCATAAGCATGCCGACTAACGTATAAGTGGTACGGTCTAAGCTACGCCACCAACGCAATAATGGGTGCGAAGAATTATTATGAACGCGTTTAGCCATTTTGTTCTTGCAGCCTTCCTATAAGTTCATGACACAATGTCACAAACGCATCTCCTCTATGTTCAAAGCTATTAAATTGGTCCCATGAAGCACAGGCAGGAGAAAGGAGAAAACATGCATTTTCTAAACCTGAAACAGAAAACTGTTGCCAAGCTGTATAAATAGCATTCTCCATCGTTTCACAGTCATAAGTTCGGACAACATCCTCTAAATCTGCAATAATTTCATCGCGTTCTTTGCCAATAACAAAAGCCCCCTTCACATTTTTCAAATGCGTTAAGCATGGTTTAATACCTTCGTCTTTTGGCATACCGCCACATATCCAAAATATATTTTCAACGCTTTCAAGCGCTCGAATAGCAGAGTCGGGATTGGTCGCCTTTGAATCGTTATAAAAAGTAACACCATTATACATGGCTATCTTTTCCATACGATGTGCCAGGTTGGCAAATGTTAATACCCCATTTTTAAATGTATCTAAATGCACAAAATCCTTTAGTGCAGCATAGCTACACGCAATATTTTGCCAGTTATGCCTACCAGGTAAATGACTAAACTGCGTTAAATCTAATACATCAACACCAGCTTCAACCAACATACCTGCATCCGTCACAACAATGTCAGCCTGCTCTCCGTCAACGCTTACTGTTTTTGCATGCACGCTTGGCGCTATCATTTTAAGCTCTTCGCTATCAATTCCGATCACACGCACTGCGTTTTCGTCTAGGTTAAAAATAGCCATTTTTTCTTTGAGGTAGTTCGCCATACTGCCATGACGATCAAGATGGTCTGGCGTTAAATTCAACAACACACTCACATCCATTTTAGCCTCATACATTGTTTCTAATTGGTATGAAGAAAGTTCAATTACATATATTTCTTGCTCAGTTGCTAAATTTAAACATGCCGTACCTAAGTTACCACCAATGGCTACTTTTTTGCCAGCCTCTGAAAGTATATGCCCAATAAGCGCTGTGGTTGTCGACTTACCATTTGTTCCTGTAATACCAATAAACATGGCACCTTTTTCACGGCGATAAAGCAGGTCGATATCTCCCATAATAGGCAAGTCTGCATCCAATGCACGTTGTACAATTTCGTCTTTCATCGAAATGCCTGGCGACTTAAAAAATGCGTCAATGGTTGAAAAATCCGCCACACCTTCGTCGGCAAAATAGACTGTATTTTTATCAAAAAGCTTTTGCCCTTGCGGTGACGACATCACAAAGTCGATACCTTTTTTATCGTAAGCATAAACCTCTGCACCATCGGCATATAAAGCCGCTGCGAGGGCATAGCCACTTTTACCAAGCCCATATACAAAAACTTTCTTCCCTGAAAAACCAAGTTTTGACATCTTTAAAGTACTTTCTATCTAATCTTAAGCGTAGCTAAGCCTACCAAAGCTAAAATAATGGATATAATCCAAAAACGCACAACAATTGTTGGTTCTGCCCACCCTTTATGTTCAAAGTGGTGATGAATAGGTGCCATGCGAAACACGCGCTTACCCGTTAACTTAAACGAAACAACTTGCACAATAACAGAAACCGTTTCAAGCACAAACAACCCACCAATAATAGCTAGTAAAAATTCTTGTTTCAAGATAATAGCCGAGGTTCCAAGTGCCGCGCCAATAGCAAGGGAGCCTGTATCCCCCATAAACACACGCGCAGGTGGCGCATTATACCATAAAAAACCAAGCATTGAACCCGCCAAAGCACTGCAAAACACAGCAACTTCACCAGCACCTGCCACATATGGAATATGTAAGTAGTCTGTAAAGTCTACACGCCCTACAATATAGGCAATTAAAGCGAAGCTACCTGCGGTTACGGCCGCTGGCACACTCACCAAACCGTCTAAGCCATCTGTTAAATTCACGGCATTAGCACTGCCCACAACAACTAAAACAGAAAACATAACAAAACCAAACACCCCCATTTCAAGCACGATGTCTTTAAAGAATGGGAAATATAAACTTGTTGTGTTTTCAGTACCAATTTGTGTGACAGCGTAAGCAACTGAAGCTACAATAATCGTTTCAAGTAATAGCCTTAACTTGCCAGGAATCCCCTTTTTAATTCCGCGCATACTTAAGATATCATCTACAAAACCTATCGTTGCAAAACCAAGAACCGTTGAAATGAGTAACCACACATAAGGATTTGTAAGGTCGGTCCAAAAAATGGTTGAAATAAGCAATGTTGCCACAATCATAACACCACCCATACTTGGCGTACCTTGTTTAGAAGAGGTTGTGCCTTCTGGATGATCATCACGCACTGTTTTTTGTCCTGCTTGCAAAACTTTAAGCTTACGTATCACCCATGGAAAAAAGAACAAACTTAAAAAGAAACTCGTTGCCAAGGCGGCTCCACTACGTACTGTTAAATACTGAAATACGTTAAAAAAACTAATTTGATCAGCGTAGGGGTATATAAAATTATAAAACATGTTCTTCTACTTTTCTTCTACTTTTCTTTTACTTAACTTTTAAACTTTAAAATTTTATGCTTTTTTATTTTTAAGCACGCGTGCAAGGCGTTCAATTTCATTCATCAGGCGCGGAACAAATTTCCATTGCCAAAATGTACCGTTTGAACCCTTAACCATAACAACATCACCCACCTCTAATTGCCCTGCGAGTTTTTGTATGTTCACTTCTTTTTGGCTTGGGTAATGCACTTTTTGTACAGACTTAGGCAGATTATCGTAAACCACTTTCATACCTGCCCCTACTGTAATGACAGTATCCACACCTTCGCACCACGGCGCAATTTGTGCGTGCAAGCTTTCACTTTGATTACCAAGCTCGAGCATTTCACCCAGAATAGCAACACGACGCCCCATGCCTGGACGTTTTTTTAGCATATCAATCGCTATCTGCATTGATTTTGGATTGGCATTATAGCTCTCATCAATCACAAATACGCCGTTGATATCTTCAATTTTACCACGACCTGCAACCGCTTCTTGGCTTTCTATGTTTGCGGCGGCGGCTTGCACATCGGCGCCTACAACTTTAACAGCTGTTAAAACCGCAAGCGCATTTAAAACCTGATGATCACCTTGTAATGACAACGTAAATTTCACAAGATCACCCATAATATTTGCAACCACATTTTGCCCAGAAATACCCGACTGAACTGCTTCTGCATAGCTATCAGCCTGCCCATTCATTTCGAGTGAAAACGTATAAGGCTTGACTTCAAAGTAATGCGGATATTTTTGATAAAGGTCGAGCGGCACAATAAGGTTCTTTTTATCTTTTAAGCCTTCTAATATGGCTGTTTTTTCTACAACAATGTCTTCTATCGACGTGAATGCACCAATATGCGCCGGCGCTACATTGGTAATAATAGCCACATCGGGTTGCACAAGTTCGCTAAGCGGAGCAATTTCCCCTGGGTGATTCATACCCACTTCAAACACAGAAAATTTTTCGTCTCTTGGCATACGTGCCAACGTTAGCGGCACCCCCCAATGGTTATTATAGCTGGCTTCACTTTTATGACAATGCAATGCTGTAGCAAGTAATTCTTTAACAGATGTTTTCCCGCAGGAACCTGTAACCCCAATGCGCTTACCGGTGCTGTGACTACGCTGTGCATCAGCCATAGCATAGAGCGCTTTAAACGTGTCGGGCACAACAACTTGTAAAATAGGGCAGTCAATCTGCTTTTCAACTATAGCGCATACAGCGCCACGTTCATAAGCCTTTTGCACATAATCATGTCCATCTTTTTCATTTTTAAGCGCAATAAATGCGTCGCCTTTGTTCACTGTACGACTATCAATACTAATGCCCAAAACATCGACATCAGCACCTTTAGTGGCAACGCCACAGGCACGCCTTAATTCTTTTACTGTCCACAAATAATCCATTTTATTACTTTGCTCCAAGAAATCTTTTAGCTTGATCACGGTCATCGAATGCTATCACTTCCCCATTTATATATTGCCCCGATTCATGGCCTTTACCCGCCAATAAAATCGTATCATTTACCCCTGCTTTTTCAATTGCCATTTGAATTGCTTTTGCCCTATCGCCACATTCTATCGCATCTGGGCAAGCTTGCATAATCTCTTTTCTGACAGCACTTGCATCTTCTGTGCGAGGATTATCGTCTGTCACAATCACAACATCACTTAATTTAGCTGCAATTTTTCCCATTTCAGGTCGCTTGGTTTTATCCCTATCTCCACCACAGCCAAAGACAGTCCAAAGCTTGCCTTTAACCTGAGGCCTTACAGCTGTTATCGCCGTTTTTAAGGCATCGGGTGTGTGTGCATAGTCAACCACAACGACAGGTTTGTCCTTAACCACCAACATTTCCATACGCCCTGGCACGCTAGAAATAGACTTGAGTCCCAATTCAATTTCCTCCCAGCTTAAGCCACTTTTAACAGCTAAACCTAAAGCTACCGCCATATTTTCAGCCTGAAATGCGCCAATGAGAGGTAGCGTTATTTCTGTAGCGTATTTTTCATACTTCACTTCAACCAACATGCCTTCAGGTGTAAGCTCTTTTTGCTTAACAACCAATTCTGCTTGGCCTGCACCCACCGTCAAAACATCCATTTCTAATTGCTTGCAAACAGAAGCGAGTGGCCATGACGCGGGGTTTAATATATTGATAACTACAGCACCTTTTTCATCTAAACATTCAGTAAATAAACGTTGTTTTGCATACATATAAGCTTCCATTGTTCCGTGATAGTCACGGTGATCTGGGCTTAAATTTGTAAAAGCAGCCGCCTTGAATGGCACACTATGACACCTGTGAAGGTCAAGGGCATGACTTGAAACTTCCATACACAAATGTGTTACACCTTTTTGAGCAAGGTCATGTAAATGTTTATGCAATACCATAGGTGTGGGAGATGTATAACCTGTTTCAGCCAGCAATTCTGTGCCCATATAAATACCCAATGTACCGATAGAGGCAACTTTTTTACCAGCACCTCGCAAAATACAATTATAAAACCATGCCACTGATGTTTTACCATTTGTACCCGTAACACCGCATATAAATGCTGGCATTTTTGGATACTTCGACTTCGCAAAACGCCCCACAGCATCAAACGGATTATCCATCATATAAACGTCGTCACCTTCAAGCGGTAAGTTTGTAATAATAGCCTTTGCACCTGCTTGACGCGCAGCCTTTACAAAGACTTCACCTTGGTTTGAAACACGTCTATCAAAAACAAAAATATCGCCAGCTTTAACTTGGCGAGAATCATCTGTTACATTTAGTATGTCTATGTCTTGCTCTATTTTTTTATCGAGCAATACTGAAAGCATCATTAGAAGCCACCCTTTTTAATTCAAAACTATTTATATTCATCGGATCCAATTCTGGCCTTATACCCACCATAGGTGCTGCACGGCTTATGAAGGTGCGAAACGCCGGTGCAGCAGCTGAACCACCACCATTGTCAGGCGCCATCGGCTCATCTACCATAATCAGTGCTAACAATTTAGGGTTATCGGCTGGTACCATCCCCACAAATGACGCGACGTTTTTATTGCGAACATATTTACCATGTTCACTTTTCTCTGCTGTACCAGTTTTACCACCAATTGTATAACCATCAAGTTTTGCACGGCGACCCGTCCCATTTTCAACCACATCCGTCATAATATCACGCACCATCGCAACTGTCGCTGGCGCTATAACTTGACGCGGCTCTTCCATGTCATAATTTTTAATAATATGTGGTAATTTATATGTACCATCGCTTACCACAGCACCAACCGCACCTATCATTTGTACAGGTGTTACTGCTAAACCGTGCCCATATGAACGGGTCATTGTTTGGATACGCCCCCAACGATTTGTATAACGTGGCTCACCAATTTCTTTCAAGCCAATGTCAATTGACGTCAGTAAGTGTAATTTACTAAAGAAACTTTCCTGCGAACCTTTTTCAAAAAGATCTGCCACGCGTGCAGCGCCAATATTTGAAGAACGTCTAAACACTTCTTTCATCGTCATAATTTTATAACGTGGGTGTGAATCGTTAATTGTAAAACGCCCAACACGCAATGGTTTACGCACGTCTAGCGGTGTTTCTGTATTAACGTACCCCTCGTCTACACCTTGTGCCATTGTAAAAATTTTAAAAGTTGAACCCATTTCATAAGAACCATAAACTGCTTTATTAAGCCATGACTCAGGCTCAGAATCACCGTAGTGGTTTGGGTCATAATCTGGCAGGCTTGAAAGCGCTAATATTTCACCGCTATTTGGATTTGTAACGACACCCCAAGTGCTTTTCCCTTGAATACGCTCTAGGTTTTTGGTGAGCGTGCTACGCAATTGACCTTGCAAGCGCACATCCACAGTTAAGTAAACATCTTCCCCTTGTGCTAACTGTTCGTTATATGAACCTTCCACACCAGACATCCCCTGCCCATCAACATCTACAGCCCCCAATACGTGCGAAGCCAAGTTTTTATGTGGATACAAACGTGCATATTCTTCTCTAAAGAAAATACCTGGAACCCCTAAATCATTCACAGCTTTCACCTGTGACGGTGTTAACTTACGCTTTAGCCAAACAAAGCGTCTATTTTCATTTTGTAACCGCGGAGCCAGCTTTTCAAAATCAAGAGACGGAATAGCAATAGCGAGCTTCATCAAAGCATCGTTCACATCCAACATCATTTTAGGATCAGCATATAAAGAGCGCACTTTAAGAGTTGTCGCCATTAACACGCCATTTCTGTCATAGATATTGCCGCGCACAGGCATTTCTTTGTGCGTACGCGCAAATTTATTGGTCGGTTCATCTACAGGCACCATACTTAACCAAACAAGGTTAACACCTGTAAACATAAAACCAGTTAAAACTAGCAAAACCATAAGTAAAGAGCGGAAAGAGGTGAGCTCAGCAAGGAAAGCTTGCTTTGTTTTCTTGCCACGTGTACGAAGGCGGCGACGCTTTTGAGCGTTCTTTATCACCAAGCGCCTCCAAGAATATAAGATGCCTTCACGGGCACAATTTGGGACGTCTCGATTGTTTTCATGCCAGCCATATCAGCAAAACGCTCCAAACGCTCAGGGCCTGTGAGGTGTGCAAGCTCAGCTTGCTGTACCTTCATTGTTTCTCGCAAAGCTACCTGCTGACTTTGCAATGAATCGCGTTCATTATACAAGCTAGCGACATCTGTTTTGATGTGCAACATCGTTACAAACGAAAAAACTGAAAAAGATAGAACTGTAAATAAAACTGAAAATCTCACGCTATCCTTTCTAGAACACGCAACTTAGCCGACCTTGCACGCGAGTTTTCTGAAACCTCTAATGCTGTAGGTAATATTGGTTTTCTGTTGACCATTGTATATTTTTTATTATTCTTACTTTCTTCGGTGACCGGCAGCTGTGCTCGCTCAAAGTTTTTATCTCCTGTGGAAGAAGAGTATTTATTCTTGGCTACCGGTTTACCTACATCTCGGAAATAATTTTTAACCATCCCATCCTCTAACGAATGAAATGTTACCACGCACAAACGACCACCTACGCTCAATAGGTCCGTTGCGTCAGGTAGAACTCGCTCAAGTTCTTCCAACTCGCGGTTTACATGGATACGCAAGGCCTGAAAAACTTTCATCGCAGGGTTTTTCTTTTGACCATGCCAACTTGGTATTATTTCCGTCACCAAGTCCACCAATTGCTGTGTTTTCAATAGAGGTGTCTCGTCACGTCGCTCTACTATAAGCTTTGCGATACGTCTCGACTTCCTCTCTTCGCCATATTTATAAAAAATATTGGCTAATTCTTCTTCTTTATATGTCGCCAGTACATCAGCAGCGGTTTCACCCGAACTGCCCATGCGCATATCTAGCGGGCCATCATACTTGAAAGCAAAACCCCGTTCATAATCATCCAACTGATCAGAAGAGAAACCCAAGTCCAAGACGATTCCATCAATTTCATTTTTGCCAAGCTCCTTTGTTATTTTTTTCAACTGTGAAAAACACCCGTTTACTAAAACTAAACGTTCGCCAAACTCTGCCTGCATTGCCGCCGCACGTTTTATAGCTAAAGGGTCCTGGTCAATACCAATCACCAAAGCTGCACCTGCATTTAAAAGGGCACGAGCATAACCGCCACCACCAAACGTACCGTCAACAAACGTTTTTCCTTTAATTGAACCGGCATTTTCAACCACCTCATTTAAAAGAACTGAAACATGCACCGTTGGCTTAAGATTACTCAATGTTATCCCACCCTGCGCTTAATGCTTCAATGTCGTCGTCGTAGTGTGTCCAGTCGTCTTCTTGCTTACTTTCGTATGTTTCAGGGTTCCAGATCGTAAAGTAGTCACCCTGCCCCGCAAAAAGAGCCTTCCCTTCAATACCAGCTTCTTTCAAAAGGTTATCTGGCAATAAAATACGCCCTTCACCATCAAAGTTAACTGGCCTTGCAGCTGCCAAAATCGTACGCGCTAAACGCTGACGTTCTTTTGACATTGGCGGTAGCTTTTTAATACGCTCTGCAAACTGCACAAAGTCATCGTATCCCCAAGCGTAGAGGTACCCTTCCTTTGGCGCTGCATAAACAACCACCACCTGACGGCTATGATTTATCATCTCACCACGGAAGGAAGCTGGAACGCTTACACGCCCCTTCTTATCTACCGCATTTACATAAGATGACAGAAATACCGTCATTTCCTCTCCCATACTGTCTCAACAAATTTTGCGCCCACACCCTGAAAAAACGAGGGGTGATATTTGGGACACAATGGTATGATATGGGATTACATGGGATAAAGCAACACCAAAATGTAAGAAATGTACATTTTTCTAAGGGTGCGCCTGTGGATAACTTTGTGCATAAACAGCCTAAAAAGCGCTGTTTTAGGGGTAAAACATGACCTTCGCCCATAAATAACCATACAAACCCATGCCATTTTCACCTCTAAAACATTTTCATCAAAAAAAAAGCGTCATACAAATTAAACAGCACCACCTACACCCAGAGCGCAAAACCATCATTACACTTTTATTTAGCCATACGTGAGCACACGCTTAAATAATACACGACCCTACTTGCTATTACAGCAACACCTCACACACAGCGCACAAAAAAAACCACCCGTAAAAGGTGGTTTTTTTTATTTTCGTCATTCAGGCAATTCAAGCAAAACGCCCTGACGCAGCATATAAGCACGCAGATTGTTTTTATAGGAATCTCGATAGCCCATGCTACTCAATTCACTCGAAGTAGGCAGTTCATAATCAGGCAAAGGCAAAGCAACGCCAGACCAATACAGGTAGAACCAATTAAAGAATCGCCCTGGGTCTGTTTTACGCGCAGGCGCAATATCACTATGACCAAGCACATTCTCCAAAGGAATGCCATATTGTTCTATCAGATAGGACAATAACTCAACCAGCGTTTTCATCTGAGTCAGATTATAACCCTTACCATTACCAGCCGTACTATTAAAAAGCTCAATACCTATACTATTAAAGTTTAAGCTCTTTGCGGCCCCCCAAGCACTGACACCTGCATGCCACGCCACATCAGCGTCGCCTACAAGCTGGTAAAGTTTACCTTTTTCAGTAATATAATAATGACAACTCACTTCGGTTTTTGGATTACAAAGGTGGCTAAGAGCCTCCTTATCATTCTTTTTACCTGTACCATGCAAAACAATATATTCAATTTTTCCCGTACGTGCTGAAAAGTTTGGCGAAGGACGCCATTTCGTTTTCGGTTTGTCCATAAAGACAACCTCCAAATAAAAAAGGAAAGAGAGATTAGTTAACATGCTATGTTGTATACACACTGCAGATGAAAAGCAATAAAAAAAAGCCCCTAAACAGAAGCTTTTTACTTAATACACTATATTTAAAAATTAGTAACGCGCTGGCATCTGGCGTTCTAGCCCTTTATAACCATAACAGGCATAAACGTTCGCTTGACGCATCAACACCCCTTGGCGCTGAGACCCCGCTAAACCTAAGTGCGCACATGCTTGAAAAGCGTTAAATATAGCAGGCTCAATTTCACCATTTTCACGCACATAAAAAACAGGTCGATTTTCTATATCGTTTGGCCACGTCCATAAATCATATTGATTTTGGCGGCGATGCCCTAAATTAACATAAATCACCTCAGGGTTACCTTCGACATAAAAAGCCATCTCACTTGCCGTTTGGTAACGTGTGGTTAAAATAAGAGGCCTCTCTCCCTCTTTAAGTAAAGGGTTTATCTGCGCCGAAATAACCTGCCCTAACCCGCGCCACCCCAAAGCCGGCTTCAGAGGATCCTTCTTAAAGGGTATCTCATACCCAGACCCTACATAATTCAAAGCAGAGCGCACCAGAAATGTGTCGTGTGCAACAATTGTGATAAGCAACGACAAACAAAGCCCCGCCACAAAAGTGCGACGCCACCACATACCCATACCAGCCACCCAAATAGCTAATAGAATTAAACCACCATAGACAGAAAGAACAGGCCAGTTAGGTTGAACCTTCGCCCCTGTTGACTTTAAAACAAATACTGTAAACACAGGGGCTGAAAAATACCACAAAACTTCAAGTGCTTTTTGTTTAGGTGTTATTTCCTTTTGACGCACTCTTACGAATATCAAAACCGTCACAGCAGCCCACGCACACAACAACAGTACAAACGTTACAGGTGAAAGCACGCCTAACTGCCCACCTAAGAAGTTACCAAGACTCTTCAATCCAGAAAAATCACTACTCCCACCGCTTTGCCCCATAACATGCTTTAGGCCAATAAAGTCATTTTTATAATTCCAATAAAAAACTGGTATCTGCATCAACAATGAAATAACCCCAGACACATAAATATGCGGCTTCAAAAGCCAAACACGACGCTTTGCGTTAAACAATAAGTAAAGCCCTAAAATAGGATAAAATAAAGCCGTCGTATACTTTGCTAGACCAGCGAAACCAATAACCACACCCAAAAGGACAAAATACTTTATCGGCAAGTCTTCTTCTGCAAAATTCACCCTTGTCAGCATATAAAGACCAAGCGCCCAACATGTAAGAGATGGCACATCTGGCGTCATCATTAAACCGCCTGCAGCAAATTCGGGTGTAAGATTTATAAGTAAAAATGCATACCAACCAGCCCTTGCCCCAGCTGCATTTTTGGCCACAAAAAACGCAATAAGACTTAAAACAGAAAGCGCTAAGCAACTAAAAAAACGAACCCCTAAATGTGTAGTTCCAAAAACAGATGTTGATAAATAATTCAACCATGCAACCAAAGGTGGCTTGCTATAATAACTTAAATCTAAATAACGCGACCACTCCCAGTAATGTGCTTCGTCTGGCGCTAAATCAATAGGTCCAAACGTCACAAAAACGAGCCTTAACGCAAATAAAAATAAAGCCAGCAATATGGCAAGTTTATGTTCTTTATCTATAGAGAAAATCATTTTGAGGTCGATTCTTTTTTGTTTTTTATTTATAGTATGCCCAAATATATTAGATTTAAGGATAGCCAAAGATGACTCAAACCGCCACCCTAAAAAAAGATTTAGCCGTTATATTGGGCATAGGCTTTGTCATAACCGCTATTGCTGTCTTTTTTGGCTTAGACGAAAAACTTGCTATTTTAGTACACGATCAAAGCAATGTTTGGGGTTGGCAAGCAAGACAATACTCACAAATACCCATGATTGCCTTAAGCGTTTTATTTTTAGTCTTTATCCTTATCCCGCCACTACGTCAAAAATTCCCAACCGTTAACCACGTTGCACTTATTTGGCTTTTTACCTTGTTATTCGGCGCAGGACTTTTAGTACATACCATCCTAAAAGACACAGTAGAACGCCCACGCCCGCATGAAACTGTTACCCTTAATGGCCCAGCGCCTTTTAGCCACCCATTCGTTATCAATCAAATTGCGGAATTTAAAAGTAAGTCCTTCCCTTCTGGTCATGTGGCAATGGCTGCCATGCTTTTAACACCATTTTTCGCCCTTAGACGCCGCAAACCGAAACTTGCTAAAACTATTCTCATAACAGGCATTACCTATGGTGCGCTGGTTGGATACGGTCGCATGCTTTTAGGGGCTCATTTCTTTACTGATGTTTTATGGGGTATTTTATGCGTATGCATTGTCGGCGCCATTGCAGGGAAAGTTATTACAGAAAAAACAGACTTTAAAAGCCGCTATACAGCCCTACTCATTGCCTTTGCTGTATTATGTCTCGCTTGGTTTAATACATTCACCCTCACATTGCACATTCAATCCCCCGCAAAAGAAATATCGTTCAACATACCTTGTGAAAAAATAAACATCCAAACGACAACTGCAAATGAACCATATAAAGCAGATGTTACTATATCTGGCGCTGGCGGACCAACAAGCTGGATTACACCTATTATAGATAACGGCAACATTTCATACACAACCAAACTTGGCATTTTTCACGATTTAACATGTGAAGCTTCAATATGGGTACCAGCTGGCACCAAGCACACAATCCCCCATTTAAATGGGGTAAATAAATAACAACAAAGAAAAAATTGTATATTTGTGCAAAATATTGTTGACAAAGCGGCCAATAAAAGGCTAAATGCGCAACAAGTGGCTAAACGTCACAAAGAAATTTGATTAAGATATAGTATATTAAGGAAGTAGAAAAATGTCTCGCGTATGTGAATTAACAGGTAAAAGCCCAATGTCTGGTAACAACGTATCTCACTCAATGAGACACACAAAACGTCGTTTCCTACCAAACCTACAAGAAAAATCTATGTTTAGCGAAACACTAAACCGTATGATTTCACTTCGCCTTTCAACAAACGCTATGCGTACTGTTGATAAATTTGGTGGATTTGACGCTTTCATGCTTAACGTTAAAAACCGTAACACAGAAAACTTTTCTGTTGCTGCTAAACGTATGCGTAAACTTATTATCCGTAAAAACTCTGAAGAAACACCAGCTAAATAGTTTTTACCTCATATTCAAAAGGCTGCCATCGGCAGCCTTTTTTTATTCCCCACAATATATGTAAATGCTACACTCTTGTAGAACTCAATAAAAAAACAAGGAACCCTCCCATGAAATCCAAAGCTCTATTACTTAGCGCTATCGCTATATTCACTATAAACCACGCACAAGCCCGTGATGCGGGTTACTATGACCTGATTGAGAGTAAAACCGTATTAGAACTATCTGAATCAGCTGAAAAAGAAGTAGAGCAAGACCGCATCAAAGCTGTTTTACGCATTACAAAAGACGCGACAGAAGCAACTGATGTTCAAAATCACATAAATAAAAACATGCAAAGCGCCGTAGATCTAGCTAAAAAATTTACGGACATCAAGGTGTCAACAGGGAGCTACCGTGTAAACCAAAAATACGATTCAAAACTACGCCGTAATGTTGGCTGGAGCGGTTCACAAGAAATTATATTAGACACAAAAAACAAAGAATCTATTTACAAGGTTGTAGAAAAATTACAAAAAGACGGATTTGCCATGTCCGCAATGAACTACTATCTTAGCCGCGAGAAAGCTGCCAGCTACCGCACCGAATTGATTAAAGAAGCATTGCAGCGTGTACAAGAAAGATCACAAAGTATTGCCGAACAGCTTAAAGCCAAGAAACACCATATCGGCTCCATTAACGTTTCAAACCAAAACCAACCACAACAAAACTTCCGTCATGAAACCATGATGCTCAAAACCATGAACGCAGATGCCATGGCAGCACCTGTTGTAGAAAGTGCCGATGAGCGCGTGAGTATCAGTATAAACGTCTCTGTTATTTTAGACATGGATGACTAATCTCATCAACATAAAAAAAACACCCCATGCGGGGTGTTTTTTTCGTTCATATTTTCACAACACCAGGCCTAGGCCTTATTGCAAAATGCACATGACCAAAAGTCAAAATAGAAGGCGTACCTGCTGGCTTAACCTTAATTGTTAGGTCATAAGCATCAAATTGATATAACACATAGCCGTTCATCTCATAAACATCTGCACAAATTCCTTCAGGTAAGATTGTCCTATTAGATGTAACAAGCAAAACCTTACCATCTGACAAGGCAACTTTAAGTCGCTCATCTTCAAAGGAGATTGTACAGTTATGGTTTGCATAAACAGTATGGCCATGCATACCACCAGCAATTAAGACTTGCCGACCATTTGAAAATCTTCCTCTAAATGCACGCGGATGGTCCATTTCTTCATAAAATTTCATAGACCTGCCCTCTATTCAATCAAAACCAGTCGCCCCATTTACCATGGCGCCGTTTATATTCGTCTGAATTCAACCATTGCTCATAAGTCATCATAACCTCTGTAGGTAGAGGTAAATTTTTCTTAATATACAAAGATAAAGCTATTTTTGCAGAGCTTGAGATTATATAACCACCCTCAGGTTTTTCTATCATGAATAGATGCCTATCCATTTTAGGCATTACAGCCCTATAAATAGCACCAAAAAAATGTGCTACCTTGTCGGAAAATGTACGAGGTACTTCATAATAAGCATACTCAACGTCCCCTAAAAGAATCGCTCTAAATTTTATTGGAATATCAGCTTCAACACATAAATAAAAACGTAATAACGCCACCAAAGCGCCACGATTCATCGTATTCAGCTCCTCCAATGTTTGCAGGGTAATAGAAGCCATAAAAGCCTCCTTAAAAAAGAAAAAAGATAATAAATTCAATCGCTGAGTATACAGCGCAGCTCTCTAAAACACAATGGAATATTTTTACTGAAAAAAAGAGCATTATTTGTTATATTAAAGACATAATTAATAACAAGGAATGTAAGCAATGAGCTTTAATAAAATTCAACTCCCTGATAGCGGCGAAAAAATAACTTTGGAAAATGGCAAACTACACGTGCCAGATAACCCAATTATCGCTTACATTGAAGGTGACGGCATTGGCCCAGACATTTGGGCTACCGCTCAACGCGTCTTTGACGTTGCTGTTATGAAAGCCTACGGCGGTCGCCGTCGCATTTCATGGATGGAAGTTTTTGCTGGTGAAAAAGCCAACATAGTTTACGGTGAAGATTTATGGCTTCCAGAAGAAACTTTAGAAGCTTTCCGTGAATACCTTGTGGGTATCAAAGGCCCTCTAACAACACCTATTGGCGGTGGATTCCGCTCACTTAACGTGGCGCTACGTCAAGAACTTGATCTATATACATGCTTACGCCCTGTACGTTACTTTGAAGGTGTTCCTTCACCTGTTAAACGCCCAGAACTTACAGATATGGTTGTGTTCCGTGAAAACAGCGAAGATATTTACGCAGGGATTGAATATAAGGCCGAAACACCTGAAGCGAAGAAAATTATCAGCTTCTTACAAAATGAAATGGGCACAACAAAAATTCGCTTCCCTGAAACATCTGGTATCGGCATTAAACCTATCTCTCGAGAAGGTACAGAACGTATTACACGTGAAGCAATTAAATATGCTCTAGACAACAACCTCCCTTCTGTGACAGTTGTTCACAAGGGTAACATCATGAAATTTACAGAAGGTGCCTTTAAAGAATGGGCATTTGATGTTGCACGTAATGAATTTAGCGATAAAGTTGTTGTTGCAGATGACGTGAACTGGAATATTCCAGAAGGCAAACTTGTTATGAAAGACTGTATTGCAGATGCATTCTTACAGCAAATTTTAACACGTCCAAATGAATACAGCACAATTGTAACCATGAACCTCAACGGTGACTATATTTCTGACGCTTTAGCAGCTACTGTCGGCGGTATTGGCATCGCACCTGGCGCAAACATCAATTACATCACTGGACATTCTATTTTTGAAGCAACACATGGTACAGCCCCTAAATATGCAGGACTGGACAAGGTTAACCCTTCATCACTTATACTTTCCGGTGAAATGATGCTCCGACACCTTGGTTGGACAGAAGCAGCTGACCTTATTATTAAGGGCGTTGAAGGCGCTATCAAGTCTAAAAATGTAACCTATGACTTTGCACGCTTGATGGAAAACTCAACTGAAGTAAAATGTAGTGAATTTGGCGAACAAATCACTTCATGTATGTCATAAAAATCGACAAATACGGAGCAAACGCTATGCTTAAAAAAAATATATTCATGGTGTTTGCCCTTCTTTTAACACCTATAGCCTCTGAGGCTGTAACAATGCCCAGATTTTTAGAAAAACTACCAAGTTACGATATTCGCTTTACAGTTGCCAAGGAATTACCGGTCAGCACTTTTAAGCTCACGGAGCGCGCCTTGCGCATTCTTCCAGAATACTTTATTCATGCGCCCGCTATAACGAAAGAGAAAGTCCGTAGACGTGAATTTAGTGCAACCATTGAACTTATACATAAAGACGACAAACGCTATTGCGATGCCAAAACAAACATGTGCTGGCCAAAGCACATTGAGCTTAATTCTGGTTATATCATCATAACAAGTTGGGAGCACACTATCGCATACTACAGAGACGCCAGTGACCTTGAAACATTTTTATGGAATGAAACTTTAGATGTGGTTGTTCCGGATAGTTTATAAAGACTTTTATAAAAAAAACCTCCTTAGCGGAGGTTTTTTTATTTTATCTTATTGAGAGTCCTCTTCCGAACGATCAATACGGCCACCAAAAACCTTAAAGACATATTCATAAACAGGTTTTCTGAAGTCAACAACATCTGCTAACACAACCTCACGTGATTCCCAGCGCCACTGTGAAAATTCTTTATCTTGAGCTTTCGTCACATCAATTTCTTTATCGTCTGCTTTAAATTCAAATAAAAACCATTTTTGAACTTGCCCTTTAAGATCTTTTTTCTGCATGTCTTTTGGCAATGTGTAAGCTACCCAATCTGTACATACAGCCATCAATTCTATCTGATCTTTTGTAATACCTGTCTCTTCAAACAATTCACGGCGTGCAGCATCTAAAAGATCTTCACCTTCATCCACACCACCTTGCGGCATCTGCCACGCATCTTTAACATCAGAGCGCATTGCATAAAAAACTTTGCCGTCTTTATAAACGACCATACCCACATTTTTTCTATAATTGCTATCTGCTAAATATTCTTCTATTGTCTTTTCAATATCGCTCATTTTTTATTTTCCTTTATCAAAGCTGTAATAGGCACTAACTGTATATTTTTATTTTTCAAACTATTCACCCATAATTTTATAACATCTGTCGTTTCATCATGCGGGTGACCAATTGCTATTGCATAACCTTTTGACTTTGCAATACGTTCTGTTTTTTCAAGGGCTTTTAGTATTTTAGAGCTTTCTATTTCATGGTCAAGAAAAACGTCCCTCTTTAAGAAAGGAATATCGAAATCCACAACCGTTTTCGGTGCTGCGCTATGCGCGGTTGTAATGCTATCTAAAAATATTAATTCTTTATTTTCAATCACCTTAAATACTTCAGCTAAACCATCCGCCCATTCAGTAAACTTAGATCCCATGTGGTTGTTGACACCAACAGCAAGTGGCAACAGGCTTTTAAGATTATCCTCGACAAGACCTGAAATATCTTCGAGTGGATATGATGTATAAAGCGCGCCCTCGCCTGGATTGACAACATACCCGTCAGAACTTAGATGCGGCTCCATAGGTAAGTGTATCATAATTTCATGCCCTAGCTTGGATGCTTCAGCTGAAAGCTCTCCCGTTGCTTCGCCATAAGGTAAAAATGCCAAAGTCACCGCTTTAGGCAATTCTCTTACAGAACGCGCCGAACGATCGGGCACCACACCAACATCGTCAATCACAATAGCAATGTAGCTCATACCTTCTTTTAAAGAGGTTGGCTGAGCATTTTTTTGCCATGACTTAACATGTGTATTTTGTTTTTCAGCATCAATTAAAGTAATGGCATTCATGGTTGCACTTACCTCAAGCTGACTCATGGCCTCTTCTGGGGGGGCCATTTCATAAACAACTTCATATGGCTTATGGTAAGAAAATTCTGATACAGTTGATTTTATATCAATCGTTTTATTTTTAATGTCATGAATATTGATCCACGCTACATAATAGGATGCAACCGCCAAAAAAATGGCAGCTGCAGTAACTATGTATATTTTAGAAAACTTCAAGGGACTAACGTTTCGCCTCAGACCAAATACTCAAGGCCTTAACCATACCAATGGCACGTTGTAGCTGATAGTCCTTTTGGCGACGCTCTAGCTTCTTCTCATCTTCAATTTTTTGCTTCACTTCTTTACGTTTTTTCAGGTCATTTTTAGCGTCTTTACTCTTATCAATAACATCATCTGGCAATTCAATGTGTCCCTTAAGAGCGGCCTCACCAAAGCTTTCATCTCCTGTTTCAATCTCTTCAATCTTAGCAGGTTTCACAACAACATCAGGTTTAATTCCCTCTGCCTGAATTGAACGACCTGAAGGCGTGTAATATAAAGCCGTTGTTAAACGCATACCGTTACCACCTGGCAAAGGCATAACAGTTTGCACACTTCCTTTACCAAAGCTTGTTGTACCAATAACAACTGCACGTTTGTGATCTTGCAGTGCACCCGCAACAATTTCAGATGCTGAAGCACTCCCCTTGTTTACAATCACAACAATTGGTTTACCATCTAAAATATCGCCGCTTTTAGCATTAAATTCTTGGTTTTGGTTAGACACACGACCTTTAGTTGATACAATCTGCCCTTTTTCTAAAAAGATGTCGGCTGCTGCAACTGCTTGCGTTAACAAACCACCTGGGTTGTTACGCAAATCAAGCACAAGTCCTGTTAATGGCTTACTATCATTTTCTTTCACCATCTCTTTAATTGCCTTTTCAACATCGTCGCCAACCATAGCATTAAATGTTGTAATACGCACATAACCTACACCATCAGCTTCTAGGTGCGACTTCACAGGTGTAACTTTAATTTTGTCACGTACAATTACAACGTCAAAAGCTTTCTTTTCACTTTCACGGAAAACCTTAATAGTAATCTTTGTTCCTACTTTACCACGCATTTTGTCTACCGCTTCGCCAAGAGTTTGCCCTTGCACGTCTTCACCATCAATTTTTATAATAAAATCTCCAGGTTCTAATCCTGCCTCTGCTGCGGGGGTATCGTCAATCGGAGAAACAACTTTTACAACACCACGTTCCATCGTCACTTCAATACCAAGACCGCCAAATTCACCGCTGGTTTGCTCACGCATATCTTCGTAACTATCTTTTGCCATGTATGATGAATGCGGGTCCAAAGAAACAAGCATACCGTTAATGGCAGCTTCTAAAACTTCTGTATCCGTAACTTCTTCTACATAACTCGACTTAATACGTTCAAATACGTTCGCCAAGATATCTAGCTTTTCGTAAGCTTCTTCACTCAACGCAAAAGCACTTGAAGGTAAAAGCCCACAGATTAAAGCGGCTGTAAGAGATAAAGAAATTATTGTTTTTTTCATAGACATTTTTCGTTTCTTTTTATGTTTTATTATTACGCTGTACATTAAGACAACCCATGTTAATACCCTTTAATAAAGAGCATCGATAAAATTTTAATTAGTTTACATCAATTCATATGCAAGACAAAGGCCAAATAATAAAAACACCCGCCTAGACAGGCTTATTTTTGAGCTAAATAGCTCGCTGGATTTACAGTTTTACCATTTTTACGTATTTCCAAATAAAGTTCTGGCTTACTTTCATTTGGCATCAATCCAATTTTTTTACCTGCGAATAAGAAATCACCAACCTCTTTAGAACTTCCATTCATACCGCTATACAATGAATTACTGCCATCAGCATGTTCTAAAATAACAATATAGCCATACTCACGGAAACGATCACTGTAAATCACACGGCCATCTTTAATGGCCGTCACAGGCTCACTTGCTGTGCTTTCGATTGTAATACCATGCGCACGGACGCCATTTTTATCTTTTTCATTATAAGACCTTACTACCTTACCTTGAACGGGCAAAATTTCATGAACAGCCCTTACCTTTGGCATGTAAATATCAGATTTTTTATAATTTTTTAACAGCGCACTCAAACTTTCTTTTTGTTTCATATCATGCGCCTTTTTAAGAAGATCAGCCTTTTGGTCATCATCAGCAGCGAGCAACATAATTTGCTTATCAAACAAGCCTTCTAAACGCTTCTTCTCCTCAATACGCTGACCACGTAAAGCCTCTGTTTTTTGGACAGCTTCCTTACGTTTTGTTATAATATCTTGAAGCTCATAAATATCTTCGCGACCTTTGGATATTTGTCCTGTTAGAGACTTACGCCCCCCTTCAACAACACCTTTACGGTTATGCGCTGCACGCAACGAAGACGCAGCCGCCATAGCTTCGACAGGCATACGTTCAAGCCTTGCGATTGCTACCGCCGTTTCATTAAAAGCGCTCAACTTGACACTTAAGCGCTGCCTTGCAAGCGCCTCTTTCTTATCTAAATCCTCCACTTCAGCCTGCAAGGTTTTCATATCCTCACTCATCACCAAAATTTTCTCATCTAGTTTTAAAATTTTATCTTGCAAACTCTTGGCTTCATTCTCACGTTTTTTAATACGTGCTTGCCTTTGTTTATCAACTTCAATACGCTCTAATTCTTTTGCTTTTTCTAGTTTGATTTCTGCAGATGTTTTAACTGTCCCTGCCAACGCAAAAACAGGCATACACAGCATTAAAACACATAAAAAAACTATACGCACAAAACTATCCTTCAATCTTCTCTAATAAATTATTACCTGTCATTTGCACAGGCTTTTCAATCCCCAATAAATAAAGAACTGTAGGCGCCACGTCTTTCAAACTGCCATTTTTAGCCTTATATCCTCTACGCCCCACGTAAATAAAAGGAACTGGGTTTAATGTATGTGACGTGCATATACCGCCATCGGCTGTAAGCATTTCTTCACAATTCCCATGATCGGCAATTAATACCATTTCACCATCTGCACTTTCAAGTGACAGTAAAATTTTTGACAAACACGTATCAATATATTCGACAGCTTCAATAGAAGCTTCTAAGCTGCCACTATGCCCAACTTGGTCGCCATTGGCAATGTTTAGAACAATTAAATCAAAGCCACCAGCCGTTATGGCATTTTCAAGCGCTTCTGTCACCTTGCTTAAAGACATACGTGGCTCTAAGTCATACGTCTTCACTTTAGGAGAAGGAATAACCACACGCTCTTCATTTTCAAAAGGCTTTTCAAGGCCGCCATTCAAAAAGAATGTCACATGGGCATATTTTTCACTTTCAGCAATACGTAATTGTTTCCCCCCTAAAGAAGCAACCACTTCGCCTAATGTGTTTTTAGGTTGTGTAGGCGGGAATAAGGTTATAACGAATGAGTTAAAGTTTTTATCATATTCCGTCATACAGGTGAGATGAACATTTAGTTTATGCGGACGCTTAAACCCTTTAAATTCATCATCAATAAAAGCATGAACCAATTCACGCATGCGATCTGCTCTAAAATTAAAAAGAAAAACGCTATCACCGCCTTCTATAATCGAAGAAATATCATTTGGTAATTTAAAAGCTGTCGGTTCTATAAACTCATCAGATTTTACAGACGGATATTGATTTTCAATCTCCTCAACAACCCCACATTCTGAATAATTGCGTGCCGACTGGGTATAAAGATTAAAGGCTCTTTCTAACCTGTCCCAGTTATTATCTCTGTCCATGGCATAAAATCGCCCACAAATATCAGCCAGATGGACATTATCAAGCCCCTTCACACGCTCTAAAAACGCTTTAACCTGTTTACTCCCAGCCTGAGGCTGCGTATCACGGCCATCTAAAATTGCATGGATAATAATCGGTTTACCCAAAGTCTGTAATTTTTCACATAACAATGCCAAGTGATCAGTATGGCTATGCACACCACCATCGCTTAACATTCCTATCAAGTGGATTTGATTAGATTTTTTTGCCTGTTCAATAGATATTTCCCAATTGGGAAAAGCCTGCATATCACCTTTTAAGCCCTCACGCACAAGATCAAGACTTTGCAATACAGTGCGGCCACTTCCAATGGTCATATGCCCGACTTCGCTATTCCCCATTTGACCCTTTGGCAAACCTACGGCTTCACCATGCGTGACAAGTTCACTGTGAGGAGATTGCGCCATACAACGGTCCAATGTTGGTGTATGTGCCAATTTAACTGCATTACCATCTGAAGATTCTCTTAAGCCGAAGCCATCAACAATGCATAAAAGCATAGGGCCTTTAAAGGCTTTTTTAATATTATTTTTCATAAAGTATATTATATACAAAAACAGCAATAAAGATAAGTATAAAAATATATGTCAGGTAAATTTTTGACTATCTTTTTGTCGCATTCTATAATTTAATGGACTTAGGATTTAAAGTTTAATTTAAAACCATGAATAATAAATTATAAGAGATAAAAATGGACGATAATTTTGACTTAAACGACATTGTAGATGTATCAAGCGACAGCGAATCAATACTTGAATCATTACTAGATGCTAAAAGCCACTTATTTTCACTTGCACATGAAAGTGATGAATCTTCACTTGAAGAAGTTTACAATATGTTAGAACAATTTCAAGAGAGCGGTTACGGTGTATTTGCCATTACTGAAGACGATTCGGTAGCCGACCCCATTGACAGCGACCCAAGAGCAGAGGAATTACTAGAATTAGCCTTAGAACGCCGCCGTGATGAAGGATTAAACATCCAAGCCACTCACGCTATTATTTCTACATGCGGGCATGTTTTTATAATCAATAGCAATAATATTATACAATGCAACGTCGTACGTAATGTCGGTTAAAGACAATACATAAAAAAAGCCCTATTACGGGGCTTTTTTTATTACGAATAAACAGGCGTCGAAGATTCAGACTCAACAGCCTCTGCTTTAATATAAGCAATAATAACATCACCGCGTATTGGTTTAAAATCCATATCAGATGTATGGAAGGTTACCTTGCCATATTCATTAATAGACATCAATGGAATGCAATTTTCACCCTTTTGCTTAAGATAATCAGCATACGTAAATGTGTCACTAATGCGAGAACTCACAAACTTCCAATCCTTCGCATATTTTTGGCTAAATTTATCAAAAGACAATTCTTCTCCTACCAAAGTTTTACCACGCAATGTATTACTGTAAGCAGAAGGGTCATCTTCATCTTCGGCCTCTCTGGCAATTTGTGCAATATTATCACGTCCAAATTCATGGGCATATTTAGCGCAAACTAAAGCGTTATAAGCCACACTATCCGTGAGAGCTAACAAATAAGAAAATTGATTAAACTCTAAATTATGCTCCGCACCATCATTTAAAATTTCACCATAATATGTCGGAATATCACCCACACGAATTGGACGCAACCTATGCCAATTTGTGTCTGATATCATAACAGGTATATCACGTGATTTAATCACCTCAGCCAACTCAAATGCCATTGGAGATGCCCCAACAATTAAAATACCATTGTCTTTTTCAGCACAAAGATCTAAACGCTTCCCTAAGTATCGAATAGAGAAACCATGCAATACAACAGTTACAAAAACAACACCAAAACAAATAGGCACTAAATGCACAGCATCTTCATAACCATAAGCAATCATAGATGGTGCAAATAACCCTGCTACTGCAACACATACAACCCCACGAGGTGCTATCCAACCAATTAGAATTTTTTCCTTTAAGGTTAAACCTGTACCCAAAGAAACGATCATGACCATAAGCGGCCGAACAACTACTAACAACACAAGAATAAATGCAATACTACGTGCATCAAGCCCTAAAATTTGATCAAGTTCTAACGTCGCAGTTAAGACGATAAAAACAGAAGAAACCAATAGCAGCGTCACTACTTCTTTAAATCTGCGTATTTCCTCTATAGAAGAAATTCGTAAATTACCGAGGGTCACACCAAGAACTGTTACAGCCACCAAACCAGCTTCTTCCTGCAAGTGGTTTGCAACCACATAGGATGCGATTACTGCCGTCAATATAACAGGGATTTTTAAAAACTCTGGAACATTTCCACGTTCAAAAATCCAAGCAATTACTCTTGCCAAAGCATAAGAAGCCAGTAAAACAATCAACGTATTACCAAAAAAGGCCGATACATTACCAGCTACCGAACCACTTTCACGAAATACTGTAAAATATTCAAACGACAAGACAGCAAATAAGGCGCCTATGGGATCATTCACAATCCCCTCCCATTTTAGAACCGATCCCACACGCATATCTAAACGCGCTTGCTTTAAAAGCGGCATAATCACAGTTGGGCCCGTTACAACCATAATACCACCCAACAAGACTGAAACCTCCCAAGAGAGACCTGCTACAAAATGTGCCGATAAAGCCGTTAATAGCCAAGTCAATGGCGCCCCCATTATCATGCGGTGAACAGCATGTCTGGTTTCCTTTAGATCTTGGAATTTTAAGCTTAAACCACCTTCAAATAAAATAATAGCAATCGCGATCGATATAAAAGGCCTTAACATATCTGAAAAAACTACAGTTGGCTGAAAATAACCAGAAACAGGACCAACACCTAAACCAATAAAGAATAACAATACAATTGCAGGTATTTTAAAGCGCCAAGCAATCCATTGAGCCGATACCCCTAACACCATTACCAAACAAATCGAACTGATAATATCTTCCATAAAATTTAGCCCTTATTTTTATAATTAAATACCTGCCATATGAGCATGACAAGTTCATTTACGAAATGCAAGAAATTGGAATAAAGAAATTTTACTTTTGTGGTGCAAATACAAGTGCTAAATCACTCACAACACGCTTTTCTTCACCTGCTAAAACCATTGGCATTTTATCCGCCAAATGACGACATAAAATATCAAAATCTACTGCTTCAGATTTAGAAAAATCGCTTAAAACATAAGAGGAAACCTTATTTTTATCCCCTGGGTGTCCCACCCCCAAACGCACGCGTATAAAGTCGGCTGTGCCCATGCATTGCTGAATAGATTTTAGACCATTATGCCCCCCATTACCCCCACCTAATTTAATACGTGTTTTTAATGGCGGCAAATCAAGCTCGTCATGTATGACAATAATATTTTTAGGATCAATCTTAAAAAAATGCGCCGCAAGTTGTACAGACTGGCCACTTAAATTCATGAAGGTTTGCGGCTTTAAAAGAATAATTTTTTCGCCATCAATAGCACCTTTTGAAATAACCCCTGAAAACTTTTCGACCCACGGAGAAAAAGAAAAGCGGCGGACAATTTCGTCCACCGCTTTAAAGCCTATATTATGACGTGTTTCTTCATATTTAGATCCTGGGTTACCAAGCCCTACAATAAGAAACATATCGAAAGCCTTCTTATTCTTCAGAATCGTTTGATGCCTCTTCGCCATCTGCACTTTCTTCTGCATCAGCAGCATCAGCAGCTTCGTCAGTTGCAGTGTTTGTTGTGCGAGAAGAAAGAACCGACGCAACAGTAAAGTCACGGCCAGCAATTGACGGAGCAACACCATCTGGAAGTTCAATAGAAGAGAACTTAACTGCTTCACCAACACCAAGGTCAGCAATAGAAACCTGAAGGATGCTTGGAATAGAATCCGCACGGCAAAGAAGTTCAACTTCTGTACGCTGTAGAGATGGAATACCACCCAATTTAACACCAGCAGATTTTTCAATATCGATCATTTCGATACGTACAGTTGCTTTAACAACGCGTTTCGCATCGTAACGTAGGAAGTCAACGTGTGTGATTTGGTCAGACACAGGGTCGCGCTGAATTTCACGAGGAAGAACTTTTTCAGTTTTACCTTCAATTAGAAGTTCTTGAGCAGAAGTCAAGAAACCACCGTGTTGAATAGCCATTTTCAAGCTATGAGCTGTTACAGCTACTTTTTTAGGCTCTTTACCAGAACCATAAACTACAGCAGGTACCATACCTTCATTACGCAAACGACGAGCGATCCCCTTACCGCCATTTTCACGTACCTGTGTTTCCATTACATATACATCAGACATGTTTTCATTCTTTCATTTAATAAAATTAACAGATATCGACCTCCAAGGGTGTCGTATACCTACTCGGCAAAATAGGCAAATGCCGACTAAATGTCAAGCACAAACGTTGCCTATTCATACACTTCTAAGCAAGTTTTTCTGCCAAAGCCTTTAAAAATTCATTTTTTATATTTTCACCATAAGCAATCGGCGTTGTTTTGCCCCATACAGGTGCAGGCCAAGCCGTGTCATTTTTAAAGCGTGCAATCACGTGTACATGTAACTGAGGCACCATATTCCCTAAAGCCGCCACGTTCATTTTATCAGCGCCTGTTATTTCTTGTAACACTTCACTTACTTTAGAAATCTCGACCATCAATAAAGCTTGATCCTCCGTAGACAAATCCGTTATTTCAACAATATCATTTTGACGCGGAACCAAAATAAGCCATGGGTAAGTTGTATCATTCATCAATAAGACCTGACACAGTTCTAAATCACACACCTTATATGTATCCGCACTTAAGCGTTCATGTAGAACAAACATTCATTCATTTCCTTTCATATGATATTCAAACAAATATTACCAAATGTAGCTTCAAATAACCACTATACGGTATATTTATTTCTAATATTATAATTTATAATGAAGCTACAAATAAAAAGAAAGAACCTTATTCATGCCTGAAAACACACTATTTGAAAGACTTGGCGGCAAAGACGCCGTAGAAATTGCCGTTACAAAATTTTATGACCGCATTTTAGCTGACCCTGACCTCATCCCCTTCTTCCAAGAAACAGATATGAAAAAACAGATGGGGAAACAGAGACTCTTCATGACCTATGCCTTTGGTGGCCTGCCAAATTACGATGGAGAAAGCCTAGAAAGAGCCCATGAAAAATCAAGAAAACAAGGACTAAACGAGAGTCATTTTAATAAAGTCGCAGGTCATTTAGTGGACACGCTTCATAGTATAAATGTGCCACCTTCAATGATTGACGAGGTAATTGCTATCGTCGCCCCTACCAAAGAAGCCATTATTGGCAAGCAATAACCATAAAATGATCATAAGAAAAAGACTATAAACATCTTTTTCTTATTTTGATACAAATACGCTTTTTAAAACTTGAGGGATCATATCAATAATATCCTCCGCTACAAGCCCTATGCCTATACGTTTCGATGCGTCGCCATGCATCCATACAGCCATTTGAGCCGCCTCAAAAGCTGGAACACTTAAAGCCATTAAGCCAACAATCATACCCGCCAAAACGTCACCCGTACCACCCGTTGCTAAAAACGGAGAAGCATGTGTATTTTCAACCAACTTTCCACAAGGCGAAGCAACAAGCGTTTTAGCCCCCTTTAAAACAACAACACAACCAGCACGCTTTGCTGCCGCCATTGCCATTTTTTCCCTTGTCCCTATAATATCCGGAAAAAGGCGGGTAAATTCGCCCTCATGCGGTGTAATAACACAGTTTTCATGTAGAGATTCTAGTAATTTCTCAGAATCGGTCTTAAAAACATTCAAGCCGTCAGCGTCAATAACTGCGCCTTTTTTAACCCCCATTTCAAGGGTATATAAAACTTTAGCCTTAAGGTCGCTATCTAAACCACCACCAGGCCCTAACAGGAAAGCATTCTTTTTTTCATCAACCAGATGTTCTGTATAACGCTTGCCTTCACCAAGCGCACTTACAATCGTACCTGGCCAGTCACGGGCAATAATAGGATAAGCATTAGGTTCACAAACAACCGTAACAAGCCCTGCGCCCATTCGCCTTGCCGCACGTGAAGCCAGACGCGCTGCACCAATCATTTTACCTGCAACAACAACAGCATGCCCCCTCGTATATTTATGGCTTTCGGCATTAGGCAAAGGGTATAAATCTTGCCAAAGATCTGGCGTATTTTCAGTATTCATAAACAATCTCTTTTTATTTTTAATGCATTTATAATAACTGAATATACATAAAAAGTTTATCTTAAAAATGCGAATAAATTTATTTACATAAACTATCCACCAGTATAGCATAGTGCAAATGAACTGGGAGACACACTATGGGTTATCACATACGCAAAATCAAACCAGGCCAGATCGGCGAACAAAGCAAAATCGTCGAGGAGATGGAAGAATTCATCGACTCTCTCGAACAAAACAATCCTCTAATGGGCCTTATTGAACTGTCCGACATGCTTGGAGCTGTTGAACTATACCTTGAAAAACACCACCCTTCTATTACACTTGACCACTTAATAACGATGGCAAAAACAACAAGAAGAGTATTTGAAGATGGTACAAGAGAATCCAGAGGTTAGCTGGGAACGGCTAACACAAAGCTTAGCTTTTTACAAAAAACAGGGCTTCCAATACAGAGAAATGCCTTGGGTTGTAAGTACAGAAGCGACCAAAGCCACGTTTCCTCAACGCGATGAAACATGTGCAACCTATTGGGGCGACCTCATCGGATCTTCAGAACAATCATTTATTCAGGAGCTCATAGATAAATCCTTACCAAAAGGCCGCTACTGTGCACTTACCCCCTGCTTTAGATTAGAACATACCATCAACCATATCTCGCGCCCTTACTTTATGAAAGTTGAGCTTTTTCAAAGCATCGATGTTAATGAAGATGCACTTCATAAAACCGTAGATCTTTGCCTTAACTGGTTCAAAGAACTCGCACCAGAAAACAGCTACGAAGTTATCGCAACCGAGGATGGATACGATATTAATGCCAACGGCATTGAAATTGGCTCCTATGGCATACGCACATACAAAAATTTTAAATGGATATACGCGACCGGCATAGCAGAGCCAAGGTTCGGCGTAGCCTTTATGGAACGATAAAGACAACGAAACCATAGACACTCGTAAAATAGAGCCTGCAGCTAATCTAGAAGCATAGATAAAATTCTTTATTGCCAAACTCTTTTTGTTACTGTATACACATTATATATGAAATTAAAGGGTTAGCTTTATGTTAGAGCAAGTTACATTTAAGGAACGACTAAAGTACTGTGTCAAGCAAGTTGGCACACAGATGGATTTTGTAAAAAAAACAGATGTATCACGCTCACAGCTTTCTCGATACCTCGATGGTGCAAGCAAACCCCCCATCGACCGCCTTGTTAACATCGCAGAAACTTCCGGCGTTGACCTCACCTGGCTTGTGACAGGCACAGGTACCCCTTGTAAACCTGAAAAGCAACACTTATCATTTAACTACGAATTAACAGGACAAGTCGTAAAAATATTTGAGGAAACGCTAATGGAATATCAAGGCCCTAAGCCCACCCCTACAGTCAAGTCCATCCTCATTCCATTTATACAGGCTGAAATGGAGCATGAAATTCGCATAAATAATAACCATGCCTTAAATTCTGCTGAAATGCATAATATATTAGACTACGCCTCGGCAATTTCTTCTAACAACATGCTTGAAACTTACAAAAACCATTCCTTTGAAATGCTTTCATCAAAAGCTGATTCTTATGATGACAAAAAAGTTGGCACATTTGTCAACACCGTTTGCAATGCATCGCACGGTTATTTTAGCACAGCCACAGGCGCCAACTATTGCAACCGCACACAAGATATTTTAAATGGATACGCCTTAAAATCTGTTTATAAAATTATGGAGACATTATTTACAACAGTGCGGTCAGACAATATCAAAATGCTCGACCTCGGATGCGGTAGCGGTAGATATTTGCAATATATCCATAAAAACTATGACCGTATAAAAGTCCACGGCATAGAACCATCCCGCTTACCTCACAGTGTGTGCAAAGAAAAAGAAATCTCGGGGCAACTCCCAGAAGGCTCTGTTGCAAGAGGAGATGCCCGCAACTTACCATATAAAGACAACTCATTTGACTTTGTCCTCTCAAAAGCTGTCTTGCATTGGATCCCACACTTTAAAAATTCCGCGCAAGGGGCTAATAAAGCCTTTAGTGAAGTTGCAAGAATTCTAAAACCAGGCGGTGCTTTCTATTTTGACATGCGCCATCACAAGGATAGTATTCGAGAATATTTGCCTTTCAACCAGACATACAGCAAAGAAGACATTCAATTACTAGCCAGCAAACATGGCTTTAAGATTGAATGGATCCACATCGATAGCGAATCAACACTCCCTGAACTTCAAGGAGAACTTGGCGATGTACATTCTAAATTTGGTGATTTTATAAGTGTTTTCGCTATAAAAATCTAAACCAAACTAACGACACGGGGCAGCAATTGCCCCTGTAGCAAGCAGGTTAACACCAAAGTTTTGAATAAACAATCTTTGGGTATTTTCCCAGCCCTTTCTTAAAAGCTCCTCTGGTTCACCTTGGTGATGGTGCAAATATGAACCAAACAACTTATCACAATCTTCAACATATTTTTTACTATGCAACATGTGCTCATGCCATAATTCATCAGCGAGCACAGGTGGTACCAATACCATCTCAGGATAATTTGCACGTAGCGTTAAATATTGAAGATATTGAACTTCTGCCTTACCTGCCAATTCCTTATCCATACCAGTCTTCTTACAAACCTTGTTCACAATACCCTTTAAATCAACTTCTAAAATCTTCATAAATAATCCCCCTCAAGTTTTAATTAAAAACCCTTCCACAACTTATAGGGGTGCTCACAAATGACACAGCTAACAAACTGACATGCACCACAAGTGAACAAATAAGGGGTTAACTAACTTTAATTATAACAAGTTTAAATATTCCAGCCTAAGATTGATCAAAACCAATGGGAGAGAGAAAATGACATTAGGATTAATTATAATTGAGGAGATCGCATCTCTAAAAAACGCGATGCGCATTCTAGAAAAAAATAAAGATCAACTCGCAAAAAGTTGTAATAATTATCTTATTTATACAACTCATAACAAAGCTGAATTTTTAAAGGGCCTTAAAGACATTAAGGAATTATACAACATCACTTATGATGTAGCAGATGATATATTCCTAAACAATGATACACTTACAGATTTTCACACACTCGTTTATTTAAATGATACAGGCATTCAATATAGCGATTAAAAAACACTACCTTTCACGAAAGAAAAAGGCCGTCTAGTGGATTATACTGGGCGGCCTAATATGAATAAATGGCGGAATAGCCCTCCAGCATCGGTTAGCCTATAACCTTTTGATTGAGGTTTAGCGTTCTTACATTGAATATCAGTTAGAGGCATATCACTCACCTCCTACATAGCTAGATATTAGGTTTAAAATATTAATTTTATCTAAAGCAATTAATATAATTAATAAAATAATCCCCCAAATGAAGAAATTAATTGATCTTTTAGCAAATTTTCGAGCGTTATTATTTTTTTCTTCTGATATAACTTGCTGTTCTCTATACTTCTCTATAGCAACCCCAACTTTACGACCTATTTGGCTTGAAAGCTGTTTGTTTAAAGCTTCCAATGCATCATAAAACTCCCAAAAGCCTTTTAAACAGATATAAATTCCAAAAGAAAATAAAAGTGCTGGAATAAATAATAAATATATATTTAGCTCTTTCAATAAAGTAGGTATAGAAATTAATGCACCTGCATTTGCAGTAAAAGTTAGTGTTAACGATCTTTTTATAAACTCCAAACTTTCATAAAGAACCTCAAAAACATAACGCCTTAATAAAGAGTCTTGTGTTTCTTGATCCATTAAAACACGCTTGTTTTTTCTGTTATTTTCACTAGTTTCACTCATTATGCGGGTACATCCTTTTGTTTATTTCCGTATTTTGCGGGTATGTGGGGGAATATACCCTCTAAAGTACCCGCTTTTTTCATAGACACGGTTGGACGGCTATAGACACGCATGGGCACAGAATCATTGTAATACAAAAGAAAAAGGGCGTCTAGTGGATTGCACTGGACGCCCTTGAATGAATAAATGGCTGGGGTGGTAGGATTCGAACCTACGCATCGCGATACCAAAAACCGCTGCCTTACCGCTTGGCTACACCCCAACAGTGCTCTTAACAAGCGAGGGTTAAGTTATAGCTTAAGCACGGTTTTGTCAATAGAGAAAATGTAGTTTTTATTATTTTAATTTTACAGAACTCTTATCGAGTTTCATCTTTAAATAAGCAACATCTTTTTTAGTTTCAGGATTTAGCTCTAACGCACGCGTCCAATACGCATTCGCCTCCTGATAACGCTCTAATTTTTCAAATACATCACCCAAGTGCATTTGAATCGTTGCATCATCTGGGCGATATGTTTCTGCGCGTTTTAAGTACAAAGCTGCCTTTTGATACTCACCCTTTTTATATAAAACCCAACCCATACTATCCAATATAGATGCATCGTTTGGTTTCAACAAAATTGCACGACCTATTAACGCAAAAGCTTCATCTATATTTTCATCACGGTCAACCCACATATAACCCAAATAATTCAATGCTGTCGCATTGCTTGGCATAATGCGTATAGATTCCTTCAAATCACGCTCAGCCTCTTCATACCTCTCCAACCGTTCATAAGCAGTTCCCCTCGCAAAATAAACCCAAAACTCATCTTTTTTAACATTTTCTTCAAGGGACAATATATCGTCATACCATTTAATGGCTTGAGTATAATCACCTTTATTATAGTAAAGCTCCGCCAAAATACGCTTAACAATTGTGTGATTTTGTTTTTCCAAAACACTTTTAATAAGTGCTATAGCTTCTTGTGTTTTATTTTGAGATGAAAGTATATCTGCAGTTCTAATCTGCGCAGCCAGCCAGCTAAATGCATCTTCATTTAACTTACTGTAAGAGTCCAATGCCAAAGCGTATGCTCCTACCTTCTCCTGCATGACCCCTTGATAAAATAAAATAAAATCATCGTCCTCATCTAACATCAATGAAATATTCATAACCTGTGAGGCTGCCATTGGTAACTTTTGACTCGTCATCAGTGTTGCAATTTCAAAAATAACACCTGCAACATCTTGCTTTAAAGACCTATCAACAGAAACGTAAGGCAGTCCCTTTTCGAAACGATCTGCCGATTTAAGTAATAATATATTCTCTGGATTTTTCTTGAAAAAGTTTTCCATCAAGGCCTTGGCCTTGAGTGGCTGACCTAAACGCTCATATACCCCTTCTAAAGCAAGGACTGAAAATAACGAAGCGCTGTCAGATTCTACAGAAAATTCGTATTCCCTCTGCGCATCTTCAAGCCTACCTGCTTTTTCAAGTAATCGACCAAAATGGAAATAACGCACACCATTTAACCCCGCCACCGAAGGAAGAGCTTTTAATTTTTCCATAACAACATCAATATCAACCCCCATAGCTTGATCGATATAAGCTTCTAATATATGAAACTGTAGCAATTGAGGAGATATAGCCTTGGCACGTGCAAATGATTTCTGTGCATTTTCAAGATCACCGTCCTTCAACGACTGAGCCCCTAAAAGGATGTAACTAATAGGAACAGCGTTTTTTTGTATAGCAATTTCACGCGCCAAACGTATAGATTCCTCCATATTGCCTAAAGCAAGTTGCAACATAAAGGCATGTTCTTTTAATGCTGCGTTTTGAGGGTCTGCCGATTCAGCACGATCATAAAAAAATGCCGCATCTTGTGTCCGCCCCTCACTTTCACTTAACCTTGCCGCTAAATAATTACTTACAAGAGGTGCGATATCTACAGGACGGCCTTTAACAAAGGATGGGTTTTCAACAGGATTTTTAGACACCTCAATTTCATTTTGAAGTGCTTTCGATGGAACTTCCTCTTCTTGCGTCTTCATAACACAAGAAATTAAAAGAACTGCGCTTAAGGCGAATGGTAATTTTTTAATTTTATTATTCATCATTTCAGTTTGCTTATTAAAGGTTCAACCTGTCAATTTATTTATGGATGTAGACGCAAGAATTGCGCCATAAAAAACAAACGTAGGATATTTATTATAATAAAATAAAATTACAAAACGTATAAAGTCGTTAAAATGTACTTATGATACTCTCTAAACATAAAAGATAACGGCATTTTTTCTGGAAAGACGGGATACAAAGAAACATTTGTATATTGTCCTGAGCGCTTCCAATACAACATACTGCGTGGAATATGGTAAAAACTTGTAATCAAACCAACCGACTTAAGTTTTAACTTTTTCACCCACTCATTGGTCGCATTAACATTATCTTTAGTTGATTTTGATTGATAATCCAAAGTAATAAGCCTCTGATTCTCTTTTGAAAGACCGCTCAGCAAAAATTCTTTAGTCACTTGAGGGTTAACGCCACTAATTAAAACGGGTTTACTATAGCCATCCGCCACCAAAGCAAGCGCTGTATCAATACGCTTACTCCCACCTGTAAAAATAACCAACCCATCCGTTTTATCAATTGAAAAATTTTGGTTATCTGACGGCAAACTAAGTAAAAACATAATCAGTCCAGTCACGTAGCACAAAGCCATAACGGTAAGGCAGAAAAATCCGTATAATGTACGCCTACGCACTTTTTTGAGCCTTTTGAACAACGCCATAGCTTGTTACCCATGCCGCAACAACAGCCACAACAACCAGCACAAGTGGCGCCAATGCAGCGCCAATATATACATCACGTGATAAATACTGTGCAAATTGAGGGTATGAAACACCCATACCATAAAGCGTTGCCATGGCGAGTAAACTTGCTACAAACCAACCCACCAAACTACGCACAAAAACCTGACGCACTACTAAACGCGTAATAAAACTATCCGTTGCACCTACGTATTGAAGCACCGACAAACTGTCCTGCTTACCGCGCAATCCAGCCTTCACAGTCAACGAAACTAGTAAAGCCATAATAACGAATAACACCAGTGCGAATCCAAGTGTAGAATATTGTGCAAAACGCACCCCTTTACTCACAGTCGTCAGCAATGAACGTGCATCATCAATTTCAGCCTCTGGGAATGTTTTATAAATCTTTGCGTCAAACAAAGATCTGCGCAATGTGTCATTTACAAACACGTCTAAAACCACAGGAATCGGAAAATCATTCTCGCCTTCAAAGTATGGGCTTAACAATGCCTTTGTTTCTTCTACCGAAAGCTTTTTCACCTCAATAACCCCTTGAACACTTTCAAGCTCTCGGTTCATTTCATCTAAAGTTTCAGCATCAGCATCAGCCAACAAATAAACACTAATTTGACTATTTTGTTCCAATTGCCAATTTTTATAAAGATTTTCCAAACCAACCAAACCACCGCTGCCCACAGCGGCAAGCCATCCTAGAAGAATTGTCATAACAACCAACAAACGAAAAACTGTATCTTTACGTAAAGACAAAGCTTTTTTAGCACTTTTTGCAATAGGCTTAAACATACTTACGCGACCCTTCCTGAGTTATCGCCTAAAGGCATTTTTGGCATCGAGCTATCTGTTTTTGTGTTTTTAGAAACAACCTTACCGTCTTTTAAATAAATACACGGATAAGGGAAGCTTTCAACAAGTTCGCGGTCGTGCGTGGCCACAACAACTGTCGTGCCATGTTTATTCAACTCCATAAACAAATGCATAATACGTTGTCCCATAGCCGCATCCACGTTACCAGTCGGCTCATCGGCTACAAGCAGACGTGGGCGGTTAACAACAGCACGTGCAATACTCACACGTTGTTTTTCACCACCACTTAATTGACTTGGGTGCTTGTCTAGTTTATCACCTAGACCTACCCAATCTAAAATTTCATCGACACATTTTTCTTGCTCTTGAGAGAGCTTGCCATGCAAAGAAAGAGGTAAAGAAACGTTTTCACGCACATTTAAATGTTCTAAAAGCCTAAAGTCTTGAAAGACCACACCCATGCGACGGCGCGTATGCGCCACCTCTTCGCGGCTGAGGCGTGATACGTTTTTTCCAAAAAGCGTAACAGAGCCAACTGTTGGTAACAAATCCATATACATCATGCGGAAAAGCGTTGTTTTACCAGCACCAGAAGGCCCCGATAAGAAGTGGAACGACCCTTCTTCAATGTTCAAACAAACATCGCGCACAGCTTCTTTATCAGCCGAACCATCCGTTTTGCGATATTTAAACGCCACATGATTAAAATTGATCAATTTACTACCCTTATTAGCTAAAAATACGATGCCTGCATTCTTACATAAAAGAGCATACCTTTGCAAGAAGGTGACACACTGTTTGCCTACTTTATGCACATTTACGCTAAAACGCTTAAAAGAAGGTTGCACAGGGCGCTACATTCACTTAATGTATGAATTAACTTGCAAGAACACCAAACGAAAAGTTTACTTTACAACCGATGATTATCCGTTGCCCACAGTGCCGCACAGGCTATAGCGTAGAACATAACCAGATATACAAAGCTGGTCGTGTAGTTCGCTGTTCTCAATGCAGCCACACATGGCTACAAGAATACGTCCCACCACAATCATCTTTTGACAATGAACCTAAAAAGGCACCTTTAGCGCCGATTAACAAAAAATTAGACGATGAGTTAGCGTCAAAAAATTCAGCTGCCTACAAGAATAAGAAAAAAATACAAATGATCGCATTAAGCGCTTTCATTTCTATAACGCTTATCTTAAGCATCCTTTTGCTTGCTCAAAACTTTTTTGAAGAAGTATTCCCTTCATCTAAAGGCTTTTACAGCACAATTGGCCTAAGCAGCCAGTCAGAAGGTGAAACGGAATCGGCAACAGGCCTTGTTATCCCTAAAGAAGCCATCGAGCGCACACTTGAGGACGGAGAACCTTTAGTGTTAAGCTTTAAAGGTAAAGTTGTAAACACCAATAGCGTGAGCGTTTCTGTCCCGGGCATCATCATTACATTACACGATGATAAAGGCGTTGAAATTGATAGATGGCCAGCTTACCCAGAAAAGTCGAACCTTGCCCCTGGTGAGGAAACAAAATGGATATGTAGATTTTTCAACCCAGACCTTGATAGTGTGGCAGAACACCGCATACGGTTTAAATAATTAGAATATTAAAAAAACGCCCGCAGGCGTTTTTTTAATGCAGACACGAATTTTAGTATGAAGAGCTATCCTCAATCAAATCTTTTGAAATTTCAATAGAAGCACGCTGACCACAAGCCGATAACGGGAGTGCTAAAACAGCAAGGATGATCAGTATTTTTATTTTTTTTATGGTAAACATTTGCTGTTCTCACTTTTGATTCATATAATAGATAAGAATTTTACAACAAGAAGGCCCCAAGCGCAAATGAAGCATTTCAAGAATATCATTTTTCACACCTTCCTTTGCTATACCTGCATAATCCTGCCAGCCAAAGCGCAGGATGTTATGGCCTTTTACGACAACCCTATTAGTGCACCCAATGTAACATGGAAAAACCTAGACGGCCTTGACATTTCACTTAATGATTTTAAAGGAAAAGTTGTTTTACTTAACCTTTGGGCAACATGGTGCACACCGTGTGCCATTGAAATGCCTGCGTTTAATTTTTTACAAAAACGTTATAAAAACGGTGGATTTGAAGTCGTGGCCGTTGCCTTAAATGACACGAATGAAGCCGTAGGAAACTTTATGCAAAAACACAAACTAGACCAACTTACCCCCTACATCGACAGTTACGACACCGTCGGCAAAACATTTAGGCCCAAAAGTACACCCACAACATACCTTATCAACCGTAAGGGTGAAGTTATTGCAGGCAAGGAAGGTTTAAGCGAATGGCTAGGGGCTGACATGATGGCTATTATTGAAACAGAGCTTAAAAAGAACCAACCCTCATTCACGCTTCCTCAAGGTGTTCAAGTTATTGATAGGAATGACATTCACGGTGGCATCCACCGCTAGAGCGTATTAGCAGGACTCGTAAATCGTATAATCGTCTCGGTAATAAACCTTATCAAAATAAAGACCCTGGGGCGGCAATGTTTTCCCACCATCGTTACGGTCCTTACTTTTTAGCATCACCTCAAAACTATCCGCAGGAATAATACCACGCCCAATATCAATCGCTGTGCCTACTGTAATGCGTATCATATTATGTAAAAAATGATCGGCTTTAATTTTAAATTTCAACAAGTCGCCATCTTGTTCTACTGTAAATTTTTGCATCGCACATACAGGCGTCGAAGACTCGCAAGAGCTTGCTCTAAAAGCGCTAAAATCATGCTCACCAATTAAACATTCAAGCGACTTACGCATTAAATCAATATCAAGTGGATGTAAGACATGTACAGCCCTATGACGCCACAATGAAGAAGGTGCGCGGCGATTTAAAACCAAAAATTCATATTGTCTTGCAATCGCACTAAACCTTGCATGGAAATTTTCAGAAACAACCTCAGCCTTTAAAATACTAATACCTTCAGACGTGAAGCGGTTAATCCCATCTTTAAAAGCTACCAAAGGATGACGGCAGTCAATTTCAAAATGACACACCTGCTCTTTACCGTGCACACCTGCATCGGTACGCCCCGAAGCGTACACCGTTATGTCTTGACTGGTTAAAATACGAATAGCTTTTTCAATTTCACCCTGCACTGTCACCTTATCGGGTTGGCGCTGCCAACCGTGGAAACCTGTGCCGTCATATTCAACCGTTAATTTAATACGGCGCATTGTCATGAAAGCACATCCCCTTCCTTTAAAGGGTAGCCTTTCAAAAATTCTACAACTGGCAAAGCACGCTTACCCGCACGCTGAAGCTGCGTTAAGCATATAACACCTTCGCCTGTTTGAATATGTACACCGCCTTCATTTATCGCACAAACTTGACCTATATCCATTTCAGATAACAATAAAGACAAGGTACTGTTCAACACTTTAATTTCAGCACCTTCATGGTTAAAAATAGCGCCAGGCCATGGTGATAGACCTCTTATTTGATTATGGAGCACTTTTGCGCTTTTGCTAAAGTTAAGGGCACGAATTTCTGGTAAATCTACGCTTTTAAACTTATGTGCATATGTCGTTTCACCCACCTGGAGTTGCGCCGCATTTTTATATTGAGCCCAGTTGTCAACCACATCCAACATATGCTTTGCACCTTCAAGTTTAAAGCGGTCATGCAATTCACCGGCGGTTTCATCACATCCTATACTATAGCTTTTACGTAAGTAAACAGGCCCACTATCTAAACCTTTTTCCATTTCCATAATACAAATATCGGTCGTGGTTTCACCATTTAAAACAGGATAATTCATAGGTGCAGCACCGCGCCATAAAGGCAAGGCAGAAGGATGCAAGTTAATGCAAGGCGCTACATTTAAAACACCTTCGGGCAAAATTAAACCATAAGCCACAACAATAATAAGGTCAGGGTTTAAAGCTTTTAATGCCTTAATATCATCTTCTTTAAATTTTTCAGGAGTCAACACCGGAATGGCGTTTAGTTCTGCTAAATTATGCACAGGGGTCTGATTCACCTTTTGTCCACGCCCAGAAGGCCTTGGTGGTTGAGAATAAACCGTCACAATTTCATGCTGACTATGAATGAGTACGTCAAGTGTTGGCACAGCGAAATCTGGGGAACCCATAAATACAATTCTCATCAAAACACCCCTTTACACATTCATTTTTAAAAACTAGGCAGGTTCAGCAACTGGCTCTGGTCTTTTATCAAACGCACCTTGTTTTTTAAGCTTTGCAAGCTTTTTAACAATCATATTTTTCTTCAAACGAGACAAATGGTCTATAAACAACACACCGTCTAAATGATCAATTTCATGCTGAATGCATGTTGCCAACAAATCATCGGCCTCTAATTTTTGTTTTTTACCGTTTTCATCTAAGTATTCAACAATACAAGAAAAAGGCCTTTCCACTTCTTCATAAAAAGTCGGCACACTTAAGCACCCTTCTTCATACACACCCATATCTTCACTTAAGTGTGTAATAACAGGGTTTATCATTTTATAAGGGTTTGGCTTTTCTTCTTCTGGATTTGCAATATCAATCACAATCATACGTTTTAGAATACCTACCTGATTTGCTGCCAAACCAATACCAGGCGCTTTATACATTGTTTCCAACATATCATCGAGTTGCTTTCTAATCTCATCGGTCACCTCTTCAACCTCTTGCGCTTTATGCGCTAAAATTGGGTTTGGAGTCACTAAAATGTCTAATATTGCCATGCGTTTTAACCTTATCATATTGTCTACTTCATAATATAGGTGAGAAATAGCTTTGTTTCAAGTAAGTTTTTCACTTATCATAAACCTAATTTAAATAATAAATTTAAGGAAAATCAATGCAAATCAAAGAAATTGGCGTTATAGGAGCCGGACAAATGGGTAGCGGCATTGCGCATGTAGCGGCGTTAAGCGGTTACAACGTCGTATTAATTGACCAATCAGAGACAGCATTGAACAATGCTAAAGCAAATATTTTAAAGAACTTAGATCGCCAATATGGCAAGGGTAAAATCACTGAAATTGAAATGGGTGCAGCTTACAGCCGCATTCAAATTTTCTCAACAGTTGAAGCATTAAATAATGCCGACCTTATTATAGAAGCCGCAACAGAAGAAGAGCACATTAAAGAAAAGATCTTTAAAAGCCTGAACCCTGTTTGCAAAGAAGGCGCAATTTTAGCATCAAACACCTCTTCTATTTCAATCACAAGACTTGCCTCTTATACAAACGTCCCTGAAAAGTTCATTGGCATGCATTTTATGAATCCTGTACCGATCATGAAACTTGTGGAAATGATTCGCGGGCTTGCCACAACAGACGAAACCTACGAAACCGTTTTAGAGGTTGCTCATAAAATGGGTAAAACCGTGGCAACCAGTGCCGACTTTCCAGGGTTCATTGTGAACCGTATTTTAATGCCAATGATTAACGAAGCTTGCTTTGTACTACAAGAAGGCGTTGCCGATGCTAAGTCCATCGACCTTTCTATGAAACTTGGTACAGCGCACCCGATGGGCCCTTTAGAGCTTGCAGATTTTATCGGCCTTGATACCTGCTTATCTATCATGCGGGTTTTACATCAAGAACTTGGTGACAGTAAATACCGCCCCTGCCCTTTGCTGGTAAAACATGTAGAAGCAGGCTGGCTTGGTAAAAAAACAGGTAAAGGCTTTTATTCATACTAAACAAATGCCACACAGGTTTATAAATTAAGAATCAAACGAAAAGGTTTTTCAAAAGCAAACTTGTATTTAAGGGGTACAGTGACCATAATTTTAGAAAATAAAAATAAAAAGGTATAAAAATGAACGAACTTTATGGTCTCATTCTTTGTTTCAGTTTACTTTTATTCTACTTCTTTACAGGGCGCATTGTTGCAAGCCACACTCTCTTTGGCCGTAATTTTGCCTCTTCTAGCTTATACAATACAATAACAGCTATGGGGTTATGGTGCTTCACAGCACTTTTAGCCAATGCTTTAAATATAAACTTAAGCCATGCATGGTGGTTTTATGTAGCCATAGTGGCCCTTTTATTTTTGTATTTATTGAGCTCTAATCATGAAAAACTGCCACGTGAACATAGCTTAACTTCACCTTTGGCCATTTTAATCTTTTTGGCACCTACACTTTATTTCACACTGGCAGATGTACCAAAAAACATAATAGAACTTAACACTTTCATGAGAAATGCTCAGTTTTTAGCAGAGCACAATACACTTGCAAATAACATATCAGATGGGAAATTTGCACTAGAAGGCGTTACATCACCGCAAAACGGACTACTCTCTATTTTCCCATCTTTTATATTTCAGAACACTTTTTTTGAAGGGAGTTTTGCTATTTTCAATGTTATTTTACTCGCCTTTACAGCCGATGCCATGGTTAAACTAACCGACCTTAAAACAAGATGGTCCAACCTTGCCCTTATTGCTGCTGGTAGCATTTTTTCCATCACAATTTTAAACCCCTTCTTTACTATACAAAGTTTAACAACAGCAGCACCCGACCTTATTTTTGCAAGCGCAATACTGGCTGCATGCATTCCCCTTTGCCGTGAACGAAACCTGCCAAGCGGCCTTGGAGCTTTGCCAACAGCTCTTATTTTATCCTTTATCATTGGCACGCATCAAATGGGTGTTTATGTAGTTATCCTTATTTTAACGCTCTGGTTTATAAGGACACTTTTTGAGGAAAAAGAATTTATCAACCTCTTCTTTTCTGGCACAGTCCTTATCACTCTCCCAGCACTTACTTGGCATTTATGGGCATTTTACACACAAGAAATTGAACTATCTCAAATACTAAGCCATAGCAAAAATGGAGTGAATATATTATATCTTGTACAAGGTCAGTTTTCGCCTTTAGCTCTATTGATCATTGCGTTATTAATTATTTTACTTTCGGTAGAATTCCTTTCAATACGCCGTTTTAAGGATATTCAAGACCTCTTCACTCAAAGAGGGTGGCTTACAATCCCAACGACGTTTACATGTATATATATAGCACTCGCAAGCTATAAAAATATTGGTGAAATTTCTACCCATATTCAGTTTATTGCCGTTGTTCCTTTTTGGTATATCGTTACGTCATGGTATAAAAAATCCAAGTGGCAGAAGCTAGCTTACGAAGCGCCGTGGGCACTTGCACTTTCACTTGCAATTGTATTTATGTCGGTTCAATCTATTATGTCTACAAGCATTAAACAACGTTACAACGACCCTGAACTTCACACTTTAGGCGTGGCAAAAGCCATGGCAAAAAGCACACTCAAAGCGGGTGACAATATAGCCGTTCTTGATACACCTCAACAAGATATAAGATACTCATCCTTGATGCGTTATGGGCTAACCCGCCATGAAGGACAGGTTAAAAGCGTTAATGAACTTTTAAGAACTAGCTCATTAGATGCTGATATATTCCTTCATAAATTAAAGGAATACAACTTCCAATATTTGTGGTTACATACACCAACAGAAAATGACAAAAAATGGCTTGGTCGCTTTTTAAAAACAGATAAATCTTATCTTTTTAAAGTTGAAGAAGACAAACTATTGCTTATTAAAATATACCCACACCCAAGCTATGACCACAATGACTTGTAATTCAATATAAGCGTAAATAGCACTTGTTATTTCAGGAAAAAACCCTTATAAATTATGTATAACTGGGGGCGACATTGGTTTCGACGGGATTGATGCGTATCTAGGAGCATGTGGAGGGGAGAACGACCCACCTTACAAAACGTTTAAACTGTATAATTGCAGAAGACGATTACGGGTACGCTATGGCCGCTTAGTTTTAAACTGAGTAACTATAGATTTAACGTGCTTAAATCAATACAGACCCCATAAACGGTCTGGCCGAAGAGGATACTTTAGTTTATCGAGGTTCTTGTTTGGTTCATATTTGGATAAACTAGCATGAAGGGGCGCCGTGACCCGGACTGCGAATTTTTTAGGTAAATTTAATTTATATTTTATTTACTGAACGGACGGCCTAAACGTGGCCCTGTTTCTAGGCAGCGTTTAGGAGAAATAAATTAGAGACTAAACATGTAGTAGCCTGTTACAAGACTTAATTGCGGACGGGGGTTCGACTCCCCCCGCCTCCACCATTTTTAAATTCATTATACATTTCAAATAGTTATAGAGGTTTGCACACACAAGGTACAAACTGGTGGTACAAAGTTACTCTCAAATACGCTACAAGACGTTGTAACTTATTTGTATTCTCAACTTTTTGGTGGTGCATTTAGGTTGTACGAAGATTATAACGCAATGAATGAGGGGTGTCTAAAGGGTGAGTAATTTTGCAAAATCATTTTTTTTAATATTAACAATATTTTTAGCAAGCTGCGGTGTACCGCAAGAGGATTATGATAAAGTTCGATCTGAAAATAAATCATTAAAAAAACAAGTAATTTCTTTAAATGATGAGCTTGATGAATTCCGCTTTGGTGAGGAACGCCTTATTGCTTTGGTTGAAAAGAATTACATTGGTCAACTATTTAAAGGCTAGGATTATTAAGATATCACGAGCTCTACAGTAAATAAACAGCATGTGCTACATGGATAGCGCATGATACCCAATGTTCGCATTTATAAAATGTTTTTATTTTTCTTGCACTTGCATGTATGAAATATATAATATTGATATACAAATTATTGAGGGTTTTATAGTTTGTAAAAAAAGGGTGTGTAAATTGGGCAAATACAAATTTTGATTATATCAAATACTGGCGCAGTTTATGGCATCAAGTGCTTTCGCTCAATTAAATTCTACGCATGGAAATATTTCATTTGTATTCTCAAACTCAGAAATTACCTCTATTACATCTGCTGGGGTGTCTCTAACAAGCTCTATATCTATTGGCGATGATACCTGAAGCTGTGACGCCTCAGTTGAAGGCAGTATACGCTATAACAAAACTGAAAAAATTCTTGAATAGTGCGACGGGTCAGCCTGGAAAGATAATTCAGCTCCAACGCCGCCAAAAGGCTATTTTGTTCTAACCAACAGTACTTATGATGGAAATTTAGGCGGCATTTCAGGCGCAAATTCTAAATGCTTAAGTGACCTACAAGCAAATGACTGGCAGGGTAAGTCGGGCGCAACTTTAAACAGCACAAAAGTAAAAGCCTTTTTATGTAACGATATATCTACCTGTAATAATTTAAACCCCAACACAAGATATTATTTTGCTACGAGTAATTCGGCATCTAGTGGCGGTTCATATTTCACAACAGATGCCTTAGGTCAGGGTCCCGCTGATGCAAATGGCTGGGCGTCATATTATCATTTTAACACCACATCGCCCTACTATTGGTCAAATAGAGCTATAGGCACATCAAGCGGTATCTCTTACATATGGAGTTTAAGTGGGGATTCAAGTTCTAGCAGTCTCACATGCAATGGGTGGACAAGTAATTCATCTTCAGACAAAGCTAGGTCGGCTTACGGATATTTAGGTAATGCGAATAGATGGTATTACATGCTTACTACATGCAATATAACCAGAAAATTAATATGCGTGGTTAACCCATCATAAAAAAAGGTTTGTACAGTATGACATATACACTAAAGAGCATAATATTAAGTTTTGCGGTTTTAACCGTTACAGGCCTTGCAAACACCTATGCACAAGTAACTTTAATAACAGACATGCCTTTGCAAATTAACGCAACACAAGTGGGGCACTAGAAATTAGTGGGTCTATAAAACTTGATACGGACAGTTCCACTTGCGAAGCCATCACAGAGTGCTCGGTAAGATATAACAGTACCTCCGAGACTGTTGAGCTTTGCGATGGATCCTCTTGGGCTGCGACAGAATTTTAATACGTATATTTCATGCGCGCATCACAAACGTGAAGCGCAGCCCCTAACCCATATTCAATTTATGACCAAGTGTAACCTATGCTCAGGTTCAATATATCTTAAATTTGAAAGGGAATTTCCTTAAGCGTGTTCCCACAGGTTTTACAAAAATAAAGTGATACACATTGGCAATTAGCCAGTCTTTTCTTTGCTTAAGTTTTTGTTTAAGCACATAATATATATATGGAAGATTAATTTATAATGGTGTGCATGGCTGATTCAATTGTATTAGAGTTTTTAGACAAGGCAAGATATTGCAAAAACGTCGAAGAGTTAAGTTCTATTGTTCAAGGTATTTTTGAACGAATGGGTTTTCCTTTATGGGCGTACCAAACGCAATCTGAAATTATTTTAGAAAAATCACAGCCAGTTATTGTGCATAATTACCCCAAAAAATGGGTGAAATATTACGTTGAAAATAACTTTACTGATGTCGACCCAGTTATGACCTATGGCAGTAAATTGGTTACGCCGTTTCAGTGGTCTCATCTTACAAAAGGAATTGAATTATCCAAAGACACTCTAGAATTTAATTCGTTAGCCTCTGACTTTGGAATGAGAGATGGGCTGGCTATCCCTTTATTGGGGGCAAATGGAAGAATATCTATGCTATCTCTTGTCGCAGATGTAAAAAATACGGCGTTATCTGCAATGTTAAATCAAAACAGAGACCAAATCATGGCTCTAAGCTTTGCATTTCACTCTATTGCTAAAGACTTTATTAAAGACGGCCATTTAATAATTAATAAAATTAAATTAACATCACGGGAGAGTGAGTGTCTATTATGGACCGCTAAAGGAAAGAGCTCTTGGGAAGTTGGGATGATTCTAAACATTTCTGAAAGAACTGTTGTGTTTCACATAAATAATGCCAAAAATAAGTTCAATGTAACAAGTAAATACCATTTAATTGTCAAAGCCATACTAGAAGGCTACATCAAAATATAGCTACACCTGTCAAGGTTGACAGGCATCACAAATATAAAAAATAACATAATCTATTTTCGTTAGTAATTAATGAAAGTTTATTTTATGCTTATTATTGTAAATAAGGACAATCAGTCCAAATATTCAAAAGAATTGATTTCCATGCACCAATTAAGAAAAAAAGTTTTCAAAGACAAGCTTAAATGGGACGTAACCATTAGAAACGGGATGGAATTTGACCAATTTGACACGCCTGATGCCTGTTATTTAATGCACCTAAACGAAAAAGGTGATGTTGATGGTAGCACGAGGTTAATTCCTACTCTTAAACCTTACTTGTTGGGCGATGTTTTTCCAGAGTTATTAGAAACTGAAATTGTACCCAAAGCTGAAAATGTGTGGGAAGCAACAAGGTTTTGTTCAAATTCAGAGTCTGCCCCTAAAGATATCATGGCTATATTGCTAGCGGGTATGCTGGAATTTGCCCTGCAAGAAAACATAAAGGAATATTTATCTGTTTCAGATATACGTATGGAGCCATTATTCAGGAGAAATGGCTGGCCTGCGCAAAGGTTAGGGAAGGTGATTGATACTGGTACAGACATGGCGGCTGGAGAAAGATTACCAGTCGATTACTTAACGCTAAGAAGAGTTATGTCAAAATGTGTTTCTACTCCTTACACCTCTGTTCAAAACTTACATGAAGTATGCAAATTAACTAATTTAATGAAGGTAGCCTAAAATGACAAACTTAAAAAAAAGAAGTGTCCAAATTATAAAAGGGGATCAAGTTGTTACTGACAATGCGTCAGATATTGATATCGCTAACGACATGGCCGATGCTTTAATTTATTTACTCAAAGAGATAGATGATGGTGATTGTTATAGGCACATCTTCAAGAGAATGAATGAATACTTATATGAATCATATTTCCAAGAAATAAAATCTGAAGAAGCAGAACCAGAAGTAAGATAAACCCAAGTAAAAGACAGGAGATATTCTATGGTTTTTTAAAATATCTCTTGCATTTATAAAAGTGCATGCGATCTAATAATTTCTAACTTAAACAACCCCTTTTACTCTCTACTCTCAAGTTTCCCTTAAATTGACACGTAAAAACTTATTATAAGAACGTTAACAACTTCCCCACTTCCCCATATGGTATTATCCCAATATGTCTGTCAAATCCTGTTTTAAATCTGGATATTTAAAATCAAAACCAGCTTTTGTAAGATTATTAGATAAGGCGCGCTGGCCATTACAATCAACTACTTAATCCATGTTTTTTCATAAAACACAAAACATTAAACGATAAATAAAATATATCGTAACATTAAAAACAATATATTTTAATTAACGTTAAATTAACCCCATAATATATTTATAAACATAAGCAGCAAGCACAGAAAGGTTGTATAGATGAGACTTTTAATGAAGACAGCAACATATAGCATACTTCACATTATTGTGGCCACAAGTGTAGCCTATGCTTTAACTGGAAATATAATAGTTGCATTAGGGATTGGGCTAATAGAACCAATTGTACAAACTTTCGTTTTTACGATACATGAACTGTTGTGGGAACATAATAAAGAGCGTATCATTAATTATAAGTTCATTCACACACATAAATAGAAGGAAAAGATAGCATGTCTAACCATACAGTCACAGAAAGCCTTAAAAAAGTATTAGCCGACAGTTATGCACTCTACTTAAAAACCCAAAACTACCACTGGAACGTTGAAGGGCCTTATTTTAAAACTCTGCATATACTTTTCGAAGAGCAGTACACTGACTTAGCCTTAGCAATTGATGAAGTTGCAGAACTTATTCGTGGTTTAGGTGATAAAGCACCTGGCACATGGAGTGCTTACGAAAAGCTAACAACCATTAAAGACGGTAATGAAAATGCTTCGGCTGATGAAATGGTAAAATCGCTTGCAAATGACCAAGAAGAAATTATGAAAAATAGCCTTGAGCCTGCATTAAAGATCGCACAAGATGCTGGAGATGAAGTTGTAGCAGGCGTTTTAATTGAACGTTTAACAATCCATCGTAAAAACAAGTGGATGCTAAAAAGCAGCATTTAAGTAAGATTTATATATCATATGTAAATCAACTCAAGAATAAATAGCGTGCATAAAGGCAGTTATAAAAAAAAATAGCCCCTTTGGGGCTATTTTCGTTATAAACATGATTTAGGCATACCTATATCACGTTCTTTATTGGAAGGTTTTCTTGTGCCATCTAAAATTGACATTGAAGCACCCCAACGTCTCACAATAGAGCGATTATCACCTTTAGATCTAGCATTGCCAGCCCTAACATCTACATGTAATGAAGGCCCACAGTAAGCCCCTAAACCGCCTATTTGATGGCGTTCTAAAACACGTAAGGCTGCTTTATAGAACTGCTGTCGACAATTCGTACAATCTTTATTCTTGCCTAAATTTGTATAACCAGGCACATAAAAATCAAGAGCACCTCCACTTGTATGTGTCGAGTTACGTGCAGCGGTATAATTCCCACTTTTACGTAATTTTTTCTGAGACTTAGCAGAACGGTATCCAGAAACAACACGTATAGAACCTGTGTAAGAAAGTTCGTTAAAAATTTCATACACAACATCAAGCAGTTTAGGGTTTATAGCATGTACACCGCCACTTGAAGTTCTGTCCCGTAAAAAATACGAAATTTTATCCAGATTTTTTTGAACATACTGTCCATCACACCAATACACAAGCTTCGGCAGAGTTTCAATAACCTCTTCATGGCCATTATACAGACGATTAGCAGGTTTTTTGATTAAATCAAATTGAATAGAACGTTCCTCTATACATTGTACAGAATCGGTATTACCAAAAGTTACAGGTACAAAAAACGTACTCAGTATTAAGAATATAAGTTGTGTCGTTTTCATAAACAAGCTCGAAAGTTATGGTCTCACCAGAAGTAGTGAGTATATAAAAAGATCAAGTCGCCACAAAATGACGTCGTGTTTAAAATATAAGCACAATCCCATAACAATGCAACCTTAGCCTAACTTTAATTATACTATTCATAAAAAAAAGCCCCCATTAAGGGGGCTTTTAGAATGATAAAAAATTAACCTAGAATTTTTTTCATTGTTTTACCAAGCTCACCTGGTGTCGGCGACATCGTCACACCAGCAGCAATCAGAGCTTCAATTTTACTTTCAGCAGTACCTTGTCCACCACTCACAATCGCACCAGCATGCCCCATACGTTTACCTTTTGGCGCAGTCGCACCCGCAATAAAAGCAACAACAGGTTTTGTTACGCTTGTTTTGATGAAAGCCGCAGCTTCTTCTTCATCTGTCCCACCAATTTCACCAATCATAATGATAGCATCAGTTTCTGGGTCGTTTTCAAAAGCGCTTAAAACTTGGATAAAGTTTGTACCGTTGACAGGATCTCCGCCAATACCAACACATGTACTTTGACCCAAACCAACAGCTGTTGTTTGACCAACCGCTTCATATGTTAATGTACCACTACGTGACACAATACCAATGCGGCCTTTTTGATGAATATGCCCCGGCATAATACCAATCTTACATTCATCCGGTGTAATAACACCTGGGCAGTTTGGCCCAATAAGGCGCATACGGCAGTTTTTGTCAGCCAAGCGTTTTTTAACACGAATCATATCCGCTACAGGAATACCTTCTGTGATACAAATCGCTAAAGAAATACCAGCATCTGCGGCCTCTAAAATAGCGTCTGCTGCAAATGGAGGTGGTACATAAATAACTGAAGCTGTGGCTTCTGTTTCTGTTACCGCCTCTGCAACTGTATTAAAAACTGGTAATCCCAAGTGTTTTTCTCCACCTTTACCAGGAGTTACACCACCAACCATCTGTGTTCCATAAGCCATAGCCTGCTCACTGTGGAAGGTACCGTTTTTCCCTGTAAAACCTTGGCAAATCACCTTAGTATCTTTGTTAATAAAAATAGACATTTATTATTTTCCTTTTAATCAAGAGTAGTCAAAGGACTACCCATTACTTTTTCACAAGTATAAGAAACATTCGGAATACCTAAACCTGGGCAGTTATAACCGCAAAAATAGGCATTACCGCTATATGACGTTTTCACCTGCAATGCTTCCATGCAATATGTCAAACGTGCATATTCACCGTGGTAAACACGGGTCTGTTCATATTTAGCTGTTTGTTCGTAAATGAACGCATGCCATGGCCCAAAAGGGCTCTCTTCCTTAGCAGGCAAACTACAGCCCGACAAGCTAACGAAGAAAATGACCGCTAAATATTTCATACTTCTTATCATTATTTTCCTATGCAGCTTTTACAGCGGCAACTTCTGTCACAACTTTTTGAGCCGCATCATCAAGATCACTTGCTGTTATAATTGGTAAACCTGAATTCGCAAGAATTTCGTTACCAGCTTCAACATTTGTTCCTTCTAAACGCACGACAAGTGGTACAGATAGATCAACTTGTTTAGCAGCCGCTACAACACCATTTGCAATGATATCGCATTTCATAATACCACCAAAAATGTTCACCAAAATCCCTTTAACATTTGGATCAGATAAGATAATTTTAAAGGCTTCTGTTACACGTTCTTCAGTCGCACCGCCGCCAACATCAAGGAAGTTTGCAGGTGTACCACCGTAGTGTTTAATAATATCCATCGTTGCCATAGCAAGGCCGGCACCGTTAACCATGCAGCCAATGTCACCATCAAGTGCGATATAGCTTAAATCAAACTTAGCAGCTTTAACTTCTCGTGCATCTTGCTGAGTTTCATCATCCATTTTGTGGATTTCTTTTTGACGGTATAAAGCGTTGTCATCGATGTTAATTTTACAATCGAGCACTTTAATTTCATCGTTACCAGTCACAACCAATGGGTTAATTTCAAGCATGCCAGCGTCAATTTCTTCATAGCATTTGTAAAGGTTCATCAAAAGCTTAACAAAGGCGTTAACTTGAGCACCTTTTAAACCAAGCTTAAAGGCAACATTACGGCACTGATAAGGCCATAAGCCAACTGCTGGGTCAACATGCTCTGTAAAAATTTTTTCAGGCGTTTCTTCAGCAACTGTTTCAATATCCATACCACCTTCTGTTGAAGCCATGATAAAGTTTTTACTTGTTTCACGGTCAAGTGTAATCGACAAATAAAGTTCACGCGCGATGTCAGAACCTTCTTCGATATAAACCTTGTGAATTGGTAGACCTTCAGGCCCAGTTTGGTGCGTAACCAACTGTGCGCCGATTAATTTTGTAGCCGCAGCACTTGCTTCAGCTGGTGATTTACAAAGAACAACACCGCCCGCTTTACCGCGTGCACCTGAGTGAACTTGCGCTTTAACAACAGTCACAGCTGTGCCAAGTTCTTTAGCAGCAGCTTCAGCTTCGTGCGGGGTACTTACAACGATACCGCGCGGCACAGAAACACCGTACTCTTTTAAAACCTGTTTTGCTTGATATTCATGAAGGTTCATATTTTTTTCTCTTTATTTTTTATAATTAAATAACGTCCCCCACCTGTACAGATGGTTTATATAAAAAAGGATACCCTTTGTGTCCGCAAAGCGCAAAGTAAAAGCCTAGAAAATTTGCATAAAAATTGACTTTATTTTTATTAAAACAGCCATTTAACACACCTTAAAGTTGTATTGCTATATTTTGCGTTGGAAATATTAAGAATATGTGTGGAATAGTGCGTAGGATTTGGCGAATAACGGTAGAACTGGATGCGAATGAAGTGTTATAAAAAACGAATAATACCAACTGATGATTAGTAAAAAAATGGATATAATTCTCCTTTTTGTGGCAATAGGCGAATGAAGCAATAAAACAACACCCACCCCCTCTTCCATAACAGAATCAATAAAACATAAAAAGTCTTTTTTTTCATTGTAAAGTGAAACATTTAGTCTATATATTATATATGTAATTTATATCATCTTACCCCGTACCTTTTATTGGCAATAATCTGCCACACACCCTTAAGGATTTTAAAAATGTTAAAATTAATTTTTTCATATATCTTCAGCGCTATTTTAGGCTATGCCATGTTTTATTTAAACCCATGGATGCCTAAAACTTTAAATATTATAGCAACTATCTGTATTATTATTGGCATACTGTTGTTGCTGAATATTAAAAACATGACTCATCTATATACCGATGTAGTTGCGGCTGTGTTTTACATTACAGGATTGATCGTTATTACATTACCATTTATATTCGCCAAGGATATACCTGAAAATAATATCATCATCATCGCATCTGCTTTAATTGCCATTTTAGTTGTACCGCCACGTTTGAAGGATTGGGCATCAGAAAGTTAGCCACACACCTCGAAAAAAAAGCCCCTCACATGAGGGGCTTTTTTTTCGTTTCATACTAAAATTACATACCAAACACAAACTGACTTGGCGTGTTTTTAACAACATCGCTTGCGCGTATTTTGCTAAACGCATTTGTATATTCAAATAACACATTTAATGTATAGTCAATGCGCTCACGCATATAAGCGTCTTGATCGGCATAACCATCTCTTGGGCTATCATGCAAAATTTCTGCAGCATGGCGCACAATCAAGTGGTCTGGGATATAACAAAGCTTACAGTTTTTGTAGCTAGATGAGCGCATTTCAGCAATAGGATAAGACCCATTAACCGACCCGCTCACACCCACAAGCAAACCTGGCTTGTGGCCAAATTCTTTACCGCTCGCATAATGGAAAAAGTTTTTAAGGGCGGCTGGCGCTGTGCCATTATATTCAGGCGCTATGATAATAGCAGCGTCACACTCTTGCAGTTTTGCGCTTAACGGTTTCCAAGCAGGAGCCGCGTCACCTTCTTTACCCCACATACTTTCGTCCCAAAGCGGTAATGGGTTTTTGCCAAGATCAACCACAACAGTCTCCGCTGTTTTATTCAGCTCTGCCACACGTTTACTTAAATATTCAGCAATACGCCCTGACTGACCTTCAGGTCTGTGCGACCCGCTAATAATAGCTATTTTCAAATTTTCATTCCTTTTCTTAAACTTTGAGTATCATTATTGAGCCTTTTGCATATTTTTGTAAAATATAAAAACTTGATAGCAACAATAAAATATACTTATAAAATAGAGATAGGCGCCTTTCAGCGCCTACCCCACAAACATAATCGCTTACAGTGAGATTGAATCTACCAACCCTTTAACAGCAGCAACAGATTTATCAAACTGCTCTTGCTCCTCAGCTGTTAAGTCAATTTCAACCACACGTTCCACACCATTTTCACCAATCACACATGGCACACCAACATAAAGGTCTTTCACACCATATTCACCGTCTAAGTGGGCAGCACACGGTAAAATGCGACGCTTGTTAAACAGGTAGCTTTCTGCCATTGAAATAGCTGAAGCTGCTGGGGCGTAAAACGCTGAACCATTACCTAAAAGTTTCACAATTTCAGCGCCACCATTGGCTGTACGGTCAATAATTTCATCTAGTTTTTCTTGGGTCATCCAACCTTTTTTAATAAGGTCTGGAATTGGGATACCTGCAGCTGTTGAATAACGTGCAAGCGGCACCATAGTGTCACCGTGACCACCTAAAACAAATGAGTTAATATCTTCAATTGCAATGCCCAATGCTTCGCTTAAGAATAAGCTGAAGCGAGAAGAGTCAACCACACCTGCCATGCCAACAACTTTAGCATGGTCAAAGCCTGTTACTTCACGCATCACCCAAACCATCGCATCTAGCGGGTTTGTTATCACAATAACAAAAGCGTTTGGCGCGTATTCTTTAATACCTGCACCCACTGACTTCATAACATTTGTGTTGATACCAATAAGATCATCACGGCTCATACCTGGCTTACGTGCAATACCAGCTGTAACAATAACAACATCAGCGTCGCAAATATCAGCATAGTCGTTTGTGCCAATCACATTTGCAGAAGAACCGTCCACCGCTGTACTTTGCGCTAAGTCTAACGCTTTACCTTGAGGTGTTCCTTCAGCGATATCCATTAAAACAACGTCGCCTAAGTTTTTAAGAGTTGCAAGGTGGGCAAGCGTGCCACCAATGTTACCAGCACCTACAAGTGCAATTTTTTTAACAGCCATGTAAACGACCCTTTTATTATTAATTTTTGAATTGAACCTTAGGATACGCCATATAAACCCAAATAAAAAGCCCCTTTTAAAATTTAGGGGCTTTTTTTTAAGACTTTGACCGCTGTGGGTTAGTCTTTATATTGCGTGTCGTTTGTGCGTTCAAACTGCATGTTTTGTGATTGGTCAGCCACAACAGTTTTACGGCCGCCTGCAAATTCGCGTACCAATACTTTAGTGCCCATATTTATCAAATTCCCACCTTGAGTCACCGTAACAATACCACCATCTTGAAGTTCTACTGTGTAAATGAAAGCCATTTCGGTTTTAGATGAAATAGCGTCACCCGCAACCGCGCCACCTAATACACCTAAACCAGCACCAACATAAGCACCTTGACCTTTACCAATTTGAGAACCAGCTAAACCACCCAAAATAGCGCCAACACCCGTTGCGTTTTTAGATGCTTTAATGTTTACAGATGTCTGGTCGATAGAGATAACAACCCCACGGTACACAGCACGAATAGATTGAGACTCTTCATACGTTAAAACGTTTGGGTTTGTTGTGGGTGTGCTAAAGCAACCTGTTAAGGTAGCTACAACTGCAATCAGTAGTATATTTTTCATGTGATGAACTTTTCTTCCAATTTATATAATCCATGTTCTAAAAGTTAGAATACGACAAATACATTTAAATAAAAAGAAAATATATAAAAATAAAGCCTCGAAATGAGGCTCTATTTTATAAGACAATACCAGCTACCTTTATTGCAAAATCTTAAGGTTTGGGTCAACAATTAACTTAACCTTATGGCCCACTTTAACAGCGTCATATTGACCTAAACCATTCAGCGCCCTAAACCACGATTCTTTAAGATCTCCAAATGGGAGCTTTGCCGCTAACGATTTAACCGTGTCACCTTTTTGAACCGTATAAATCTTCACACGCAATGGTTCGATACGGTCTGCGTCTTTTCGGCTTAAACGCTGAAAGCTTTCAGCGCTTTTGAAAAACTGTTGGTCTAGGTTTTCAAAATGCTCTTCTGGCGTAAAGAAGCTCAGTATGTAAAAGTCACGACCTGAGCTACCTTTTTCAACATCATCGCGTTTATCTTGTAAAACTTTAAAGCCAAATACACGCTGCATACCAAGCGTTTCAAGTTTACCCCACGTCCCACGTTTTACCCATTTTTGGGTACCTGTATAGGCTTCAAAACCATCAAGCTCAAGCTTTTGCAATTGGCGCAATTTAGGATACATCACACGCAGAGTTTCTTCTGGGTCTTCCCCTTTTGAAACACGCTTTTTATAGAAAGAAGCTTCGGCTTTATAAACGTTATTATACGAACGCCAACCATCACCCATATACATGGTTAAGAAACCTTCAGGCAATGTGCCCACCATGCGATTGTCGGGGTTATATAGGTTACGTTCCCCCACCACACCATATTGACGAAAGTTTGGCCCAAAAGCCATGCCATCAATTTTTGCCAAGAAACGGTCACGGTTTTCACTTACATAACCTTGAGGCAGTGAGCCTTCACGCTTAATCACTTGCTCCACACGGTCATCAGGATTGGGATGCGATGCGAGCAAGTCATAATACATTGACTCTTTTGGCTCTTCACCATCATTGAAATACTTGTAGATCGTTGTACGTAGGTCGTTATAATAACCCATGGTTTGATACATACCGACAGCCTCCTTAGGGTCATAACCCATGGAACGCATGTAACGCAGCGCTAATTCATCTGCTTCATCTTCATAAGCACGGCTGTATTTTGCAAAGCCAACTTGAGTTGCAAATAAACCTGCACCTAGCGCACCATAAGCAACGGCCTTGTTGTCCGTGTTGGCACCAATAAGCGCTGCCCCTACAAATAAAAGCGCAGACCCTGCTTTACGTGCAGCGTCTTTACGTACAGTGTGACGCGCAGCTACGTGCCCTGCTTCGTGTGCCATAACGGCGGCAAATTCAGACTCAGAATTCATAAAAGGGATAATACCGCGGTAGATATTGATATAGCCAGGGGTTGCCCAAGCATTGAATTGACCACTATCTAAAACAATAAACTCAAATGGCATTTCTGCACGTTCTGTTACATCAACCAAGTTACGGGAAATTTCTTTGTAATATTTTACGAAAGCATCATTTTCTTTATAAAGACCATGTGTTTTAATGGCGTTTCGTGCCACATCATGTCCAATTTCAAACTCTTCTTCTTCGGTCATAAAAACCATATCAACCCCGCCTGTGGCTGGATTTTTAGCACAGCCAAACAATGCCAAAGTAAGCATAAATGTGCTTAATAAATATTTCATATTTCATTCCCCTTTAAACCCTTAAAAAAAGGCAGTATAGCAAACGCCTTTAAATTTGCAATCAAAAGTTGATCTACATAAAAAAACACCCTAAAAAAGGGTGTTTTTAAAATGCTACAGATCATTCAGTTATCACCTGATACACATCAATCGCTTTACGCTTCACTTCATCCATCACCGTGGATTCTTCAGGTGCTGGACTTAATACTTTTTTGCGTCTTCACCACCTGTGAAAATGCTTTTAATAGCTTCTGCAATGCTTTGGAATATACGCTCAAAGAAGTCAGCAATAACATTCAAAATTCGCTCGATAATACCAACAATTTTATCTTCAGCAGCGTCGTTTGCCATTGCGTCTTGTGCATAAAACGCACCAACCACCATTAGAACAACAATTGGAACCCATATATATTTTTTCATAATTAACCCCTTAAACTTTTACTTTGATTGATTATATTTTACGGCTTTTAAAAACTTTAGATGGGTTTTGGTGCAAACGCCCAAAGCCTAAAGTCTTTTTATCGATACCGAATGCTGTACCCACCAGTTGAGCAATGTTCATTTCTGGTAGGTCAATTTTTTCACCTAAATGTTTTTCACTACGCGCTTGGTACGCACCAAGAGCCATGTCACACAAAGTACAAGGAGAAACCATAATTTCTGCACCTTCACGCTTTGCTTCAAGAGAATGTCCGCCAGACATTTTTAAAAATGTACCTTCTTGAACAAGCATTGTATGGAAACCACAACACTTATCTTTACCGCTATAGTCAACAGATTCGCCGCCCATTGCCGTAATAAGTGTGTCTAGATATTTAGGTGCCTCGCCGCCACGTCCGTTAAACACTTCATTTGGACGCATGGCATGACAACCATAAAATGGTGCAACTTTTAAACCATTTAAAGGCTTTGAAACTTGTTCTTTTACTTTTTCTACGCCAATATCATCCACCATAACCCAGATAAGATGTTTAACATCTATCGTCCCCATGTAAGGGCGAATACCGGCTTTAGTGAGTACGTTGTTAATTTTTTCAAGCAAGTCAGCTTCTTTTTTAAGACGCTCATTGGCAAAGGTAAATGTTTGTAAACACGTATTGCAAATCGTCACAATATCCATACCCATTTCTTCTGCTTGAGAAAAAATACGCGCACATACAGCAAGCCCCGCAGCGGGGTCATGTTCTTGCAAGTTACCAGCCCCACAACATGTTGCTTTTGGCATTTCGTGCAATGTAATCCCCAATTTTTCGCTTACAGCGCGCGCAGACCAGTCCGCTTCTTTTTGAATTTGTTTTGCCGCACAGCCAGGGTAATAGGCGTAATTTAAATCTTGTGAAATTCCCATAACGCGTTTATTTTCCTTTATATCTCAATTTTATTTTTATTTATATTTGCTGTGCTTTTTAAGGCTTTGCAAATGCATTTTTTTCTTAAAACTTAACCAGCGCCTGGGCCTGTGTCTTCTTGCCTTGTTTCAACGTCTACTGGGTTTGCGGCAAGCTCTTTATACATCGCTTGCACTTCGTCAACACCTTCAACCTTATGTGGGAATGGTGATGGGATTTTACCTTTTTTAGCCAAGTGGAATGCGTTGCCAAGCTGTTTAACAATACCAAAAATACCTAATGTTTTAATTAACATAAATGGTTCGTTCAACATGCCTGAATTTGCAATATCGTTTTTAAACGCCATGGCGTGCTTAGCACCGCCGTTGTTTGTCACACCTGCTTCAATTGCACGGACACGTAATTTTGCAATGGCTTCCATTGGCGCCACGTCTTTTGGACAAGCGTCGACACACATACCACAACGGGTACAGTCCCAAATACCGTGTTTTTCTGAAAGCTCTTTTAGACGTTCTGTTTTATGCCCTTCACGTGGGTCGGCCACAAAACGGAAGGCTTTGGCGAGGGCTGCAGGCCCTAAAAATTCTGAATCGACTGCCATTTCAGTACAGTCACTATAACAACAACCACACATAATGCAGTTACTCACCATGTTCACTTGTTCAAATGAAGACTTATTCACGTTTTTGTCGGCTTCTTTACCTTCTTGAACGTACGGAATAATGGCGTCTACCTTGCTGTAAAAGTTTGCAATATCTACCGCAAGGTCTTTAATAACAGGTTGGTTTTTTTGAGGCGAAATTTCAATAACATCAGCTGCTGGCAAATTCTTTTCAGCATTACCGTCAACAATTTCATGCACTTTTGTTTTACATGCAAGACGGCTACGATTGTTGATAACCATACCGCAACTTCCGCAAATAGACGCACGACATGAACGACGAAACGTTAAAGAACCATCTTGCTGTGCTTTAATATCTTCCAACGCTTGGAGAACCGTTGTGGAGTTGTCATAGCTCACTTTAAATTCTTCCGTGCGCCCCACAAACTTACCTTGAGTTGTTTCACCACGGTTAATTTTAAATGATACAGTCTTCTTATTTGCAGCCATTTTTGTTTTTACGCCTTTTATAATAAATACAAGTTCTAGCGAATTATAATGTATTGAAGTGTTAATGTCACTATTTCATACAAATTTTACACAAACAATCACATTATATTGACATCTATGCCACGAATTTGTATACCCACACAGGTAAGACACACTTTCCGTTCCTTTTTTAGGTTAAGTTATAACTTATTCCCCCTCTTCTCAATGGAGTACTCTTCATGGAAACAAAAAGCATGGGTTTAAATCAATTATTTGTATTAACGGCTGTCAAAGCTGGGCATAAAAATGTTAAAGATATCATAAATTATATCAACCATACGGCAAACGTTTCATTAACAGCGCGCCGCGTGCATGAGTCGTTAAACTCCTTAACACAACGTCAACTTATTCAAAGCACAGCGCCCACACAAGGGCAACGTGCCAAACAACATAGCATGACAAAAACTGGTAACGATGTAGCGCTAAAGCATTTACAGAGCATCCACGCCATCAGGCAAGATATAAAGCAAATAGATGCACACAAAAACACCGTTCCTGAAAATTTACTCGAACAAGATGAAATCAATGCCCTTTTGGAAGGGTTTAATGATCGTGATACGCATTTTTTATCACACACTCCTGTGCAAAGGCTCCCTTCTTATGAAGAAATAATAGCGGCTTTTAAAAATCGCCGTGAAGATGCTAAGCATAAAATATACATAGGCTTACTTCATAAGCACCATATTGGACGCCTTATTGTACGTGGTGTTGCTGTCATAAAAATTTCAAGCTTTATACACATTTGGTACGACAATATAGGTAATGCCTTTCAAAAGGATCTTCCTTCTGGAAAAACAAAAATTTACGTCCACACACCTGTGGGGGTTGTACGCTTATACGAAAACAATACTTACCGCGACTTAAGCGACTGCCCTTTTGCAGAACGTGCTTTTATTAAAGCCATCCTTTAGCCTTTTACTGAACATCGAACAAAAAAGACCTCTCATGAAAGAGGTCTTTTTTATTTTATATTTTTTATTAAAACACCAATGCGTTAACAGCGCGCACCTGAGATACTACAACGCTTAACAACGGGTGCACCATTGCCTGTGCCCATACGCACACCACCAACGTCATCTTGTCTTTGAATGCCGCCAAAATCAACATCGGCACCAGCTTCTTCACTGGTGACGGTTTCTGTTTTATAGCCGACAATAAAAGCGGCTGTCAGCAAAACCAAGAACAAAATCATAGAGAGAAAAAATTTCATTACAAAACGCCTTTAACGGTTAGTACAAACGTTCAACAGGTATATAACGTGGGTTACCCGTTACACGTGTTGGCTCGTAATCTAATTTTACTATTTCATTTTTTGCATCCCAGATAGAAAGCGTGTGTTTCATCCACTCTGCATCGTTACGGTCAGGGAACTCTTCCCTTGTGTGTGCGCCACGTGATTCTGTACGTGCAATCGCACTGCGTACAGTTGCTTCAGCCAACGCAATTAAATTACCAAGTTCAAGTGTCGTTAATAGGTCTGTATTAAATGCGTCTGACTTATCGTCAATGTAAACACGTTTATAGTCAGCCTTCGCTTGTTCAACAGAAGCAAGTGCTTTATTTAAACGCGCCTCATCACGAAAGACGCTACAGTTATCGTTAAGCGCTTCTGACAAAGGAATACGTATATCCGCTGGACGAATACCACCTTCTTTTGGACGTGCCTTAAGCTCAGCAATCATTTTTTGTACTTCGACCATTTCATCAGAATCAACTTCTGGTTCGCTTGAACCTTCTTCATTAACATAACGCACCATTTCTTTACCTGTAATTTTACCAAAAACAATAGTTTCTAGAAGTGAGTTTGCACCCAAGCGGTTACCACCATGCACAGAAACACAAGCTGCTTCCCCCGCTGCAAACAAGCCTTCTAATTTAGAATGCCCCAATTTGTTTGTGCGAATACCGCCCATTGTGTAATGACAAGTTGGTTTCACAGGAATAGGCTCATCAATCGGATCAACACCTTCAAAGTCAATAGATAGCTGACGAATTTGAGGCAGTTTTTCTAAGATTTTCTCACGCCCAAGATGGCGCACATCTAAGAAAATAGCACCGTCTACACCGTTACCATTCATAATTTCTAACATTTCACTACGTGACACAACATCACGTGATGCGAGCTCTTTTTTGTTTGGTGCGTATTTATCCATAAAGCGCTTTCCGTCTTTACCGATTAAATAAGCCCCTTCACCACGCACACCTTCACTAATAAGGATACCTGATGATTTTAAACCTGTTGGGTGGAACTGCACAAACTCAAGGTCAGCCGCATGTGCACCCGCCTTCATTGCCAATGCAATACCGTCACCTGTGTTAATCATAGCGTTGGTGTTAGAAGCGAATAAACGCCCGTAACCGCCTGTGGCAATCAATACTGCTTTCGCTGCAATGTATTCTACCTGCCCTGTTTTAATATCCATAGAAATAATACCCGATGTGCGGTTTGTTTCCTTATCAACACAAACTTTTAACAAGTGATATTCTTCATAAATGTGTACGCCGTTTTTAACGGCTTGTTCCCACAATGTGTGCAGCATCGCATGACCTGTACGGTCGGCTGCAAAAGCTGTGCGCGGAAAACTGGCACCACCAAATGGGCGCTGCGCAATTGTACCATCATCTTCACGTGAAAATGGGCAACCCATCTCATCCATATCAAGTACCGCTTGCGGGGCTTCTTTACACATAAGGTCAATGGCATCTTCATCGCCTACCCAGTCGGCACCTTTAACCGTGTCATAGGCGTGATCTTCCCAATTATCTTCTGGGTTAATGGCAGCGTTTACACCACCTTGAGCAGCACATGAGTGCGACCTTAAAGGGTGAACTTTAGAGATAACTGCAGTATCCAAACCAGCTGTAATACCTTCAAAAGCTGCACGTAAACCAGCTAAACCAGCACCTACAATAACGAGATCATGACGACGCATTTATAAAACCTTTATTCTTTTTAATATTTCTTACCCGCACACTATAGCAAGTTTTAACATGAAAAGTAAGTAAGAAAAAACATACAATTGAAGCCTATTCATATGATAAACCCATATACCTTTAGAGGAAGAAATGACGTTAATAGGTATAATACAAAATAAACCACCATCAACTCATACTTTATATATGTATGATTAAATTAACAAAAGAAGAACTTTAAAAAAGGAATAGCTATGCGGTACTCAAAAAAATTTGTTTTATACAATGCCATTTTTGTTTTGATATTTTGTATATTCGTTATTGTCGGTGTTAATTTAAGCCATGCACAAGACAATAGCCGTTTTAAATTACTTGAATCGAGCATGAACGCCAACACGCAAAGCACACAAAGCACAAATAAGTGCCAAACACTCACATCTCAAATTCAAAACAACATCTCAAAAGTTATCCGCGAAGGACAGATATACAGCCAACAAGACGAAACCGTACAAAATATTCGCACAAGCAGTAGCGCTATGGCGCTTAACAAATGCGATAAATCTAAACTTTATGAGTTCCTTAATAAAAAAATAGATATGTCTAACCCTTTATATTTTGAGATTTATGCATTATTATAAGAAAAAATAAATCATAAAAAGGTTTTAAAACATGCCTATTCTTTTCAAATTATCAGCGATTGCCATTGTTTTGGTAACTGCAAACACAGCTCACGCTGCCAGTGTTTATGAGCAGCAACAACAAATCTGCAAAGCTATTATGCAAAAGGTAGACGAAAACCTGAGCGGCATAACAGGTAGAGACCTTATCAAAGATAATAACCGCATACTTAAAGCCACCCTTTGGGGCACGAGCTATCAACAAAACAATTGCGACCCAGAACCTTACTTAAACACACTGCGCCGCACTTTAAATAAATAAAAATTCATAGCCGCATACAAAAAAGCTCTTCCTTAGAAGAGCTTTTTATTTTGGCTACAACAGTATTAAAGCAAACGCTCTAACACTTTCACCACCTGCAGGGCTGCACCTGTACGTAAGTTATCGCATGTGAGCCATAATTTAATAGCACCAGGCGTTAAAGGGTTATCACGCACACGTGACACAAAAATATGACTTGTTTCTGCGGTTCCATATGGCGTTGAATATTCACATTTCTCTGGTGCGTCAATAACACTGACACCTTCAATTTTTCCTAAAATATCACGTACATCACCTGCTGTAATAACACCATTAAAGTCAAGCGTTACACTTTGGCTCATACCTACAAATGTTGGCACATAAACTGCTGTTGAAAGCACAGGTGTTGGTGTTTTAAGCACACGGTTAAGTTCAAGCAATAGCGCCGTTTCTGCCTCTGTATTAGCACCTGTAAAATCACCCACCTGCGGAATAACATTAAAAGCAACTTGCGCTTTAAATTCTTGTCCTTCCATTTCATCACCACTTCCTGCACCGCCAAGTAAACCTGCTGATTGTGCAAAAAGTTCATCCATCGCCATTTTACCCGCACGGCTTGTTGGATACATACAAGTTGAATCTACACGCTTGAGCTCTGCCTTCTTCAATAAAGGCGCAATAACCGTTGCCAACTGCACAGTCGCCACGTCTGGGATAGAGATTTGTGGCGTTTCTTTCGTCACAAGCGCACCATTCACAGCGTCAACAATCATCGGCGTCCCCTCGTCTGTTCGGTAGGCACCAGAAAGGTCTATCACTTGCACGTTCTTTTCTAAGGCTTGTGGGATGTACACCTTGCTCACTTCAGCCGGTGTGGCAAAAACAATCACGTCAATTTGACCAAAAGTATAATCTTTTAAAGATTTAACTGAAATTTCATCGTCTCCAAATGGAATTTCTTCACCTTCGCTTACACTTGAACTCAAAAATACAGGCTTTACACCAAGGTGTAGCGTTGCGCTTTCTTCGAGTAAACGTATAATTTCACGCCCAACATTTCCTGTGGCACCTGCTATGGCTAAACGCATGATAACTCCCTTTTTCAATAAATTTATTTATAACCAGCAAGATACGTCTTTTTTAAAAAACGTCAAGCTTTGAAGTATGGCGCATAAAAAAAGAAGGCATAAAGCCTTCTTTTAAATTCGATATTTTATTTTAAGGACAAGCACGCCCTACCATAATAACAGCTGGACGGTCATTTATATTAACATGCGCCACCAAGCTATTTTTGGTGGCAACAATAGAAATACCACCATTTATATTACCGTAACGCCCATAGGTAACGTTATTCACGAATACTTTAATAGATTCCATTTGTGTTGCTGGCACATACTGGCTTATTTCAGATAAAAAATAATTTTCTTGGGCGACGCGGTACTGCGCGCAAGTAGGGGTAGAAATTTCGGCCTGCGCCGTAGCGCTTAAAACCGTGATTGCAAACAAAGACACTGCTATTAAAAAGGATCGCATATTGATACCTCACATAATAAAAGAGAAATAAAAGGATAAAAAAGGGAATATCCAATAAATTGAATAAATTTTGATGTGTTTTATGTTTATACGACCCTGTTTTAAATGTCAAATTCAAAAATTATTGTTTTGCCGCTTGCAATTCGCCCTTAACAACCCTATGTTCTGCATATGGACAAGCAAACACAAGTAAAAGAGCATATTTTTGGCCTGACTTTAGGTGGGTTAAAAACACGCGTTAAGGAAGCAGGGTTACCTGCATTTCGTGCTGGGCAAATTATGGGTTGGATATATGAAAAGGGTATTTTAGACCCTGAAGAAATGCCAAACATCAGCAAAAAAGATGCTTTAAAACTTAAAGAACATGTTCAATTTGAAGAATTACAGCTTATTACAGAGCAGGTTTCAAAAGACGGTACCGTTAAATGGCTATTCAAGCTGCACGACGGCCACGACATTGAAACTGTTTTTATCCCAGAACCAAACCGCGGTACGCTTTGCGTTTCTTCGCAGGTAGGATGCACACTCAATTGCCGTTTTTGCCATACAGGCACACAAGGCCTTTCACGCAACTTATTACGTAGCGAAATTGTGGCACAAGTATGGATGGCTGCCAAACGCCTTGGACAGTGGAGCGACAACCCTTTTAACCTTGAAGCGCACATTAAAAAATCGGGTTTTAATGACGAATGGATGATACAAGCCATTGGCAACACCAAAAAGAAAGAGCAAGGCGTAGAAGTTAAGCGTATTATAAGTAACATTGTATTTATGGGCATGGGTGAACCATTGTTTAACTGGCCAAACGTTGAAAGTGCAAACAACGTGCTGATGGACGAAAAATGCTTTGGATATGGCAGCCGCCGCATTACCATTTCAACCAGTGGTATGGTAGAAAACATTGGTAAAATTGCCAAATCATTAGGGGTCAACCTCGCTATTTCTATTCACGCACCCGACAATGAAACACGCACAAAAATTATGCCTGTGAACAAAAAATGGGATGTTGACGAGTTGATGGCCGCCCTGCGTGCCTTCCCGCTTAAAGAACACCGCCGCATTACATGGGAATATGTGATGTTGAAAGACACAAACGACAGCATTAAACACGCGAAAATGCTCGTAAAACTTATTGAAGGCATTCCTTCGTTTGTGAATATTATTCCCTTCAATGCATGGCCAGGTAGCCCATTTGAGCGCTCAACCGACCAAGCTATTGAAGCGTTTAGAGATGTGATTGCATCTGCGGGTGTGGACGTGAATGTGCGCCGCGGACGTGGCGAAGATATTTTAGCCGCATGCGGACAATTACGTGGGGAAACGTCTAAATTTAATAGTATCAGCACAGCTTTTCCAAGTGTGGTTATGCAATATGGTACCGAACAGCAAAAGGTGAAAGTTCAAATAACTGAACCTGTTTAAAGAACATGGCGTGAAAAGGAAAGCTTTAGCTTTTTAAAGTAACGCAAGTGTTATGAGGCCTATTACCCCACATAATGCGTGCATGAAAAAAGCCTCCTAACGGAGGCTTTTTTATATCGATATTGATTTATTGTGCGGCTGTTTCTGTGAATATAATTTTCGCAGCAATGCTTTCATGTTCACGTGCCACATATAAAGTGGCAAGGGCTGCCTCGCTTATTTTGTTTAAGTTCTCTTGAAGTTCACTAACACATTCATTTAACTTAATAATGTATGCGTAAATGTTTTCATAGTCGCCTTGAGGCGGCTTTTTCAAGTTAAAATAAACATCAATAAAGCCGTCATTATCGTCGACAGAAGATGTCTGTTTAAAATAACAAACGCTATTTAAACTTTCTTTTGCATAAAGCGCTATTGCCTTTAACAAATCTTCTATTACTTTTTTAGCATCTGCCTCACCCACTTCTTCAACAGCATATGTTGTGTCAATGTCAATGTGAAGACAAGCGTCGCCTGAAAAAGACATTTCAACTTCACGGACCTCTGAAAGAACGGGCTGGTCTGCACGTGCCTCCGTCAGGTAAAGATCATATTCAGCTTGATTATGATCCGCCATTTTAAGAGAAATATCAGCACCTTCATGAGAGAAGATACCTGTATTTTCATTTTCAGCTAAAAGCTCTGCCATGGCTTTGATAAAATCAAGGCGCAAGGCTTCTTTGTTGTCGTCCTTTTCATAGACAAGCGTTGCATGAAGCACAAAAGCGCCAGCAGTTGCACCGTGTGTACTGTTATCACAAACATCACAAGCAAAAGACAAAGAACTTCTGTATTGATCATACAAGTGACGTACTTGTTCAAGCGCATCTTGTTCTTGACCTTCAAACGACATAGCTAGTTTGTCTAAGTCGTATGAAAGGGTTAACGTCATATCAGCATACTGAATGGTTGGAGCAGTCATAAGACCTCACTTACAGGGGGGACCTGTTTAAAAGAAAATGTATATGTATGGTTTATATAATGGGGCTTATTCAAACACATTTCAACCCTTACAGAACAAAGCTAGCTTTTTTTGTTTTTATTATGTATAACCCCCTTTAGGCAGTTTACTGGATTATCGCTGGTTTATTTATAAACGAGAGGAAAGTCCGGGCACCATAGAGAAGGATGCTGGATAACGTCCAGGCGGCGCAAGCCGACGGAAAGTGCAGCAGAGAATAGACTTCCGATGGCCTTTTTAAGGCACAGGTAAAGCTGAAACGGTGCGGTAAGAGCGCACCACCAAACTGGTAACAGCGTTGGGTATGGTAAACCCCATCCGGTGCAAGACCAAATAGGTTCTCCGCCCTAGAGTGTTCTTTAGGTAAGCGTTTCTCGCGTGAGAGGGAACGGGTAGGTTGCTTGAGCGTTATAGTAATGTAACGCCTAGATGAATGATAATCGCCTTGCAATATAATGTTGCAAGAGTACATGACCCGGCTTATAGGTAGACTGCCTTTATTTTATTACGTTATAAAAAAACACCCTTTTAAGGGTGTTTTTTTCGGTTTATACCCAGATTTTTATCTTAAAGCGTAGGCTGCTTTAACCACGTCTTCCCGACCCACATAACCTGCAAACTTCAACTGCACATAGCTTGGGTTTGCATCTTCAATAATAGGTAAAGCCGCTCCTGATTCATATAAACGGTTCCAGTCAAAGGCAACGCCTGGATCGTCTTTGCGGTCGGGCGCTATGTCACTATGCGCCAAAACAGCTGTGCCATCTAAATGGTGGATGCTGAGCAATACTTTAAGTAAAATGGTCAGTGTTTTATACTGCGCCTCTGTATATTTAACACCATTACCAGGGTTTGAAAGTTCTATACCAAGGCTGTATTGGTTAATACTCACATCATTTTTCCATGCACTAATACCCGCATGCCACGCAACACATGTGTCTTTTACCAATTGATAAAGCTTACCTTCCTCATCGATTAAATAATGACAACTCACGCCCGCTTCTTCGCTACATAAGCGGTCAAGTGCAGCCTGTGTGCTGTCCATCCATGTGCCATGCAAAACAATATATTTAATTTCCTGTTCACGCTTTGAAAAGTTTGGTGATGGTTTCCAAATTGGCTTCATTTTATTTTATCCCCCTGCCGTGCAAATGTATCAACTCTGGTACCGTGTCCATCACGCCAACAGGCGCGCCGTTGATGGTCATAATTCTTTTTTCAACCCCTACATCAATACTTTGCGTTTTATTTTCGCCTGCCCCTATGCTGTCCATCATATATGTTAACGCAATAGGAAAACCGCCCATAATGTCCTTAATGCCGCCCAACATATCGGCAAATTTATTGGTGGAAAGCACACCTTGTGCTTCAATATACAAACCTTCATCCAACTCAACGTCACCCTTATATGAATACCAAGTATCATCATAAGCTAAACGTGCTTCATTCACTGTAATTTTACTTTTTTCTGCCATGCCATTAAAGACATCCATTAACATAGAATCAAATACAACTTTATCCTTCGCACCCGCAGCAGAAACTACATAAGCAGCTGGGAAATCCCTTAAACCACGTGCATACCACACAGCTGAAAGAGATCGAATGATGTCTGTTTTTTTGAAGGCAGGCAATGCACGCAGGTCTAAATTGTTAAACATAAACGCCCATTCACCTGGTTCAATGTCTTTAGAAATATAGCTGTACCCCGATTTAATGATATTACTGAAAAAGCCCTTTTGGCGTCCTTTTACAATCATACCGCTCACAGAAATAATAGCGTTATAATTATCTTTTACCTTATTAAGCTCAAGCGTTGGTTCTATTAAGTTGACACGGTAGTCGTGGCTACGGTTTTTATGCGTTGTCACAATTGTTATGTTTTCTGGCACTTGCACATTTATTTTTCGAAGCTCAAACGGCACAACATCTAACTTCACATCGCCCATGCTTACAACAACAGAACCACCTGTTTTACTATCACGCATCACAATTGTAGTGTCTTTTAACGTTACAGTCGGGTGAAAGGGGTGAAATTCAACTTCGATGTTATTAAATTTTACAACACCCGGCATTGTTTCACTTAATATTTCAGGTAATGCATGAACTGTACGCATCATTGAATATTGCCAAACGGCATAATAAGCACCTGTCATTAAAACAACCGCCAATGTAAACGCTATAAAAACATGAACCCCGCGCATTTTTACCCCTATTACCCTTCAATTAAATTACTTTAAATTACTTCTCTTTTGGCCCTATCATTTCTTCTGGACGTACAAGGTTGTCAAACTCGTCTGCAGTCAAAAACTCTAACGCAACAGCAGATTCTTTTAATGTAAGACCTTCTTCATGGGCTTTTTTCGCAACCTTTGCAGACTTGTCATAACCAATATGTGGGTTTAAAGCTGTCACCAACATCAATGATTCGTTTAAGTTACGTTCAATGCGCTCGTGGTTTGGCTCAATACCAACCAAACATTTATCTGTAAAGCTATTGCAGGCGTCTGCCATTAAACGACATGACTGTAAGAAGTTGAAGATCATCACTGGTTTAAAAACGTTCAGTTCCATATGACCGTTCATACCACCAATTGTTATTGCTGCATCGTTGCCAACCACTTGCGCACATACCATTGTCATAGCTTCGCACTGTGTTGGGTTTACTTTACCTGGCATAATAGAACTACCCGGTTCATTTGAAGGTAAAATAAGCTCGCCTAAACCACAACGTGGTCCTGAAGCTAACAAGCGTAAATCGTTTGCTATTTTCATTAAGGATGCCGAAACTGTTTTAAGCGCACCACTTGAATGCACAATTGCATCGTGCGCAGCCAATCCTTCAAATAAGTTTTCAGCTTGTATGTGATGACGGTTGGTTAAACGAGAAATTTCAACCACCACGCGTTCACCAAATTCAGGATGTGTGTTTAAGCCTGTACCTACAGCTGTACCGCCAATTGCAAGTTCACGCAGTCCATCTAATGATTCTTTGACGCGGCGTATGCTATGGCTCATTTGAGATGCGTAACCTGAAAACTCTTGTCCAAGTGTAAGCGGTGTGGCGTCTTGCAAGTGCGTGCGACCAATTTTAATAATATAACGAAAAGCTTCCGCCTTTGTTTCAAGCGCATCGTGCATTTTTTCAAGTGCTGGTATAACAGAACCTTCTACGGCTTCAAGTGCGGCAATATACATAGCCGTTGGAAATGTGTCGTTTGAAGATTGCCCGTAGTTTACGTTATCGTTCGGGTGTACAGGCGTTTTAGAACCAAGCGCACCACCCATAATTTCAATGGCACGGTTTGCAATAACTTCATTCACGTTCATGTTTGTTTGCGTTCCACTTCCTGTTTGCCAAACAACCAAAGGAAAATGGTCGTTTAAATATCCATTGATAACTTCATCAGCCGCTTTGCAAATGTTCGCAGAAATATCACGGTCAAGCAAACCAAGGTCGGCATTTACAGTGGCCGCCGCTTTTTTAAGGATAGCAAATGAGCGAATAAGTTCGATTGGTAACTTTTCTTCACCAATTTCAAAATTTTCCAATGACCTTTGTGTTTGAGCACCCCAATAACGGTTTGCTGGTACGCTTACTGTACCCATGGTGTCATATTCAGTACGAAACTCTTCAGTCATTTTAGTCATCCTTTAATTTATTTTGTAATTCATTTTGCCAAAGTTATATGCACACGTCACGTTTTTCCAACATTTTAAATCATTTCACATCATTAAAAGACACTCTCTTTGGCTTTATTGTCACTTAATACGACGAAGCCTGCTTGACCATTGCTAAAGTATAAGATATAACTCTTCCCCAAGTGGGGCGGTAGCTCAGTTGGTTAGAGCAGAGCACTCATAATGCTTTGGTCGGGGGTTCAAGTCCCTCTCGCCCTACCACTTATTTTAAAATTCCCATATATATTTCCTAAAAGATAGATCAAAATAGATAACCACAAAGGTTGTTTTTGCCATGCTTAATGAACATAATATATGTTAGAGATTATGAATAATATAAGCTAGAATTTTAAATAGCTCACAGGATAGGTGCCTATTTTTTTTGACAAAAAATAATAACCACAATTTTTTTGTAGGTATTACTTGATTAAGCATAAAAAGAAGCGTAAAGTTTATTTATTCATACTAGAAATGATTGTTATAAAATTAAGGATTACACCAATGAAAACAAAACTCATTTTAAATCTATTTCTTGCTTCGGCGCTTTTAACGTCGGTCAGTAATGTCGCATTAAGCGAACCCGCAGACAGCCTGCCACGCGTTACACAAGAACTTGTTGCACCTCCATTTGTACCAAAGCACGATCAAGTAGCTAAAGGTGGGCCAAAAGTCGTTCAAGTTCGATTAGAAATTGAAGAAAAATTATTAGAAATCGACGACGACGGCACCAAAGTTTGGGCCATGACTTATAACGGCACTGTTCCAGGCCCTATGATTATTGCCCATGAAGGTGACTATGTTGAATTAACGCTTGTAAACCCTGAAACAAACTCTATGGAACACAACATTGACTTCCACGCAGCAACTGGAGCGCTTGGTGGCGGTGGTTTAACCCACGTTTCACCGGGTGAAGAAGTTGTTTTAAGATTTAAGGCTACTCGTCCAGGTACCTTTGTTTACCACTGCGCACCTGGAGGTATTATGATTCCTTGGCACGTTGTGTCAGGAATGAATGGCGCGATCACAATTCTCCCACGTGACGGGCTAAAAGACGAAAACGGAAAACCTGTGACTTATGATAAAGCGTTTTATATTGGTGAACAAGACTTCTACGTTGCTAAGGATGAAAATGGCGAATACAAACAGTATGAAGAAATTTTCGATGGCTATGACGACACAATTGCCGTTATGAACACTTTAACACCAAGCCATATTGTATTTAATGGTGCTAGAGGTGCGCTCACTGGTGACAATGCTATGAAGTCTAAAGTTGGTGAAACTGTGCTTATTATTCACTCTCAAGCGAACAGAGATACGCGCCCACACCTTATTGGTGGACACGGTAGCCTTGTTTGGGAAAAAGGTTCATTCAACGATAAACCACAAACAAACTTAGAAACATGGTTTATCCCTGGTGGTTCTGCTGGTGCAGCAATGTACACATTTGAACAACCTGGTACTTATGCTTATCTAAACCACAACCTTATTGAAGGTGTTATGAAAGGTGCTACAGCTCACTTTGTTGTAGACGGTGAATGGGACAACGACTTAATGAAACAAGTTAAAGCACCAACCGAAATCACAAAGTAACACGTCCATGAAAATGGTTAAGCACATTACGTTAGGTATAGTCATAAGCCTTATTATTATAGGTTTAGACTATACCTTTCGCCTTTCTAAAAACGCAGAACCACAAAAGCTAATAACCACATCAACAATTCACAATATTGAATTTGTACAAATACCTACAGGTGAATTCACTATATTTATGCCGATTACAGAAAGTGTGGTAGGTTTAAGTTATATAGAAAAAGACGTTACGTTTACAAAACCATTTGCCATAAGCAAATATGAAATTACTCGCAAACAATGGCAAGACTGCACAGATGATGGTATTTGTAAAAATGCTAAAAGACAACGTTCATGGCAAACGCCAAACCATCCCATGACAAATATCAGCTGGCAAGATGCGGCGACCTATGCCCAATGGCTTTCAGATAAAACAGGCGAAAATTACAGGCTACCCACAGAAGAAGAATGGCTTTATGTTGCCCACGAAGGCAAGCCCTACACACCTAAAAAATTTGTGGACGAAGATTTATTATTCAAGCAAGACATCAGGCGAGAAGAAACCAAATCCAAAGGTGATTTTGGTGCAAATAATTGGGGCGTTCACGATATGAATGGCAGTACCACAGAGTGGACGCTCAGCTGTTGGCGTGCATCAAAAGGGAAAAGCCTAGAATATGTTGATACAGCTATTTTAAAAGATCGCCGTGAATGCGGCATTCGTATATTGCAAGGCAATGACCGTGTCCATCTACCCTATTTCATTAAAAACCCTATTGGTGGGGGCTGTTCTACAGGTAAAGTGCCAAGCCACGTTGGCATGCGATTAGTTAAAGAACTATAAAACCTTAAAGATAAATATCTAAGATTGAGCTATTTTACCGTATGCCTTTTTCCGCGCTGCTAAATAATCTATTTTTAATTGCTGAATAATACCTGTCATCATAGCAATTTCATCTTGAATGAAGGATATATCATCGAGGTCATAGACTGTTTTTTCAATAGAGGGCGCTTCAAACAAATTAACTGTAAACGGCACCATAAACAACGCATATTGCCCCCAAAACTCGCACTCCATACAGCCTTTCATATTAGAGATATGCGCTTCTAATAGGTCTTTATTTTTTGAAATTTTGGCTATTGTTAATTTTTTATAAAATAGTGTATCTAGATCAATCAAACGTTCAAGCATAGCAGGCGATAAAATATAGCGTGCACTTTGCTGGTCGGTTGAATAGACTTCATATCGTCTTTCAAATTCTGGATTCTCTAGCCTGACAGACTCTTTATTGCTAAGTTTGTCTTTTAAAAAATTCGCAAATTTCCCGATATCTCGACCCACTGTTGTATGCGCCTGAAATTCAAATGGCATCGTCAATAAAATGGCCGCCCCTTTAAAAACGGTGCTCGTGTTTTTATCACGTTTAACTTGTAGTTTCAGCTCACAAAATTCAAAGTGAATATCGTCTATGTTTCCATGAAAATAATCATCAGATTTGATACGGTTATAATATGGGGTAATATGCGTTTTTTTAATTTTGTCCATATCAATACAGCCGCTAACATCATATTTAAAGTCGCCAAAACCTTTCAATACAGCTGGTAAAACAAGTTTTTTATAAGACAATTTATAGGGCTTCAAACAAGCATGCACCCAATAATAAATCAGCGCACCCAAAATAAAACCAATAACAGGAAGCCCGCCCATATAAAAAAGTTCTAAACCTAAAGCGATAACTACTAAAGGCACACCTATATATAAAGCCAAATCTTTACGCTTAAGATATGTGGCATAACATTCAACTCTTAAAGCTTCTAACTTACTTAAGTGTGGGCGCAAGCGTTCTTTTATTTTTTCAATATCTTCTGGCAATTTATAAGCTTACTTTAAATAGTCGCTTGCATTGACATCTTTTTTATCGGCTTCGCTTGCTTCAAAAAAGGCCATAGGTTTAACACCTAGCATCGCGGCTAAAATTGTCCCTGGGAAAATTTGAATGGCATTATGCAGCGCTGTGACAGACGCATTGTAACTACGACGTGCTGCTGAAATATGTTCTTCCACATCCGCATACACACGCTGAGCTTCCACCATAGACTCTTGTGACTTCAGGTCTGGGTAGTTTTCTACAGCAACCATTAAACCCGACATTTTATTTTCAAGCATGCCTTCTAATTTAAAACGTTCTTCATTATTTTGTGATTCAGACGCTTTTAGAACCTTTGTGCGTAGTTCTGTGATTTCTGTTAACAACAGTTTTTCATGGTCCATAAATTTTTGTGCAATTTTAAGGATATTAGGGACAAGGTCTGTGCGCTTTTTAAGTTGTATATCAATACCTGAATAACTTTCTTGCGCTTTATTACGCTTAGAAATAATACTCACATACCAAAAATAAAGCACCAATACAGGTACACCCACATAAACGAAAATCATATAATCTTGCATATTCTTAAAACACCTTTTTATTTCACATTATAAGAAAATACCAGTCAACGTCAAAACTGTCCATAAGCTTATTAAAATCTTTACAAAAATGCAAAATCACAAGTATCTAAAAACCCATAAAAAGCTTATAGGACAACACCTACAGCTTGAATTACACATATATAATACCCATAATTAGGTATGAAACTTAACGAGCTAGAAAGTAACTTAATGCAAATAAATGGATTTCTCATTCTTTATGCCTCTGATGGCACATATTCTATTTTAGAGGAAAAAGATAAGAAACCTTTTCATTTTAGTATAAAGCGTAAAAAAATGTCCTACGACGAAATGCTTAATTACGTCCAAAAATTACGCCAAAACGAAGATAGAAGCTCTACAGCCGCTTAACTAAAGTTTCCACATATCCATAAAAGTATGCACAGGCATAGACTTAAAGTCATTTACGCCCATTTGCGTAATAATGTCGTCTGATTTTTTACTACCAAAGTGATTATGGATGGCATCTTTAAATTTATTCACCAATACAGGCATTCCTTCCGCACGGCGCCTGCGATGACCAATCGGATATTCCACCGTGACAAGCTCTGTTTGAGAACCGTCTTTAAAGGTTACTTGCACCGCATTGGCAATAGACCTTTTTTCGGGGTTATGATAGTCGGCGCTAAATTGTTTATTTTCCTGCACCACCATTTTAGAACGCAAGGCATCAATGCGCTTGTCACATGCAACATTATCTTCGTAATGCTTGGCTTCAAGGTTGCCAAATAACAAGCCACACGCCACCATATATTGCAAGCAGTGGTCACGGTCAGCAGGGTTATAAAGTTGCCCTTCTTTTGAAATAATGCGGATAGCACTTTCGTGCGTTATCAGGTCAATACGTTCAATTTCGTCTAATTTATCATGAATATCACTGTGCAAAGTTACAGCACATTCTACTGCTGTTTGGGCATGAAACTCGGCAGGGAAAGAAATTTTAAACAACACATTTTCCATCACATAGCTGCCATAGTCACGCTGAAATTTAAAAGGTTTACCCTTAAATAAAACGTCATAAAAACCCCAAACAGGCGCAGTTAATGCCGTTGGATACCCCACTTCGCCTGTAAGCGCTGTAAAGGCCAAGCGGACAGCTCTTGAGGTTGCGTCACCCGCCGCCCAGCTTTTACGTGGCCCTGCGTTAGGTGCGTGGCGATATGTGCGCAAGCTTTGCCCGTCAACAAAGGCTTGGGAAAGCGCACTTTTAACTGTTTCTAAATCGGCACCTAAAAGTTTAGCCGCCACCGCAGTCGACGCTATTTTAACCAATAAAACATGGTCAAGACCAACTTTATTAAAGCTGTTTTCAAGCGCTAAACAGCCTTGAATTTCGTGCGCTTGCACCATGCACTCTAAAACCGTTTGCATGGTTAATGGCGCTTTATTCTGCGCTATATTTTTTCGGCTTACATGGTCTGCCACCGCTAAAATAGCACCTAAGTTGTCGCTGGGGTGACCCCATTCAGCCGCAAGCCATGTGTCGTTATAGTCAAGCCAACGTATCATACAGCCAATATCAAACGCTGCTTTAATAGGGTCAAGTTTATGTTTTGTGCCTGGAATAGGCGTGGCATGGGGTACCACCGTCCCTTCAACCACAGGGCCTAAATGCTTCACGCAGGCAGGGAATTCAAGTGCAAGCATGGCGCAAGCCAAACTATCCATCAGGCAATAATGTGCCGTTTCTATCGATTCATTTGAATAGCCATCAAAGTTCATGACATAATCTGCAATATCACTTATAACCTTGTCATATTCACCACGAATATTTTGTTCGACTGCGCTCATTTTTTTACCCTATCTATTTTCAATATTCACATAGTCGCGGTCTGCAGGGCCTGTATAGTCGGCTGCAGGGCGAATAAGTTTGTTATTGGCGCGTTGTTCGAATATGTGTGCAGCCCAGCCTGTTATGCGGCTCATGACAAAAATAGGCGTAAACATGCCCGTTGGAATACCCATAAAATGATATGCTGAAGCGCTGTAAAAATCTAAATTCGGGAACATATGTTTTTCGTCCCATAGCACTTTTTCTATCGCCTCTGATATATTGTATAAATTGATATTATCTGCGTCCTCGGCTAATTTTTTTGAACATACTTTTATCACACGGTTACGTGGGTCGGCTTCTGTATAAACACGGTGTCCAAACCCCATAATAAGTTCTTTATTTTCTAGCATTCTCATAACACCCTTTTGAGCTTCTTCAGGTGTTTTAAATTTAGAAATAAGCTCCATTGCCATTTCATTTGCCCCACCATGCAGTGCCCCACGCAAAGCACCAATAGCACCAGTAACAGCACTGTGAATATCGCTTAGCGTTGCGGCAATCACACGTCCTGTAAAGGTTGATGCATTAAACTCATGCTCTGCATATAATATAAGAGAAATTTCCATCATTTTAATGTGTAAGTCAGATGGTTTTTTGCCATGTAAAAGAGTGAGAAAATGTTCAGCTACGCCTTCAGCTTCTGTTGTACATTCAATGCGCTTGTCGTCACGCGTGTAATGCCACCAATAATTTAAAATAGCTGGAAACGTTGCAATGAGGCGGTCGGTTACTTCAAACTGATCATTCAATTCATTTTCTGGTTCAATATTACCTAAGAATGAAACCGCTGTACGCATCACGTCCATGGGGTGTGTGTCGGTTGGAATTTGTTCGAGCACAAATTTAAGCTCTTTTGGTAAATCACGCAGGGCATGCAAACGCTTTTTATAAGCGACAAGTTCAGCTTTATTTGGCAAATGGTCATGCACCAAAAGGTGTGCAACTTCTTCAAAACAGGCATGTTCACAAAGGTCGTAAATACTATAGCCTCTGTAACGTAAATTATGCGCTCCGCCCGCTGATGAAATCTTTGTTTCTCCAGCGCTAATACCCGCCAATCCGCCTACTTTTTTTGTCATGCTATTTACCTTCTTTTGATTTCTCTTAAACGCTCTAATGTTGTTTCTCGGTTGTCTGTTGTTGGGTCATAATTTAATATGGCATTATATTCACTGCGTGGACGCAATTCGCCCCTATCGACCATACCTTGTGTGGTGCCTGTTTTTTGAATTTCCGCCATCCAATTATTCACCAAACCATGCATGCCACGCGCCAATGAAACAGGGTATAAAACGATGTCAACTTTATGCTCTTTTAACTGCTTGGCTGTGTAGAGATCAATCTTACCGTATTCGGTTACGTTTGCCAAAAGCGGTACATCAGGACCAATAGCACCGCGTATACGGTCATACTGTTCTAGGTCTGGCATAGCCTCGGCAAATACAGCATCAGCACCCGCTTCCACGTAAGATATAATACGTTCAACAGCAGCGTTAAAACCGTCGGTTGCAAGGGCGTCAGTACGCGCCATAATAACAAAATCTTCATCTTTAACGCTGCCCGACGTTTTACCTTTAACAGCCGCCTTAATACGCTCAACCATTTCCGCCTTTGAAACGATAGACTTACCATCTAAATGTCCACAGCGCTTGTCTTCTGTTTGGTCTTCAATATGTAAACCAGCCGCCCCTTTTTTAATGTAGGTTTGCACCGTTTTTTCGGGGTCGCCAAAACCTGTGTCGGCATCTGCCAGTAATGGCAAACTTGAAAGCCTTGTCATACAGCCAATGTGATAAGCAAAATCATCCAATTCAACAACGCCAACATCAGGAATACCGTAATTAAAACAAGAAAGCCCCGCCCCACTTAAATAAGCGGCTTGAAAACCATTTTTTTCAAGTTGCATCATCATAAATGGATTTAAAACACCCAATAATTGAAGAGGATCTCCTTCTTTTATAACCTGTTTAAGTTTTGCGCCTGGCGTTATTTTTTTTATCATTTTTATTTAAGCATTTCTTTTAATATTATCAGTTTTTGAATATCGCTTGTGCCTTCATAAATACTGCACACACGTAAGTCACGGTAAATGCGTTCAATAGGGAAATCACATAAATAGCCGTAACCACCATGGATTTGAATGGCGTCTCTTGCAATTTCTTCTGCCATTTCTGACGCATATAATTTGGCCATGCACGCTGCCTCAAGACAAGGCTTACCTTCGTCTTTAAGGTCGGCTGCGTCATAAACCATATGATCGGCTGCTTTGAGTTTTGTTTTCATTTCAACCAGTTTAAAGCCAACCGCTTGATGTTCAATAATAGCCTTGCCAAAAGTTTGGCGATCCTTGGCATAGCCTAAGGCTTCAACAAACGCCGCTCTTGCAAGCCCTAAGCTTTGAGCAGCAATGCTTAAGCGCCCATTTTCAAGATTTGATAAAGCAATTTTATAACCATCACCTTCGGCACCCAGTAAGTTTTCTGCAGGCACTTTCATGTCTTCAAACACAAGTTGAGCGGTGTCGCTGCAATGTTGCCCCATTTTGTCTTCAATACGTGGGGCGCTGTAACCTTTGGTGTCGGTTTCAACAATAAAAGCACTTAAGCCTTTTTTACCTGCGGTTTTATCAGTCACCGCAAAAACAATGGCAAGCTGACCGTTTTTACCCGACGTAATAAACTGTTTACTGCCGTTTATAACGTAAAAGTCACCTTCTTTTTTGGCGGTGGTTTTAATAGCCGAAGCGTCACTACCGGCCCCTGCTTCTGTAAGACCAAAAGCACCCACCCATGAGCTTGTAAGTTTTGGTAAATACTTTTCTTTTTGAGCTTGGTTTGCACAGCTCATCAGCACACTACACACCATTGCCTGCACGCACACAATAGTTGAAAGCCCGCCGTTGGCACGGGCAATATTTTCAATAGCAAGCCCTTGCGCTTTATAGTCTGCGCCCGCACCACCAAATTCTTCTGGCACAGTCATGCCCATGAGACCATGTGCAAAAAGGGCGTCAATTTCTTCCTTAGGAAAAGCCTTGTTTTTATCGCGTTCTTCCACGCGTGGTCTAACTTCATCGGCGCACAAATGCGCCACCATATCGGCAATAAGACCATGTTCTTCTTTAAACTGCATTTTCAAGTTCCTTATAAAATTTCAACGGCCACAGCCACGGCTTCACCGCCACCAATACATAAACTTGCAATACCCTTTGTACCGTTTACTTTCTTCAAAGCTGAAATAAGCGTGGTGATAATACGCGCACCAGAAGCACCAATAGGGTGACCAAGGGCACAAGCTCCGCCATGAATGTTCACTTTACTATGCGGCAGGTTTAAGTCCTTCATCGCTGCCATGGTCACCACGGCAAAAGCTTCGTTAATTTCGTACAAATCAACATCGTCGTCGCTCCACCCTGTTTTGGCGAATACTTTTTCTATCGCACCCACAGGTGCTGTTGTAAACCATGCTGGCTCGTGGGCATTGCTGGCATGCGCCACAATTTTTGCCACAGGCTTTAAACCACGTTTTTCAGCTTCTGACTGCTTCATCATTACAAGTGCAGCTGCACCGTCGCTGATAGAACTTGAATTGGCGGCGGTTACCGTACCGTCTTTTGCAAAAGCCGCACGTAGCTCTGGTATTTTTTCAACATTCGCTTTAAGGGGGGATTCGTCTGTGTCCACCACCGTAACACCTTTACGTGTTTCAAATTCTACAGGTGTTATCTCTTCTTTAAAGGCACCTTCTTCGATGGCTTTATTGGCACGGTTGACCGATCCTATAGCAAAGTCATCTTGTGCTTGACGGGTAAAACCATACTTAGCCGCCGTAGCTTCTGCAAAAACCCCCATAAGCTTACCTTTATCGTAAGCGTCTTCAAGGCCGTCTAAAAACATATGGTCTTTCACCTCACCGTGTCCCATGCGCATTCCAGAACGGGCGTTTGGCAATAAATATGGTGCATTTGTCATGCTTTCCATACCACCCGCCACCATCACCGTACTTGTACCTGCAAGCAATTGGTCATGTGCCATCATCACAGCTTTCATACCGCTGCCGCACATTTTGTTAATGGTTGTGCAAGCCGTACTCAGCGGTAAACCTGCGCCAATGGCCGCTTGCCTTGCAGGCGCTTGCCCTAGCCCTGCTGGTAACACCAACCCCATAATCACTTCTTCAATATCTTTTGCTGTTAATCCGCTACGCGCAACCGCTGCTTCAATAGCAACACTTCCAAGCTTGGTAGAAGAAACATCCGACAAAGCACCTTGAAATGCCCCCATTGGTGTGCGCGCATAGTTTACAATAACAATTGGATCTTGGCTGGTCATAGATGGTGTCCCTTTTTTATTCAATTTAACTTTAACTATTTTATTTTTTAGACACTATATTTTGTTCTTTTAAAAAGAATTTGTCTAGAGACTTGTAATTTACGCAAATAAGGCTATTTTATGCCTATGAGTAAAGATACACAAAATTTTGACACCATAATTATAGGCGCTGGCGGGGCTGGGCTTATGTGTGCCATTGAATCGGGCAAGAAAAAACAACGCGTTTTGGTGCTTGACCATGCCGAAAAAATCGGTAAAAAAATTCTGATTTCGGGCGGTGGGCGTTGCAACTTTACCAACCACGGCGCCAGCGCTGACCGTTATATTTCAAACAATAAGCATTTTTGCAAAAGTGCTTTTGCTCAATATACACAAGACGATTTTATAGCCCTTGTTAAAAAACACGGCATTGCCTTCCACGAAAAAAAGTTAGGGCAACAATTTTGTGACGGTTCGGCTCAGCAAATTGTAGATATGCTTTTAAAGGAATGCGCCGACCACAATGTACGTATTAGCCTTCATACGACCATTAACAAAGTATCAAAAGAAGACGATGGTTTATTTTACGTCAACTGTAACAGCGGGCAATACAAAGCCAAAAAACTGGTGATTGCCACAGGTGGTTTATCTATCCCTAAGATGGGCGCAACAAACTTTGGTCATAAAATAGCCGAACAGTTTGGCCTTGAAGTCACCCCTTTAACACCTGCGCTTGTGCCTTTTACATTCTCGACCAAAGACCTTGAACGTTACACCGACTTAAGCGGCATTAGCATTGATGCCGATGTAAGTTGTGGCAAGCGCAGTTTTAGAGAGAACATTTTAATTACCCACCGTGGAGTGAGTGGCCCTGCCATTTTGCAAATTTCTTCTTACTGGAAGGCAGGACAAGATATTAAAATAAATATGCTGCCCGACCTTGACTGGTATGAATTCATATCGGAAAAGCGTGCAGAAAACCCAAAAACGGAACTTAAAACAATTTTAAGCGAAATTTTAGCCAAGCGTTTTGTGTCACGCCTATTTGAATGGGGCGACCTTGATAACAAACCGCTTGGACAAGTCAGCGACAAATACATTGCCGAAATAGAACGCTATTTCACGCACTACACCATAAAACCCAATGGCACAGAAGGCTACCGCAAAGCCGAAGTTACCCTTGGTGGCGTTTCCACCAAAGAGCTCGACAGTAAAACACTGATGTCTAAAAAGATTGAAAACTTATATTTCATTGGCGAAGTGGTCGACGTGACAGGTTGGCTTGGGGGGTATAACTTCCAATGGGCTTGGTCTTCTGGCTTTGCTTGTGGGAATGCAGCAAGCGTTTAATTGCTTTAGTATATTTATTTAAAGGCAGCTTTGGCTGCCTTTTTTTGTTTTTGCTGTCAAAAAATAAAAAGCTTAACATGTTCAAACTTGGACAATTTATTTTAAATGTGCTTTCATATTGAGAACTTATATTTTTGAGGGGCTTAAATAATGGCAAAAAAACAGGCAAGCAAACAATTGCTTCACGTTCAGCTAGACGACAAATATACAGCCAATGAAGGCACCGCTTTTATCACAGGCACACAAGCCTTGGTACGCCTGCCCCTTATGCGCCGTCAAGCCGACGTGGCCAACAACTTAAACACCGCTGGTTTTATTTCGGGCTATCGTGGCTCGCCCCTTGCACGACTTGACCAACAACTTTGGGCAGCCAACAACTTATTAAAAGAAAACCACATTACCTTCACATCAGGTATTAACGAAGAATTAGGTGCCACCGCCGTTTGGGGGAGTCAAATGAGCAACCTTTATGAAGGCGCCAAATATGACGGCGTTTTTGGTATGTGGTATGGCAAAGGCCCTGGTGTTGATAGAGCACTTGATTGTTTTAAGCATGCCCACGCAAATGGTACGTCAAAAAACGGGGGCTACCTTGTCATTGTGGGCGACGACCATGCCTGCGTTTCAAGCACCCTTGGGCATCAAAGCGAGCAAGCCCTTGCTTCGGCTGATATTCCCACACTTTACCCCTCAAACATTCAAGAATATTTAGACTACGGCATGATGGGTTGGGACATGAGCCGTTACACAGGTGGTATTGTAGCCATGAAGTGTGTTAGCGAAATTGTTGAAAGTAGTGCGAGCGTTGTTTTAAACAAAACACCCAAAACAAAAGCACCTCAAACTTTTACAAAAAGTGAAGACCTTAATGTGCATTACCCAGACAACCGCTTTGACCAAGAAAAACGGTTGCTCGAAAAAACATCCGCTGCACAAGCATTTGCTTATGCCAATCAAATTGACAAAACCACCCACAAAAGTGACACAGCCAAAGTGGGTGTGATAACGGCAGGTAAGTCTTATCTTGATACTTTATCAGCACTAGAAGAGTTAGGTCTTGGCAAGGCCGAACTCGAAAAACTCGGTGTACGTATTTATAAGGTCGGCATGGTTTGGCCGCTTGAACCAAAGGGCATTACAGAATTTTCCAAAGGCTTAGACCGTATTTTAGTGATAGAAGAAAAACGCCCTACCCTTGAAAAACAACTCAAAGAAATATTATTCGATGCAGGGTTGCAGCCAAGTGTGACAGGTAAACACGACTTAAACGGTTTTTACCAGCTGCCCATTCACAGCGAATTAAGCGTTGGGCAAATTGCCCGTGCGCTTATTAACCATTTAGGTATAGAAAAGTCGGGCTCTATTATTCAAAGTCGCCTTCAAACGCTCGAACACAAAGAACTTGAAGTAAAAGCACACACCAACAAAGCATTGCGTCTGCCTTTTTACTGTTCAGGGTGTCCGCACAATACATCTACAAAAGTACCTGTTGGTAGCCGCGGGCTTGCGGGTATTGGTTGCCATTTTATGGTGATGTGGATGAACCGTAACACCAATGTCTTCTCGCAAATGGGTGGCGAAGGTGTGCAGTGGCTTGGACAAGCACCGTTTACATCCGAAAAACATGTCTTTGCAAACTTAGGTGATGGCACCTACGAACATAGCGGTATTTTGGCTATCCGCGCGGCCGTTGCATCTAAGGTGAATATAACATACAAAATTTTATATAACGACGCTGTCGCTATGACGGGAGGACAACCCGTAGAAGGTGGTCCAAGTGTGAACCAAATTGCTTGGCAATTATATGGTGAAAATGTATCAAAAATTGTGGTTGTGAGCGACGATATTCAAAAATACAAAGAACCGTTTCCACCACACGTAAGCGTTAAACACCGCGATGCCTTTGCAGACGTACAAGACCACCTGACAACAGTCAGCGGTACAACAGTTATTATTTATGACCAAACTTGCGCCGCTGAAAAACGTCGCCGCCGCAAACGTGGCCTTATGATAGACCCACCAAAACGCGTTTTTATTAACGACCTTGTGTGTGAAGGGTGTGGTGACTGTAGCGAACAGTCCAACTGCGTTTCTATTGAACCCAAAGAAACAGAATTTGGGCGCAAACGTCAAATCAACCAGTCAACCTGCAATAAAGACTATTCTTGTGTGAAAGGTTTTTGTCCAAGTTTTGTAACCATACACGGCGGTGAATTACGCAAAACTAAGGTAGACAGCGCCAAGCTTGAAAGTATTTTTAAAGACATACCAAATGCCAAAGAAGCGCCTTTAGAAAAGCCTTTTAACATGGTTATTACAGGCATTGGCGGCACAGGGGTTATTACCATTGGTGCCATTTTAGGCATGGCCGCACACACCGAAGGCAAAGGTGTTACCGTGCTTGACCAAACAGGACTTGCACAAAAAAATGGCGCGGTAGCAAGCCATGTCAAAATAGCAAAATCACCAAACGATTTAAACAGCGTGCGTGTTTCAACCTCCAACACCGACCTTTTATTAGGCTGTGACATGGTGGTAAGTGCCAGTCACGATATTTTACCTTATTTAAGCAATGTAAAAACCAATTCTATTATCAATAACCACATGGTTGCCACAGCAGAATTTACGCTGGACACCGAAACGTCGATGCATGAAAGCGCCATACAAAAAGATATTCAAAAAGCATTAAACGCAGACTTAACGGACTATGTAAATGCCACAGAATTATCTACAAAACTGATGGGCGACAGCATTGCCACCAACATGTTTATGCTCGGTTATGCACTGCAAAAAGGGCTTATACCTGTAAGCATTGAGGCCGTTGAAAATGCGCTACGTATCAATAACGTTGCTGTGAACATGAACATACAGTCCCTTTCATGGGGACGCCTTATGGCGCATAACCCACAAAAGGTTTTAGATGTTTTAAAAGAACAAGAAAAACCAGTTGGAACCATTAAAATATCACAAAGCTTAAAGGACATTATTCAAACACGTTATGTATTTTTGCAGAGTTATCAAAACAAGCGTTACGCCGATAAATATAAGGAGCTTATTGATAACGTTAGCTCATTAAACAACGATGAAATTAAAGAAGCTGTAGCTAAAAATTCCTTTAAACTTATGGCTTATAAAGACGAATATGAAGTGGCGAGGCTTTACACCGATAAAGCCTTCATGGAAAAGTTAAAACATGCATTTACAGGCGACTTCAAATTAGAATTTAACCTTGCCCCGCCTGTTTTTATTAAAAATAAAAATGGTAAGCCACCTAAGAAGGTAGCGTTTGGTGCGTGGATGATGTTTGTCTTTAAAGGACTCGCTAAACTTAAAATTTTACGTGGGACAAAATTTGATATTTTTGGTTATACGTCTGAGCGAAAACTAGAAAGACAATTGATCGATGAATATTTTGCGATGGTTAGCTACATTGCACAAAACCTCAACGAACAAAACACAAAATTGGCCATCGATATACTTAATGTACCCACACATATTAAAGGCTATGGGCACATTAAGCAAAAAAACTTTTTAGCAGCAAAGGCTAAAGAACGCATGCTATTAGACGCCTTTAACCACGAAAAAAAGATAAGAAATAAGGAATAAATATATGGAACATTTGCTCAACGAAGATCACAAACTTTTACGTGACGCTGTACGTTCTTTTGCTGAAAGTGAAATTAAACCCATTGCCGCGAAGCTAGAAGACGCAGAAACTTTTAGCGAAGATTTGACCCGAAAAATGGGTGAAATGGGCTTATTAGGCATTTATGTACCAACCGCATTTGGTGGGCACGGCATGGATACCCTTTCTTATGTAATTGCTATGGAAGAATTAGCCCGCGTTGACGGTTCGCAAGCCGCCACCGCTACAGCGCATAATTCTCTTGGTTGCGGACCTTTAATCTATTTTGGTAGCGACGCTCAAAAGCAAAAATATTTACCAAGCCTTTGTACGGGTGAAAAGTTATGGTCATTTGGCCTCACAGAACCAAATGCTGGTTCGGACTCACGCGGGACACAAACAACCGCCAAAAAGGTAGGCAACAAATGGGTTATTAACGGTTCTAAAATTTTTATTACAAATGCGTCTACACCTATGAACGCAGGCATTACCGTGCAGGCAAAAACTGGTGAAAAAGAAGATGGGGCACCTGAACTTACCTGCTTTATTGTGGAAGCTGGTACAAAAGGGTTAAGCACGAAGCAAATGCATGAAAAACTGATGTGGCGCGCTTCAGACACGGCCGAAATTTATTTTGATGATGTTGAAGTGGGTGATGAACACATTCTTGGTAAAGTGGGTGAAGGATCGCAGCAAATGCTTAAAACACTCGACAGTGGTAAGCTTGGCATTGCAGCCATGGCTTTAGGCGCGGCGCAAGGTGCTTATGAAGCGGCCATTCATTACGCCAAAGAGCGTAAACAATTTGGGCATGCCATTGCAGATTTTCAAGGCATATCTTTCAAGCTTGCAGATATGGCCATGAAGATTGAACATGCCCGCACTTACCTTTACAGCGTTTGCACCTTGCGTGACCAACATGTGCGCTTTAGTAAAGAGGCGGCTATGGCAAAACTATTCTGCACAGAAATGGCAGGTGAAGTCACCGATATGGCTATTCAAATTCATGGCGGCTATGGCTTAATGAAAGAATATCCTGTAGAGCGTTTCTGGCGTGATCAGCGCATTTTACAAATTGGCGAAGGTACATCAGAAGTGCAACGTATTGTGATTGCACGCAGTATTTTAAGTTAATTTTTTTCAAGCGGTATCCAGTTACAAGTTCTATGTAACTGGATTTAAGTAGACGTTATCAATTTGGTGAATTATCTTTTTTATCAACTCTTTTATTACGCATATAATCTTCAATTTTATGCGTAATAGAGGTAATTTCGTCTGCACTACCATCATATTCAAACCTTAAAGGCTTACCTTCCTCGGCCTTATCTAAAGAGCGGGAGATTTTTGCTAAACGATGTACAAAAAATGACGCAAAAAAAACAGAAACAATAAATGCCAATAAAAGAGAGAGTACCCACACCCATAAAAAGTACATTTTACTACGATTTAAAACGTTCATCCCAACGTTGTTCACCAATCCAATTTGGGCAAGAATCGTGTCCAATGGCGTCAAAGACGCTAATATTAAATTACCACTGCCAACAGGAGAAAACGCCCATAAATAATTTTGATCTTTAAAAGATGTTTTTAAAACAAGCACACGTTTTAATTCTAAAACCTCACGTTTTAACCTCTCAACAATAGCAATTTTATTTTCCAAAACGTCTGGTAAAAACGGTATATTCCATAATAGCCTTGGTGAATTATAATCCCTTCTCTGACTGGCCATAACATTCACACTATTATCTTCAGAAATATTCAATAGAAAGCCTTCAATATTATTATTTCTAAGCAAGGCATTGCTTTGCACACCCTTAAGTGGCTTAGGAAAAATTTCCGGTAATTTAAAATGAATAGCACTCACGCCTAACACTTCCCCACTTTCTGATAAAATAGGAGATGCCATCACCAATTCTGGTTCAACCAAAACGCGGCCTATATTTTCAACATAAACCAAAGGCATTTTACTGGTCATGACTTTTTGAAACCACGGCTTTTCTAAAGGGGGTTCGACAATATTTTCATGCATATATTTGGAATGAAAATAATGTTCTCCAGACATCAACAATATTTCATGAAAAGCATCTAAAGATAAATCTACATCTCTTAAATGGTCCATGTGCAACCACAGTTTTTCTATTTGGTTTTTTTTATCAGATGAGGTGACAACCTCCATTGCCATTTTGCTTTGATATGAAGCAATTTTTTGTAGCGTATCAATTTTATGTTTTAAATAAACAGAGGCATCAAAATTTATATTTTCAAACTCTCCATCTGTCCAATCTATCAGCGTATTATTTAAAAAATCGGTATATCGAAGAGTATATTCTTTTTGTAAATGAGCTTGCGCACCCCAAAGCGTTATAAGTGGCAGCGTCGCTAAAGTAAAAAAAGCCAGCAATATCTTTAAACGAATGGACAAGGCTGACCTCCTTACTTGATTATAATAAATTTAAGGTTTTTAATAATTTATAAAGTTAAAACTTTGCGGTTCATACATAACAGCTTACGAGGCAAAGAAATAATGGTGCAATCAAAAACTTGAGCGTTCAACGTAAACCGTGTTAAAATTAATAGAAGTTATTCAAATAATAATACAATAAACGAGAGCTGAACCGATGATTCCATTCAACGCCCAAGACCCACTTAACATTGATAGCTTATTAAGCGAAGATGAGCGCATGCTACGTGATGCCACGAGGCAGTTTGTGTCGGGCGAATTACAGCCTCTTATCATTCAAGCCAACCGCGAAAAACGGTTTCCACGTGAAGTTGCTCTTAAAATGGGTGAAATGGGTCTTTTTGGGCTTCAACTAGAAGGTTATGGTTGCCTTGGTTTGGGTTATGTTGCATATGGACTTGTGAATCAAGAAGTTGAATACTGCGATAGCGCTTTTAGGTCATTTTTAAGTGTGCAAAGCTCATTGGTTATGCACCCTATTCACACATTTGGAACCGAAGAACAAAAACAAAAATATTTACCAAAACTTGCAACAGGTGAATTTATTGGCTGCTTTGGTTTAACAGAGCCTGATGCTGGGTCAGACCCCGCCTCCATGCGTACACGCGCAAAAAAAGTAGATGGTGGTTATCTTTTAAATGGCGAAAAAACATGGATCACAAACAGCCCTATTGCTGACGTTTTAGTGGTATGGGCAAAAGATGACGCGGGCGACATTCGTGGCTTCGTACTTGAAAAAGGCATGGAAGGTTTAACCTGTCCTCATATCGAAGGCAAACTTTCGCTCCTCGCTTCTGAAACAGGTATGATTGTTATGCAAGACGTTTTTGTACCTGAAGATAATAAATTCCCAGAAGTTAAAGGTTTAAAAGGGCCATTTAGCTGTTTAAACAGTGCGCGTTACGGTATTTCGTGGGGGGCTATGGGTGCAGCGCAAGCTTGCCTTGACCAAACACTGGCTTATGCAGGTGAGCGCAAACAGTTTGACAAACCCTTAGCTGCCAACCAACTGATTCAATTTAAGCTTGCCAACATGAGCACAGACATCACAACAGGCCGTCTGCTGTCATTACAGCTTGGACGACTAAAGGACAGTGGCAACGACAACTTCCACATGACAAGCTACGCCAAACGTAACAACACTATAAAAGCTTTAGAAATTGCCCGTATTGCCCGTGATATGCACGGCGGTAATGGTGTGAATGACGAGTACCACGTGATGCGCCATTTAATGAACCTAGAGGCCGTTGTTACTTATGAAGGTACAGCCGATATTCACGCCCTTATTATTGGCCGTGCCTTAACCGACATTGCCGCTTTTTAATAACAAAAAAGCGAACGTGGCTTAATTGCCATAAACGCCCTGCTTAAAACGCTTTACAGGGTATAGTTTACATATAAAACGCATAAAATATGTGTTACGCTACGCCCATGGCGATGAATTCTAAACAAAATATGTCCGACGTTCTAAACGCAATGCGTCAGAGCGAAATCGTGCTAGCTATGGGAGTAATATTTATTCTCTCACTTCTTTTCGTGCCTATTCCAGCAATTTTGTTAGACCTTATGTTTACGCTAAACATTACAGCCGCAATCATTGTTTTGCTCACCGTCTTATTTGTTAAAAAAGCAATGGAATTTAGCGCCTTCCCTATGCTTATTCTAATTACCACTATGCTTAGACTTTCCTTAAACGTTGCTTCTACAAGGCTTATTTTAGGGCACGGACACGAAAATGGAGCAGCCGCTGGTAAAATTATTGAAACATTCGGCGAACTGGTTATGGGTGGCCAATTTATTATTGGTCTCATCATCTTCCTTATCCTTGTTATTGTGAACTTTGTGGTTATTACTAAGGGTTCTGGTCGTATTGCCGAGGTTGCTGCCCGCTTCACACTTGACTCACTCCCAGGTAAACAAATGGCCATTGATGCCGACTTAAACTCAGGCCTAATTACCGAAGACGATGCACGCACACGTCGTGCTGACCTTGAACAAGAAACAGGTTTCTTTGGTGCTATGGATGGTGCCAGCAAGTTTGTGCGTGGTGACGCGATTGCAGGGCTTATTATTACAGCACTTAACATTACAGTGGGTATGGGCATTGGTATTGTGACCTATGATATGTCTGCTATGGAAGCAGCTGACAGATATATGCTTTTAACCGTTGGTGACGGCTTGGTTGCCCAAATTCCAGCACTTATTATTTCAACGGCTGCGGGTATTTTAGTAGCCAAATCAGGCTCTAAAGAAGCTGCGGGTGAAGCAATCTTCACGCAAATCGCCGACAACCCTAAAGCGCTTTATATGACCGCCGTTCTCATGTTCTTTTTATCTATACTGCCTAACATGCCTCTTTTGCCGTTTTGGTTTATGGCCGCTGTTTTAAGTGCAACTGCCTATTACTCACAACAAAAAACACAGCAAGCATCCCTTAAAGTACAAATGGATAAAGATGAAGAAAAAGAGGAAGAGGCTAGACCTAAAGAAGAGCCAATCGCCAGCATCTTGCACATTGACACCTTGCGTCTAGAGCTTGGTTACGGGCTCCTTAGTCTGATTGATGAAGCTAAAGGTGGTAAGCTGACCGAACAAATGAAGGCTATGCGTCGTCAGATGGCGAAGGAAATGGGCTTTGTTGTACCTTCTATTCGTATTCAAGATAACATGCAACTCGATAGCGGTGCTTATCAAATTACCATTAAAGACATTTCAGCTGGCAGTGGCAATTTAAAGCCAGGTAGCCTGATGGCCATGGACCCAACAGGAAGTGCGCCACCTATGGAGGGTGAAGACACTATAGAACCAACATTTGGTCTACCTGCAAAATGGGTAGATGAAAGCAAGCGTGAAGAAGCTAACTTTAACGGCTACACCGTTGTTGACTGTGCAACTGTGATTACCACACACCTCACAGAAATTGTAAAAGACCATTTAGCTGAATTATTAACACGTAATGAAACAGAAAAACTTTTAGATGAAATTCGCCATGAACATGACAAGCTCATCGACGAATTGGTACCAAGCAGCATTAGCATTGGTATGCTACAAAAAGTATTACAAAACCTACTTTCCGAACGTGTTTCTATCCGTGACTTACCAACCATTTTAGAATCGCTCAGCGACGGCTTGCAAAGTACACGTAACATCACACAGTTAACGGAAATGGTGCGTCAACGCCTAAGCCGTCAAATATGCACAACCCATATTGACCATACAGGTGTTATTAACATTGTTTCATTAAGTGGTGTTTGGGAAAAAGAATTTAGCGGCGCTATACATGTGGACGGCGACGAACGTCAACTGGCGATGGAGCCAACTAAAGTTCAACAGTTCATTAAGAGCACGCGCGATATTTTCGATACACAAATGATGTCAGGCGTTCAACCAATATTACTCACATCACCTTCTATGCGTCCATTTGTGCGTAGTGTTTTAGAGCGTGCCCTACCTTCTATCAGCGTTATGTCACAGGCCGAAATTCACCCCCGTATGAAAATTAAAACGGTTGCGTCTATTTAATATAAAGGCAAAAAAAAACCTCTCATAAGAGAGGCTACTCAAAACGAGTAAAGTCGGGGATTTGGGATTCCTTAAGCCGTCATATTTTGCGGTTCAGGTTTAGATTCAGCACTCATACTGAGGTTAATAAGATAATTACGATACTCAGCTATAAAGCGTTCATCATGACTATGCATAGCCTGTAGTATCCAATACGACAAACCATCATCCTCTATGTACGTGCTCACAATAGCCTCCCAAAAAGATTTATCCCTTAATAAGGTTTCATGTGTTTTGGGGCTTGGGTCAATCAAAAAATCGAGCGCATTTTCTGCTGCAGCTTGCAAACGCTTTTGAGCGGCATCAATATTTTTTTGAGCGATTGAAGTTATATTTTCCATTTTAGTTTTCCTAAAAGAAATAAAAAAGTATCGGCTAAAAGCCAAGTGTTTCTGGTGAATAATCATAATATAGTGCATTTTTTAAACCTTACAAGCCTATGTATTAAAAAAACCTCCCATATAGGAGGTTTTTTTCGATAACTACATTTAAACACTAAGGTCTAGATCTAAGGTAAGGTTTTGAATAACAGAAAAGCTATCAAACATTATATTTGGGTCACCTTCATCAATAGCCTTCAAAATATCCAAGCAGGCCTGATGCTCTTGGGGGTAATCACTTATAAAGCGTTCCCAATAATCTTTATCGGCATGACAAGCTTCAAATGTCTTTTGGCTTGGGTTTACAAAATATTGGTATGCATTATATGCCGCAGATTGCAATTTTTGTTCACTTGTTGGTTTATTTACGTCGTTTTCCATAAAGGTTCCTTTTGTAAGGACAATAAGATACAATTTATCTTACGTGTATATCTTTCAAAAACGGCTGCATTTATTTCAATCACTGCATGCTCGCATAAATCAATAATCAACTTTTTTAAGTTTTGAGTTAAAATACATGGTGTATTCAAATTCTCCCAAAAATCTAGGTCATCCGCCATTTTTACAAAAGTTGAAATTTTTGGTGTCATTGAAAAAGCAGAAACATTCACCAGCGCTCTATATAGGCGTTGACTGGGTGTTTCATACACGGCGATTTCTTGAAAAAGATTTGAAAAACAAGCTGTTTCACACATAAAAAGGTATTCCAGATAGAACAAAGGTAGCCGTTTATATAGTCTACTTTTAAAGCGCTTACAAGACCAATTCTTAAAAATGGGACAAAAAAATAACAATATTGTAAAAATATTTGCATTTTTATCTCAATTATTGGATATGCACGCCATTTTTATGTATAGTACACATAGGGGAGAAAATAATGCATATACGACGTTTTACAGCAAAAACTATGAGTGAAGCCATGGCCTTGGTTACCGCCGAGTTAGGCGATGACGCTGTGATGCTTGCTAACCGCCGTATCGAAGGTGAAAATGGCGAAGATCTTTTAGAGATAACAGCCGCTGTTGATGGACCGATTGGCGCCGATGCCGGCAAAGTCACTCAACAACCACCAGCTAAAAAGTTTGAAAAAATCCCAGAAAATTTCCCTGAAATTGGGCGTGATGCATCTGACTTGCAAAAATTGCTCGATAAACATGGCATTTTACCAAATATATCCAAAAAAATTGACAATGCAGTCACCGCTTTAAGCGAGGCAGGATTTGACGACCTTGGCACCCTTGACCTTGTTCTGGGTAAAATGATCCCATTTGAGTCGCCTGCCAAAACGCTTGCAAAAGGCAAAACGCATATCTTTATTGGCCCGACAGGTGCCGGTAAAAGTACAACTGTTTGCAAACTTGCAGCCCAAAAGAAAATTGACCGCCACACCATTGCCCTCACAACCATGGACAATCAAAAAATGGGCGGCTATGAGCAAATGGCTATTTTTGCAGGCGCTCTTAGTGAAGAAGCGTTGCTTATTCGCACCGAAGAAGACTGGCAAAATGCACAAGAACAACTTACAGGTCGTGATTATTTATTTATAGACACGCCTGGCATTAATGCTTTTGATACAGAACAGGTCAACACGCTGAAACGCCGTATCGACGCGCTAGGTATTCAAAACAAAAGTGTGCATTTAGTTTTACCTGCAACGCTAAACCCGCTTGAAATGGCCGCAATGCCTGCAGCCCTTGCACCGCTGCACCCTGAAAGTATTTTATTTACAAAATTTGACGAAACAACTTACCTAGGCGGTCTGACAAATGTAGCCATCACAAGTGGTTTAAACGTTTGCTTTATTACCGACGGTACAGGCATACCCGACGATATTGTTGAACTAGACGCCGCAATGCTTGCAGAAAAACTCATGCGCAAACCGCGCTTACCATGGGAGAGAGAAGTATGATAAACCCTAACGGACGCACACCAATTATAGCTATTGCCAGCGGTAAAGGTGGAGCTGGGAAAACCAGTTTCACCCTTAACCTTTGCTATCAGTTAGCAAAAAAAGGCAAGCGTGTACTTGTTTTTGACGCCGATATTGGACTTGCTAACATTGACGTACAGCTTGGTATGAACACCACAAAAGACTTAAGTGATGTGGTGCAAGGCTTTGCCAGCTTAGAAGATATTATTGCCAAAAGTGAAAAAGGTTTTTATATCATCCCTGGCAGAAGCGGCTTTGAAAAGCAACCTTTCATGACCACACTTGAACGCCGTGATATCCTTAAAAAATTACGCGATGTTGCAGGTTCTTACGACTATGTCTTTTTAGACGTTGCCGCTGGTATTGACCAAGAAGTTTTAAGCTTTGCCAAATTTGCTGATAAATCATTTTTAGTGGTTACACCTGATCCAAGCTCTATCACCGACGCTTATGCTGTGATTAAACTGTTAAAAACACGCCATGAAAAAGATAATTGCGAAGTTATTATTAACCAAGCAGGTTCTTTGCCTGAAGGTAAAAATACCTTTGCAAAACTACGCATGGCTGCTGAAAAATTTTTGAAGGTGCACTTACCTCTTGTCGGTATCATTCCTTACGACCGCCAATACAGTACGGCTGTTAAAATGCAACAACTTACAAGCATTGCGTTTCCTAACAGTGACGCGGCCCTTGCCATTGGGAATATAGCCGAGAAACTTATATCTGAATATGCACACCTTGAAGTAGAAGACACACGTTCTATGTTTAGCAGCAACTAAGCTATCTAACATTCTGCTTTTAGAGGGTTTTTATACATGTTAAAATAAGTGTCTACCCTTGGGTTGGCACTTATTTTGCGTCTTAACATAAGCATACAATACAAATTAGAATGAAAATGATTGAAATATGGTTCATATAGAAAACGAATTAGCTGCTAATATTGCCCGCCTCACTGACGGCAAAGCACCTAAGGACGCTAAAATTGAGCTCATAAAACAATTACCGCCCAACTTACAGGGTAAAATTATCCATGCCAAGGTTGAAGAAAAACTAGCCAATGGGAACTACAAACTCCAACTTAAAGACGGACAATCCATAGAAGCTAAAATATCTCCACCACCAAAAATTGGCAGCCCCATTGCCTTTATTTCCTCTAAAGATGGACAAACAAAAATTACTGAAATGGTCGTTGAAAGCTTTACAAAAAAACAGGAAGGCGAAACGGATAATAAAAATCTTAATTCAGGTAACCAAAAACAAACAGGCGACCAACAAAATGCCTTAAAAGGGCAGGATAAAAATCCGCTCATGCAAAAGCAAGCGCTTATCGCCAAAAACAATACTCTGATAACCGAGAAATTACTGCAAGAAACAGCAACCACCATTAAACCCGTGCATAAAGATGACCCGTTTAAACAGTTACGCCCCCTTATTGGCAGTCAAATCACATTAAGCACCCCCAAAGGACAAAATCTGCCAAGTGCAACAGGTGTTATAAGCGTTGTGGTGTCTAAACCTGAAAATGGTCTGCAAACCCTACAGCCACAAAAGCAACTTGCATCCAGTACGACGAATATACCGCCCTTCCAAGCTAAGTTTCCCACACCTATACCTGAAGGCACGGTTATTAAAATGAACATCAGTGACAACAAAGGGCAAATACTTGATATTACCCCACCCAAAGCGGAAACGCTGGCACCCATAAAAACCAGCCAACTTGAAATAAAAATACCTACCAATATTGCACAGCAAATTATTTTAAGCACAAAGGTAGAAGGCTTAGAAAAAGCCCTGCCACAAAATGCGACACTTATTATCAAAACAACATCTCAAAGCGAAACGTTACCCAATATTAACGTGACACGTACCTTAAATACAGGTGAAATTAAAACCGAAAGCATGCCTCAATTTAAGCAAGCAGCTGTGACTGCTGGCGGGATTAAACTAACGCTCACATCACAAACAAGCATCCCTGAAGGTACAGAAATGACAATTAAAACAAATAAAGCTGGTGGCGTTGACATTATTAAAGTCGGTAATGATACAGCACCTGGTGCAAGACGCCCAAATATTACCCCTGTTTTTAACCAGTCTAAGCAAACAGGACAACAGCCACAGCAACCCCCGCTACCAGCCCTTAAAATAGGCGCACAATACACAGGCGTTGTCCAAGGGCAAAATGAGGATGGCTCCGTTACCCTTGCTTTGAAGGACGGTGTTCAACTTCAAGTAAAACCACAAACGCCTTTAGCTGTGGGTACAAAGGTTAATGTTGTTATCAACAAAAATGGGTTACCAGAAGTTATTTTGGCGCAAACACCTGTGAGTGTATCAAAAGCTATAACGCTTACGCATTTAGCCGACACATGGCGCACACTCAACGAAAGTTTAAACGCACTACAATATGCAAGCCCTGAAGACGGCATTGAATTCAAAAAAAATATTCCAAACTTAGATAAAGCGAGTTTTTTACCAAACATGCTTAGTTTTATAGATGCCGTGAACCAAAAATCTATTGAACGCTTAGCTGGCACAGAAACAGCTAATTTACTTAAAGCACTGGGTATTGACTTTAGCCCTGACATGAACAATCTACACACCACCACACAAAAAACACCCGACCAGCCAGATAATTGGCGTGCGCTTTTATTCCCATATCTAGAGCATGAAGATGGACAACCCAAACAAGGTGGATTTTTCTGGCACAACCAAGAATCTGACGCTGGCGTTGTTGAAAACACGCGATTTATTGTACACCTTGAACTTGATGCATTGGGATCTGTACAGGTGGATGGGTTAATACAGAAAAAAGATATTCAACTCAAACTTAAAACAGAAACAACCTTGTCTGAAAATGACATTTCTGGATTAAAATCAGTTGTAAGACAAACGCTCGAAACATTAGATATGACTGGTGACATACATGTCCTAAAAGAGCCTGCTAACCACGAAAAACCTTTAAAAATTGCTATCAAAGACGAAAAACAATATAAATTTACAATATAAAGTTTATATTTTTATACTTGTTTTTCTAACCTAAAACAACCACAATACATAAAGCGAGTTAACTAATCTTTTGTATAACTGCATAATAATTTAACAATAAAAAGAGACCTTAAATATTGAGCCTATTAGAAGCAGCCAGACTAAGAAGAGAAGAACTTGGGCAAAAATTTTCTGCCCCTGAAAAAAAATCACTTTCCACTGATACTTTTAATAAATTTAGCGAATTTATCTACTCAATTTCGGGTATTCGCTTCCAAATCGCTAAAAATTATTTCCTTTCTTCGAAACTGCAGAAGCGTTATGAGGACCTTGGATTAAAAGGCTTTGAAGAGTACCTTCAGTATTTACACACCCCCACCGCCAAACAGAATGAATACCATAAATTGATGGATGAAATTACCATTAACGAGACTTTTTTCTTCCGCAACGAACCACAACTTGCTATTTTTGAAAAAGAATTTCTCATTCCGCTCATCCGAAAACGCAAAGCAGAAGGCAAAAACAAAATACGATTGTGGAGCTGCGCGTCTTCTACAGGTGATGAAGCTTACACAATGGCACTTCAAATTTTAAGATTACCCGAAGCACGTGGCATGCAGTTTGAAATTATAGGTACCGATATTTGCCGTGACGCCATTCAAAAAGCACAAAAAGCTGAATATCGTAAATATGGTATCCGTAATATACCTGTCGATATGCTGGCGCAAAACTTTACAGTTTCTAATGATGGCCATGTGCATACGCTTAAGCAAGATGTACGTAGTATGGTCAAATTTCAAGAATGCAACCTGATGGATTCAGACCGTATTCGCATGCTTGGACGTTTTGACTTTGCTTTTTGCCGTAATGTTTTAATTTATTTTGACGATGCCTCTAAAGAACAAGTTCTACGTAATATTTACAACGCTATTTTAGAAGACGGCTTTCTTATTGCGGGACACAGCGAAAATCTTTATAGTCATAGACATATATTTAAATCGCTTAAAGAACATAGCCAAGCGCATGCTTACTGTAAAGCCCCTCCAGGCACAGAGAAGTCACGCTTCTAATATAAAGAAATACAATGACCCTACAAAACAAACCTATACCAAATCCATTGCGCGGTGAAAGCGTTGTTATTAGCTTTAAAGCTTTTGGCTTTTCAGGCTTTGACAATGCAAATGTTTGTTTTTCTTATGTACCCGATAGAGAAGTATTAGCAGAAGAAATTTTTTCAAACTGGTTTCAATCTGCTCAGAAAAAAAGCTGTGATACCATCCCTGAACTCACAGCTAATGAGATGTTAAACACCTTTTACCATGAAGTTTTACCCTATCATGTTAACTTAGATATTGTTATTCAGCATAAAACAGGCGTTACGCAGCGCATTCAGGTTATTAAAAACCAACCAAACTACAATTTACCTTTAGAATTAAAGGAACGTATTCTTACAAACGTTTAACGCTTAAACAAAGTCTTTATGCGCTTGGCGCATAATACTTAAATCGTCCAGTTCTGCTTGCTGTTTTTTATCATGTTCTTTTTTAAGCTCTGTGCGCTTACGCTCTAATAAAATTTCAAATCTTTTTTCTTCAGCAAATCTTTGACGCAAGACTGCACGTTTTTCAGCCATGAGCTTTTGTGCATCCACGCGTGCCTTTTTAATATCTAAAATTTCATCATTAGACTTTAAAGCAAATGTTCCAGCAAAGCTCAACAAAACAGAATCATCTTCCATAGACGCCATTTCATATTCACTGTCAATTTTACTCAAAAGCTCCGCTTCACGCTTATCCATTTCAAACATAATATTTTGAAGCTTGGCTATATCTTCGTGCACTTCTTCAACTTTTTTGTGAGCAACTTTAAGGAGCGTTTCTAATGTTTTCATTTAAACACCTCAAGCTTCACTTTTTACAGCATCTTGCAATATCTCTGCTAACATAGAAAAACCTTCATCTGTTTCTGTCTTTTCATTATGCAGTTGCTTTAAAAACGCTTCAATTTTTTCATAATAAAATATCGCTTCATCAACCTTCGCATCACTGCCTTTGGCATAAGCCCCCAAGCGAATAAGTTCTTCCATATCGGTATAGGTTGCAAGTAAACCACGTGCTTTATTCATCAATTTTAATTCGCCCGCGCTATGACATTCAGGAAGCATACGACTTACAGATTTTAAAACTTGTATGGCAGGAAAATGTCCACGTTCTGCAAGTGTTCTATCAAGCAATATATGTCCATCTACGATACCACGCACAGCATCGGCAACAGGTTCGTCCATATCACCACCTTCTACCAATACAGTAAAGATAGCTGTAATAGAGCCCTCACACCCTTCTTCGCCCTGCCCTGCACGCTCTAATAAACGTGGAAGTTCTGAGAAAACTGATGGTGTAAAACCACGCGTTGTTGGCGGTTCACCCGCACTCAAACCTACTTCTCGTTGAGCCATAGCAAAACGGGTGACACTATCCATAAACAACATAACCTTACGCCCTTGGTCGCGAAAATATTCAGCCACAGCCATAGTCATATAAGCAGCTTGGCGGCGCATAAGCGGCGCTTCATCTCCAGATGCCACAATAACCACAGAATTTTTAAGCCCCTCTTCGCCAAGGTTTTTTTCAATAAATTCTTTTACCTCACGTCCACGTTCACCTACAAGGCCAATGACGTTGATTTCAGCCTCACAAAATTTTGCCACCATCGACATTAGAACTGATTTACCGACACCAGAACCTGAAAATACACCCAAACGCTGCCCTTCACAAATAGGCACAAATGTATTCAAAGCCCTTACACCCACATCAAGCTTTTGTCCCACAGACTTACGCATACCAGGTGAAGGTGGCTTACGTTTTAATGGACATTCAACACCGCCCGCTCTTAACGGACCTTTACCGTCAATAGGTTCACCAAGTGCGTTTATAACGCGACCTTTAAAACTGTCATTCACAAAAACAGAAGATGTCATATGTTCGACATAAACTTTACATCCTGGGCCAAAGCCTTCCATCGCCCCATAAGGCATAACCAAAACATAACCAGATTTATAACCCACAACTTCTGCAGGGCAACGTGCCCCTGCAACATCTTCAACCGTACAACGGCTACCAATTGTTGTTTTTTCCAGCCCTTCACATGATAATAAAAGACCGCTTGCACTGGTAACACGTCCAAACAACTTCACTTTTTCTAAAGATGTTAGCTGCGTTGTTAAATCTTGAAATACGTCCGACATTAAAAAATGCTCGCCTTTTTATTATTATTCCATCAAACTATTGACTGTTCATTATTATGCCATACTTCATATAATGAATAAAGAAATCACACGCATTTTAAGTACAATCATTGAAATTTAACTTTTCAGCCCCCATATATTTATGAGAAGATATAAATGAGAATATTTCTATTAAATTTAAAAAGTAATAATAAAATTTTAAAAGGCTGTATCAATATATGAACGCAATAACTGAAACGAATAACAAAAAAAATGAACTTTCAACACATAATGGTAATGACAGAAGTGTGAGATCTAGCGATGTCTTATTGCAACTTGTAACATTCAACCTTGTTGGAGAAGAATTTGGATTGCCTATCTTAGATGTCCGTGAAATCATTCGAATGGTAGAGGTTACACCTGTACCACATTCACCTGACTTTGTAGAGGGTGTTATAAACCTACGCGGACAAATATTACCTGTTATTGACCTGCGCAAACGTTTTAACCTTGCAAGCACAGAAGCAAACGACGATACGCGTATTGTCGTTGTTGAAATTAGCCACAATCTTATTGGTTTAATTGTTGATGGTGTTAAAGAAGTTTTACGTATCCCTTCTGAAACTGTAAATGCAGCACCTCAAATTGTAACAAGCGGTATTGGTGCTGAATATATTCAAGGTATTGCACACTACCAAGACAAAATGATTATTCTCGTCGACTTATTTAAAGTATTCAGTAACGATGAAATGGAAAACTTAACAGCCATTTAAGGTGAAAACCCATATTATTTAAAAACCGCCTTGTGGCGGTTTTTTTCTTCTGTTTAATGTTGAAAATAAGCCTGTCATAAAAAAAGAGCCCCGAAGGGCTCTTTTTAAATAAGTTTTACTTATTTTTTCATACCATAACGGTTACGGAACTTATCTACGCGACCTTCAGTATCTAGCTCACGACGTTTACCTGTGTAAGCAGGGTGTGTCAATGGGTCTACTTGTAGGCGCATTTCTTTGCCTTCTTCGCCCCATGTTGAGCGTGTTGTAAATTCTGTGCCATCTGTCATGACAATTTTAATCGTGTGGTAGTCTGGGTGGATACCTGTTTTCATTTTCCATTTTCCTCATTTCGAGAGATTAATCACAAGCCAACATACATTCCAACGCATGCAGGTACGCCGAAAATAGCACAAAGTACAAATTGTGCAAGTATTTTTTACATTAAAGCCATTATAGCACTTGTATTTATACTGCGCCTGCACTAGCTTATGAAATGAAACACACCTCCCTTACCTTTTTTAGGAATTTCTTATGAAGCGATCCATTGTAGCAACCACACCTGCCCAAAAACGTGAGCATAAAAATTGCACCATTGAACTAAGCATGGATGATTACCAAAAATTAAATGTGTATGTTGATGCCCTTATCGGCATGGCGGATCAAAATTTAAACTCATCATTGAAAGTTTACTTGGCTATTAAAGATTGTCCTTATCCTGCCGTTAAGGCTGATGCCATCAATCAATATCTACAAGCACATATTAAAAACCAAGGTTTGGTTATTCAGTCGATAGAACCCACACTTGCCATTCAAGGTATGCTTTTTTGGAAAAGTTATGCATTTGAAGCTAATATTAAAGTGAGATTAAAAAAAGACGATATTACAGACCCTCTTACCCAGCTTTAAACTTTATTTCGATAATTCAAAACCTCCCCTGTGGGAGGTTTTTTTATTTTTGGCACGCTATATGCACATAACTACTCAGTAAAACAAATTTCTGGGGAGAAATAAGATGAAAAAATTAAGTAAAAACACAAATGTTAAAGCCAAAAAACCTTTAACAGCAAAGAAAAAAGAGCAAATTATGACCGTGTTCGGGACTGCTTTTATTATCTTACTTACAATTACATCAGCGTTTGCTGTAGATGCACGCAATAAAAACCTTGTATCTATTATGAACACAGCCACATTTGAAACATTGAACGGATAAGGGTTATACCATGAGAAGAATACAAAACATCTTCACCATTACAGCTATACTTTGTTGCATAGCTGGGGCAAGTTTTGCCTCTACCCCTATTTCACGCATTAAAGACATTGCCGATTTTGAGGGTGTGCGTAGTAACATTCTTATTGGTTACGGTCTTGTGGTTGGTTTAAATGGTACTGGTGATAGCGCGAACTCTATCCCCTTCACACGCCAAACACTTATAAACATGCTTGAAAAATTGGGTGTAAACGCTAAAGCAGCAGAGTCTCAAATTAAAACGAAAAACATTGCCGCGGTTATGATTACAGCCAACATGCCTTCTTATGCGCGTCAAGGTAGCCGTATTGATGTAACAACGTCATCTCTTGGTGATGCTAAGTCACTTGAAGGCGGCCAACTTTTAGCAACACCTTTAATTGCTGCGGACGGTCAAACTTACGCCGTGTCACAAGGTCCAATTATTATTGGCGGCTTTACAACAGAAGGTCAGGCTGGTTCTGTAACTAAAAACCACCCGACATCTGGCCACATTGCAAATGGTGCAACCATTGAAATGGAAACAGGCCATGAGCTTTCAGACAGCAACCGTTTACGTCTTATATTACGCAACCCTGACTTCACAACAGCTATGCGCTTAAAAGAAGCTGTTAACAAAGCTTTTTCTGAACCTCTTGCTCAGGCTATTGACAACCAAACAATTGACATTGCAGTACCTGTTGCTATGCGCGGTAACCTTGTACCTATTATTCAAAAAATTGAAAATACATATGTACGCCCTGATACCGCTGCAAAAATTATTATCAACGAAAAAACAGGTACAATTGTAATGGGATCTGGGGTTCAAATTAGCGACATTGCTATTTCACACTCAAACCTTAATATCCGCGTAACAGAACTTACAGATGTCATTCAACCTGATGGATTTAGCGACGGCATTACAGCTGCCGTACCTGCAACAGCCATTGAAGTAGACGAAGAAGCTGGTCAATTCCATGTACTCGATACAGGTGCAAACCTTGCCGACCTTGTAGATGGACTTAACGCACTTGGCATTAAACCACGCGACATTATTAGCATTTTACAAACCATAAAATCTGCAGGCGCTCTGCAAGCAGAAATTGTGATTATGTAAGAAGGGAATGAAACCATGGACATCCTAAACAGCACACAAATAAACTTAGACGCACAAAAGCTTGCAGCCACCCCTGCTGTGAAAAGTGCCTATAGCGCCAAGTTTTTAGCCCCAAGCCAGTCTTCTGAGCAAAAGGCCACAAAGGCTGCCCATGATTTCGAAGCATTTTTTTTATACCAAATGCTTGAACTCACAGACCCTGGCTCCGTTGAAGGTTTTGATGGTGGTCATGGTGAAGAAATGTTTCGTCAGGTCCGCAATGAACATATTGCAGACGAAATGACAAAAGCAGGTGGCGTTGGTATTGCCGACACTATCTACAATCAGTTATTAAAAATACAGGAGGAAAACCAATGACCCACGCTATAGAACTTGTATCCAACACAATTGAGTCTTGCGAAAAATTCGCTGCTCTTTTACATGATGAAAACACATTGTTAACAGAACGCAAAACAGACCACATAGAAGACAAAATAAAAGAAAAACGCCATTTAGCCGCGAAGGTAGAAAAACTTTTATCTTCTATTAAACAGGCAGTACCTGAAATTAAAGCCAATCGTGATGCACTTGAAAAACTACCTAAACTACAGGCGTGCATTGATAACTACCAAATAGAAGCACGCAAAAATGTGGCTCTTCTACAAGCTGCACACACAGCAACAAACGACTTTTTAAACCTTGTGCGCCACGCCATCGACATGAAAAAACCGAAGGCAAACACATATGGTAAAACTGGGGCGATGAATGAGCATAAAACTGCAACAAAACTTATAAATAAAGACATTTAAACAAACCCCTATCAAGGGACTGTAAACGACAATGTTTATAAATCTTTCTCTCCAAAAAAACACCTAGCTCTCACTAGGTGTTTTCTTTTAAAAAGTTATTTAACATTATAAATCTCATTTTTGGCACATACTTTGCAATAATATCATTAAGTTTAATATAAACCAACGGAAAGGACGTTAACATGGGCTCTACATTGAATACTACGCTTGGCATTGCTCTCAACTCGATGCAAGCAACGCAAACAACAATTAGCACCATTTCTCACAACATCTCTAACGTCCATACCGAAGGTTTTACACGTCAGCAGGTGATGACCAGTAACGTTGCCATTGAAGGCTTCGGTAGCGGTGTTATTATCTCTGATATTAGGCAGATTACAGACCGATTTTTAAGTGAACGCATTACAACACAAATCTCTGCTGTTGGTTACGACGCTTCTAAAAGTACTTTTATGGATAACTTAGAAGTTATGTTTGGTACACCAGGTGCCAGCACAAGTTTAGAAAAAACAATTGGTTCATTCTTTAACCAAATGTCAAATCTTGCCAACGCACCAGACTCAACATCTTTACAATTGAACACCGTTAAAAACGCCGAATTTGTTGCCCAGTCTCTTAATAACTTAAGCAATGAAATTACCAGTGCGCAAACACGTGCCGATGAGCTTATTAACGAAGACATTATCAGTGTTAACGAATCTATTCGTAAAATACACCAGCTCAACAATGAAATCATTGCACTTGGTGTAGGTACAAATGGCGGTGAAAACGCCAACGACCTTGTAGATGAACGCTCTCGACAAATTAACAGTATTGCAAAACACTTAAATATAAATGTAATTTATGACGAATTAAACCGTGCGAATGTCTCAACAGAAACAGGGCGCCGTTTAATTGATACAAGTTACGTAAAATTAGAACGTAGCCCTGCTATTGCACCGTCAATATTTCAAGATATTTCAACAAGACCTGTTAACCCAGACGGTTCACCCGGTAGCGTTAGCTTCCCTATTTTGACTGACCGCATGACAGATGGTGGCATTAAAGGGCTTGTTGATATACGTGACACAGAAATGGTCAACCTTTTAGCCGAGGTAAACAACCTTGCGTCCACAATGATTGATGGCTTTAACCGCATTCACAGTCAAGGTACATCTATTCCGCCACAAAACACACTTACTTCAGGTAACGGTAATGAACTTTCAGGTGCAGGTGCCGACATAACAACTGAACTTGCTATCAACGTGGGTGACAGCTTTGATATTTCCATCGTGGACAGCGCAACAGGTGCACCAGTTGTTACAACGCTGGCCGCTGGTGGTGGTGCAGGTTCACTTTCAATTTTAGCTTCACCGACAACACTTTCTGATATTGCTGCGGCAATTAACGCCAACCCTGATATTGGCGCAGACGTCACCGCTTCAACAATTATTGATGCTGATGGTAACGAACAATTACAAATTACAGCCAACAATGCAGCCTATGGCGTTGTGATGAAAAATAACGTAGGTAACGTTCTTGGAGAACTGGGCATGAACAACTTCTTTACAGGAACTGATGCCTCTGACATCGCTGTAAGAGACGATATTGTAACAGACCCTGCACGTATTGCCACAGCTCGTATGCGTGATTCTGATGGTGGTGTATCATCACTTGATAACCGTAATATCATCGAACTTGCGCAGCTTAACGAAAAGCCTATGACCTTTACTGCTGCTGGTAATCTTGCCAACCAAAGCAAAAGTTTTACAGAGTATTATATTAACATTTCAAGTAACTTGGCCATACGTTTACAAGACACTGGTAAAACTCAAGAGTTTAACGAAGCTATTTTGACAGATATGGAAACACGTATGAGCAGTACATCTGGCGTGAACATTGATGAAGAATTGTCAAATTTACTTATATTCCAACGTAGTTACCAAGCGTCGGCACGTATCATCACATTGGTTGATGAGTTGCTAGAAACGCTTGTGAATATTGTTTAGAAAAGGAGATTAGAATATGCGTGTTGCAACAGCTACCATCCATAATACAACTCTAGATCAAATGCAAAAAAGTAATGCAGACCTAGCTAAAACATCATTCCAAGTGACATCTGGATTAAAAGCGGAGCGCTTTGAAGACATTGCTGGCCAAGCGGGTCAACTGTTAAACTTACAAGACCTGCGTGGTATTAACGAACAGTTTATCCAAAACATGGATACCGTTGAGTCTCGACTTCTTGCGACTGAAAATGCGGTTCAAGGCATGATTGACCTTGTGGTTGATGCCGCAAACCTATGGACGCTTGGACGTAACGAAAACACGGCCGAAGTACGTGCAAACCTTGCACCTAAGGCAGAAGGTTTAACAGAAACTTTTTACTCACTCTTTAAAACAAAATTTGATGGACGCTATGTATTTTCAGGCGCTGCGGGTGACCGCCCTCCTATTACATCTAGCCCAACAGCAACAACGGCGCCTGCAACCATACCGGCTCCAAACACGTATTACAATGGTGACTCACAAGAACTTCTTGTAATTACATCAACAGATGTTACCCAAACATATGGTGTAACAGGTGACCAAGATGGATTTGCCAACATGAAAGCAGGATTAGAAGCTTTGTGGTTCGGGCTTGAAAACGACTCTGTAACCGACATTGATGCTGCCATTGATCTTCTTAACCAAGCACAAACAGAACTTTCGAATATGCTTGGTGAAGTCGGCGGACAACAAGCAGGTTTTGACTTGCTGAAGTCGCGCCATGTAAACACCAACCTCTTCTTAACAGAGCAGGTTGATAATATTGAAAAAGTTGATATCGCCGAAGCGATGACACGTTTTACCCAGCAACAAACAACATTAGAAGCCTCTATGGCTGTTGTAACGCAGATAAACCGATTGTCATTACTCGATTATATTTAGGAGCAACTGAACAAAAGCTAGCCCAAACACCATTTATTTGGTAAAACTATGGCTAGTTGTTCAAAAAATATGGAAATATAGAAAAATGCTTCTTGTAACTCGGCGTACAAATGAATCGATTGTAATTAACGATAATATCGAAATTACGATTGTGGAAGTACGCGGTGGACGTGTGAAACTTGGGTTTGAATACCCTGAAGGTAACACCGTTTATCGCAAGGAACTCTACTTGAAAATTCAAGAAGAGAATAAAGTTGCCGCAAGCAATGTGGGTGACATTAGCAAATTGCTAAGTAGCATAAAAAATAAGGAGTAGCCATATGCAACAAACAACATTAACTGAACAAACAGTACCAGTAGAAAAAGCTTTAAATTACGATACTCGTTTTGGTGAAGTGACTCTACGTGAAGATCGTCTTATTAATTTTGCACAAGGTCTTTTAGGCTTTAATGAATGCACAACATTTGGTTTGTCAAAACTTCCAAATACTGATGAGTCACCTATTATGCTCCTGCAGTGTGTGAACGCGCCTGAAATTGGTTTCTTAGTCGCCGACCCTAAAATTCTTGGTCTTACCATTAAAGACGAAGACGTTTCAAAAGCACTCAAAGAAGCAGGTATGAGCAAAGAAAGTACACAAGTTTTAGTTATTTTAACAATGTACGACCAAGAAGACTCATACTACCTTACAGCAAACCTGCGTGCGCCATTACTCGTTGATAGCCGCACAAGGCAAGCACGTCAGCACATTCTTTCAAGTAAAGAATATACAACACAGCACAAGCTGTAAAAGTAACGCTGATATTTGACGATATGTCTCGTGGGCAAAGCGTCAAACAAATAACATGCTACAAGCCATCACCCAAATGGCACCAAAAACCGTCCTTACAGGGCGGTTTTTTTATAATAAGTGTGAAATTAAACACGCGTCATCATCACATATTTATACTGCCATTTTGGCACACCGTATTTTTATATCCCTCTATTTTAAGGGGGTTTATTTGTGGCTCAACGATGCAATTTAAAAAAAATGTATATATGACGTTATTTTAAAAGAATAACTATTGGTAAAAAATGCTTTATTCAGTTATAGTTTTGAGACAAATTTGTAATAAAATAATAAAGAGTGAATGATTTCATGGCGGACAAAAAAACTCCAGAAAGCACGGTCGATCACGACAAACGTGACTTTTTAACGTCAACAACCACAGCTTTTGGTGCCGCAGGCGCCGCTTGTGCTTGTTACCCTTTCATTAAAAGCATGAGCCCAAGCGCTGATGTTGAAGCCCAAAAAACAACAGAAGTAAACCTAAGCGAAATTGCTGAGGGTACAACTAAAAAAGTTATTTGGCGCGGCAAAGCTGTTTTCATTAAACACCGTACACCTTCTGAAATTAAAGAAGCTGTTGCGGGCGACAAAACAGTAACAATCGACCCAGAAAATGACGCTGAGCGTGTTCAACGTCCACAGTGGCTTGTAACAATCGCACACTGTACGCACCTTGGTTGCGTACCTATTGATGCTGGTACTGGCGACGGCTGGGCTTGCCCTTGTCACGGTTCTATGTTTGATGGTTCTGGTCGTGTTGTACGTGGTCCTGCACCAACAAACCTACCAATTCCGCCATACACATTTATTGACAATAACACGATTATAATCGGCTAAAGGGAAAGGATAATATAAAATGGCTAAGCAAAGCGTAAACCCAAACCCTAAGTCAGCTGTCGAATGGTTTGAAGACCGTCTACCCATTCTAAGCTTAATGAAAGCTGAATTGGTTGATTACCCAGCGCCTAAAAACTTAAACTACGCATGGAATTTTGGTTCTCTTGCGGGTATTGCACTTATTTTGCAAATATTAACAGGCTTCTTTTTAACAATGCACTACAAAGCAGACGCAACTCTTGCTTTTGATAGTATTCAACACATCATGCGTGACGTGAACTGGGGTTGGCTTATCCGTAACCTACACATGGTCGGCGCCAGCTTCTTCTTTATTGTGGTTTATATTCACATGGGTCGTGGCCTTTACTACGGTTCTTACAAATCACCTCGTGAAGTTTTATGGTGGATGGGTGTTATCATCTTCTTCCTTATGATGGGCACAGCCTTCCTTGGTTATGTTTTACCTTGGGGACAAATGTCATTCTGGGGAGCACAAGTAATCACAAACCTTATTTCAGTTATTCCACTTATTGGTGATGACGTTGTTGTATGGGTTTGGGGTGGTTATGGCGTAAACGACGCAACACTTAACCGTTTTTACTCACTACACTACTTACTACCGTTTGTTATTGCTGCTGTTGTATTCCTTCACTTATGGGCACTTCACAACCGCAAAGTAAAATCAAACAACCCAACAGGGATTGACTTGAAAAAAGATACAGATTTTATTCCATTCCACCCTTACTACACAATTAAGGATATGTTTGGTTTATCTATTTACATGTTGCCATTCCTTTACATGGTTTTCTACATGCCTGACTACCTAGGACATGCTGACAACTACATTCCAGCTGACCCAATGAGCACACCAGCACACATTGTGCCTGAATGGTATTTCTTGCCGTTCTACGCTATTTTGCGTGCGATAAACTTCAACATCTTATTCCTTGATAGTAAGCTTTTAGGTGTTGTAGCAATGGTAAGTGCGATTGCAATTTTATTTGTATTGCCTTGGCTTGACCGTTCTAAAGTACGTAGTGCGCGTTTCCGCCCTATTTACAAGGTAATGTTCTGGGCCTTCCTTGCGAACTTCTTCTTCCTTGGATGGTTAGGGGGCATGCCAGCTGAACAGCCATACACTTGGATGTCACAAGTTGGTACGTTCTTGTACTTTGCTTTCTTCTTCTCGTTGCCATTGGTTGCGAAATTTGAAAAAACAAAACCACTACCAACCAGTATTTAAGAAGGGATAACATTTATGAAAAACTTAATACTTACAGCCCTTCTTCTTGTTTCAGGCAATGCATATGCTTCTGGCAGCATGCACTTACCAGAGCAAGAGTGGAGCTTTAACAGCGCTACAACAAACTGGGAAAAAGACACGATTTTACGTGGTTACCAAGTTGCAACAGAAGTTTGTATGTCATGTCACAGCATGAAATACATCAAACACCGCGACCTTGCCAAAGTTGGTTTCACAGAAGGCGAAATCAAGCAACTTGCGAAAAATATGGAAATGACCATTGGCACACCTTTAATGTCGGCTATGAGCGATGCAGACGCAAAAGAAGTGTACGCAAAAGCTTTACCTGATCTAAGTGTGATGAACAAAGCCCGCCCAGGTGGCGCTGACTATGTATATGCTCTTCTTACAGGTTATGAGAACGCGCCAGCAGGACATACAGTTCCTGAGAGCGCTTCATATAACAAGTACTTCCCAGGGCACAACATTGCAATGCCAGCACCACTTACAAGCGATGGTCAAATTGAGTACATAGACGGCACAACAGCTACAGTCGAACAAATGGCGAAGGATGTAACTTACTTCCTTCAATGGACAGCTGAACCTGAGCTTAAAGATCGTCAAAAAATAGGTGTATTCGCCTTACTTTACGTATTCTTACTCGCTATTTTGCTTTACTTCACAAAACGCCGTATATGGCAAAGTGTTAAAAAGTAAAACACTATAAATAACATCATAAAGGCCTGCTTTTAAGCAGGCTTTTATAATTCAACTCTAACCATATAGAAAATTAAAAAAATGCTCTTCCAAAAGAAACGTCTTGTCAAAAATACGTTACGTTATAAAGTAGCCATGCTTGTATTAAATGCCTTATATGGGCGTAAAAATATGTATATTTCCCCTTGGCAACATGCCGCTGTGACTGTGGATGGTATCTATATTTATGACAACAAGCTTTTAATTGCAAAGCGCTCTAACAATGTTGAGTTTGCAGGTAAATGGCAAGTACCTGGTGGCCATGTAGACATGGAAACCCATGAAACCCTTTTAGAAGCTCTAAAGCGCGAAACTTATGAAGAGCATAACCTAGACATTGATACCGCAAAAATAGATGTAAACAACCCTCTAGTGGTACGCTTTTCAACGCAACAACAATACATCGAACAACAAGATACGGCGTTACTGGGCTTACAATATATTTACATGCTTTCAAAAGAAGAAATGGAAAGTATTCAAATATCCAAAGAGGCGCTTCTTTTTAAATTTGCCGACATTGCAGAATTAGAAAGAATGAAGGCCGCTGGTGAATTGATTCATGATTTTTCATACACCTACCCTTACCTGAAATAAAAAAAGCACCCAAAGGGTGCTTTTTTTATACATAGAATATTATTCAGCCAATTTAAACTTAAGTACTACACCACGCTTTTTGAAATAACTTTTCATCATATTACGGCCTTCACGGTTTGGTACCGGTAAGCGTGCCGCTTCAATTTCAACGTCTTTTACTTTTTCAGCCTGCATGGCTGTTTTTAAATTAGCAATACATTCATCAATACCGTCATTGTCGGCGTGTAGTGATTCATAAACAGCTTCGAGGGCTTGTTCAATACTCATGAGGTGTTCTCCCTTAAAAAATTTTAGTTACTATACCGCTTTTGCTACAAAAGTGTAAGCATAAGTTTTGGCAATATCGTTTTCTTGCGGATATGCAAACATATAAGCAAAGGCTCGCACCACATCTGGTTTTTGCATTTCTGGCAACCTTGAAGGCTTTGTTGCAATAATTTTTTTCTTGGCAAGCTTCTTTTCTTTTAAAGGTAAGTCACCTACCAAAGGTTGCCCCAGCTCCGCTTCTACCTTAAATCCGCGACTTTCAAGTATCTCTTTAAATTCACCGTCTTTAAAAATACGGTCATGATGTGGGTTCATTGGGTTTCCCTGTGCGTCAGCCTTTTCAAATAAAATATTCGGCACCGACGCTATAAGTTTACCGCCCTCCACCATCACACGGCGCAAGTCTTCTATCAAACTTTCCACATCATTTACATGTTCCATAAACTCAAAGGCTGTTACTGTGCTCACACTCGCTTCGCTAAGCTTGGAAGAAATTTTTTCTTTGTCTAAATCCACATGAATGAGCGTTGATTTTTCTAAACGTGACTTAGCCACATCAAGCGCTGAACCGTCATAATCCATACCCACAGCTTTTGTTACAACACCTTCGAGCTCACGCAAGCCATAACCAGTGGCACAGCCCAGATCTAAATGCAGTTTAGAACCTTTTTCTGCCAACATGTCACGCGCAAACATATAACGCCCTAAATGCTCTATTTTAACCCACAAGTTTGGGTCATCTTCTTTAAAAGGATCTACATTTTCACTTGGTAAACAACTTATATTCATTTAACACACTTACTATTTTTAAACTTAGCTGTTTATGCCATAAAGCATAAAAAAAATAAAGACTTGAAAATTATATGCACATACTCAATACTGCAAACAACAAACAACACCTATCCTTTTCCTAAGCCTTTGAGGTTTTAAATATGTATAAGCACATATATAAACTGCCATATCGAAGCCCTATGAGTGCCAACATCGCTCATAAAGCTTTTGACGTCTTAGTGAAGCACGGTATTTTAAAAGATATAAATCGTAACCGTGTACACTTTGTAAACGAGCAAACAGACACAAAAAAATATTGCGTTGAATACCGTCTAAACTGCACATCAGCACGCAAATTTTGGAACAGTCATCGCATGTTTTATGTGGATGGATTTCCAGCCTCCTATGAAAAAACCGTGGATGCAGTCAACACTGAACTCGCTGTTATATTTGATGAACATTGCGAAGAAATTGCCGCTTTACGCGGTGATGAACTCGGTATTCCTAAAAACTAAACTGTCTAAAAAAAAGAGAGCTTCATCGCTCTCTTTTTTATGGGCGTAGCCTACACATTCCGTTATAATTCACTTTTAAGAGAGATATAAAATGACAAAATTGAAAATACACTGCGCGCAAATCAATCCAACTGTTGGCGATATTACAGGGAATACAAACCTTGTTTTAACCCATTACCGTAAAGCCTGTGCTTTAAAGGCAGATTTATGCGTTTTACCAGAAGCTGTTATTTGTGGCTATACGCCAGGCGACCTCATTTATCGCCCTCAATTTTTAGCTGATATTAAAAAAGCAACTCTCAGCATTGCCAAAGAAGTTCAAGAAACAGCTCTTCTTTTAAGCGTGCCATGGGTAGAAGATGATAGGAAAACATATAATGTTATCCATTTTATACACCATGGTAAAATTCAACAAACCATTCATAAACAATGTTTACCAAACTTTGGTGTGATGGATGAAAAACGTGTTTTCACCGCAGGTATCAACGATAAAACTATCTCGCTTAAAGGTATCAAACTTGGAATTTTAGTCTGCCATGACACATGGTGGCCCGAAGTTGCCCAAGCTTTAAAAGCAGACGGTGCACAGATTCTCATTTCTGCAAATGCATCCCCTTACGAGCTAGATAAAGAAAATTTCCGCATTACTTTTTGTAAGGAACGTGTAAAAGAAACAAACCTTCCTCTTCTCTATACCAATCTCGTGGGTGCTCAAGATGAAATATTATTTGATGGGCGCACCTTCACACTAAACCCACAAGAAGAAGCCGAAAATAAATATGCGGCATGGCAAGAACAAGGCGAACTCATTGTCGCCACAGAAAATAATGGTCTTTTTTCATTTGAAAATACCTATAACACACAAGAATTAAGCTTAGATGAGAACATCTACCAAGGTTTAAAACTTGGCTTACGTGATTACATGAAGAAATCAGGATTTTCAAAAGCTTTGCTGGGCCTAAGCGGCGGCATTGACAGCGCCTTAACAGCAGCAATTGCCGTTGATGTGCTTGGCTGTGAAAATGTGACAGGTATTTTATTACCTTCAAAACACACCAGTGACCATTCTAACAACGATGCCCTGGCTCTAGCAAAGAACCTTGGCATTCAAACATTCACGCTTCCTATAGAAGAAACCGTCAAAGCCTTAGAGTCGGCGCTAGAAATAACAGGCGCACTTAACAGCATTACCCTTGAAAATATTCAGGCCCGTGCTCGTGGCACATTATTGATGGGCATGTCTAACAATACAGGCGCTTTATTGTTAACAACAGGTAATAAAAGTGAGGTAGCCGTTGGTTTTTGCACACTTTATGGCGACATGAATGGTGGTTTTAACATTATTAAGGACCTTTATAAAACAGAAGTTTACCGTTTAAGCCGTTACATCAACCGTGAAAAGGAAGTCATTCCCACCAACAGTATTACAAAGGAACCAACACCTGAGCTTAGCCCTGGACAAAAAGACAGCGACAACCTACCGCCTTATGAAATTTTAGATGCCATATTATATATGGCCATTGAAGAAAATTTAAGTGCGCTGGAAATTACTCAAAAAGGATTTGAAAAAACAACCGTAGAAGGCGTTTTAAAACTGCTGAAAAATAGTGAATATAAGCGTTATCAAGGTGCGCCAGGTGTTAAAATACACAAGGTCTCTTTCAATTCAGACAGGCGTTACCCCCTTGTAAACAAATACGCATTTTAATCATTCAACAAAATAGTTAACAAAGATGTTGCAAACGATCAACTAATAGGTTAACTTTAAAGATGAAAAAACACTTGTTCTCCTAATTAGGCTGATTCTAATGAAGATAACATACCCTCTCAACAAAGAAAAAAGCTCCTGACCAGGAGCTTTTTTTTCGACATAAAGTTAATTTTTGCGGGCAGTTTTATCTAAATAGCCGATGCACTTAACAAACGAACATTCGCCATCAAAAACATAACCTTCAACTGTCACGCATTGTAAAATAATTTGGTTCCAAAGCTGTTGTTCTTCAGTTAAATCATCACGCAGGCCTGTATTTATCGAAACAGAAGCCACAGCATAAGAATGTTGATTTAAAGTGTTTTCAATTTTAACGGGATGATTTTTCTCATTATAAAAAACGCGATAATATCCCATGGAGATCATTTTGTTATCGGGCATAGAAAGCCCTCCTAAAAGGTAGAAAAAATAATAATTCCATGAACTTATATCATATTATCTAAAATATCTAAAACAAAAAGCCCCTCATACAGGGGCTTTTTTCGTTATCAGGGAAAACTTGTTAAACCTCAGCTAAACTTTTTCAGTTTGCGTTAAAAATTTCAAGCTTTTTTTCGCCAAGGGGTGCACCTTGCCTTTTTTATAAAAATCAAAAAAGGCATTAATTTTTTTAAAACGAGAGATTGAAGGTATAAAACCTTTCGCGCTTCTTTTTTCAAGTTGTTTTGAAAAATGAAGCTGAAGCGTTTCAAGCTTTGTACACTCAGGGTCATGATAGAAAGATGCCCCCGTATCACTTATTAAAGCGATACTCACTGTTTTATAACCTTCCAGCTTAGGGTTGGCCCAATAAGCCTTACAGCCTTTATACACAGCAAACCAAATGGCATAGTCCTTAAATAAGTAAAACGCCTCTTTTTGGTTTATTACAGGGTCTTTAGCTGCATAATTTACAAGGTCAGCAAATAAATGGGCAGCACTTGCATTATGGGCAGGATTAAAGTTCATTAAATTACGTTTATATACTGCGTAAGGCATTAACAAACGACGTATAGTTTCAATTGCGGCTGCGGGGTTATTTTTACACTTAGCCCACAGCTTCTTCTTTAACATTTTTAAGGCATCAGCCTCACCATTTACACATGCACTATAGGCATGTTCAATCGCGTTCATGTTATCCACTATGGGTTCCTTAGCACCAGAAGAGGTGCGGTATAGGTATTAAACTGCAGGCAGTTTTAAAACGAGTAAAGTAATACTTAAACCAATTATGAGGGTTACATAGCTAAATATCAAGGTGTAAAAAAAGGCCCCTAAAAGGAGCCTTTAAAATAAAAATATTTTTAACCCACAATCTCAAAAAGGTCTTCAAACATATCGTTTTCTTCTTTTATTTCAGGTGCGTTACCTTTACGCATAGCTGTAATGATTTTACGTGAAATTTTTGGTGGAATATCGTGGTCAGCTTTAAGCGTATTCAAAATATCACGAATATGTGCTTGTTCTTCTGTCAGGCGCTCTGTTGCTTTAACAGCTTCTTTTAAATATTGCTTAACCTTATCGCGGTCTGCTTCTGTTACGACCATCATGGTATGTACCCTTTATTTAATTTATAATAAAAAGCCCCTTTAGCCAAAACTCAAAGGGGCTCTAAAATAGTTTCAATTAGCTATTTGCCAATTTTAAACGTGCTTCAAGGCAAGTAACTTTACGTGTAATCTGCTCAATTTCGCCAGCAGTTGCAGAACTTTTAACAAGCTTTGTCAGCGTGTCTTGTGCTTCTTGCATTTGCATTTGCGTTTCTTTCGCATCAATATCTTCTTTTAATGCGGCTTCTTCTGCAAGTACCGTTACTTTTTCTGATGTCACATCAACAAAGCCGTAACCAACAAAGAAAAATTTCTTCTCGCCGTTATTTTCAACTTCAACAACACCAGGCTGTAAAGTAGAAAGTGTTGGTTGGTGACCTTCTAAGACACCAAAAGAACCTTCACTACCAGGAACAGTCACGTAAGAAGCTTCACTGCTTACAAGAAGTTGTTCAGGTGTTACAAGATCAAATTGCATGTGTTTCATCCTTAAATTATAAAAGTGAGGTGCCAAGCCTAAACTTAGCACCCTCCTTTAATTATGCAGCGGCTTTTGCCAGTTTCTGCGCTTTTTCGATTGCTTCTTCAATGCTACCTACCATGTAGAATGCATTTTCAGGAAGATCGTCGTGCTTACCTTCAAGAATTTCCTTGAATGAACGTACAGTGTCTTCAACTTTAACGTAAAGACCCTTCATACCTGTAAATTGTTCTGCAACATGGAAAGGCTGAGACAAGAATTTCTCAATCTTACGCGCACGTGCCACAACAAGTTTATCTTCTTCAGAAAGTTCATCCATACCAAGGATCGCAATGATGTCTTGTAGAGATTTATACTTCTGTAGAATTTCTTGTACGTTTTTAGCTATGTTGTAGTGTTCGTCACCTACAATTGCAGGGTCTAGTACACGTGAAGTTGAGTCTAGAGGGTCTACCGCAGGGTAAATACCTTTCTCAGAAATAGCACGGTTTAGTACTGTTGTTGCATCTAAGTGAGCAAACGTTGTTGCAGGCGCCGGGTCAGTCAAGTCATCGGCAGGTACGTAAACAGCTTGCACTGACGTAATAGAACCTGACTTGGTTGACGTAATACGCTCTTGCAAGTTACCCATATCTGTCGCCAGTGTTGGCTGGTAACCTACAGCTGAAGGGATACGACCCAAGAGCGCAGATACCTCAGAACCAGCTTGTGTGAAACGGAAAATGTTATCGACGAAGAATAGTACGTCTTGGTTTTCTTTATCACGGAAATATTCTGCTTGCGCTAGACCTGTTAGAGCAACACGTGCACGGGCACCAGGAGGCTCGTTCATTTGTCCGTAAACAAGGGTAGCCTTAGATTCTTTAGGGCTGTTTTTAGTGATAACACCAGATTCAATCATCTCTTCATAAAGGTCATTACCTTCACGCGTACGCTCACCAACACCAGCGAATACTGAGTAACCACCGTGTCCTTTAGCAATGTTGTTAATCAACTCCATAATCAATACAGTTTTACCAACACCGGCACCACCGAATAGACCAATTTTACCACCCTTAGCGTAAGGCGCTAAAAGGTCAACAACTTTAATACCTGTTTCTAGAATCTCAGATTCAGTAGACTGTTGGTCAAAAGCAGGTGCTTCAGCGTGAATTGGCAACATATGTGTTGAGTCTAGCGGACCTAATTCATCGATTGGGTTACCAACAACGTCCATAATACGGCCTAAGTTACCAGGACCTACTGGTACAGTAATAGGTTCGTGTGTATCCACAACGTTCATACCACGTACAAGACCTTCAGTGGCTTGCATCGCAATCGTACGTACTGTGTTTTCACCAAGGTGTGCAGCAACTTCAAGTACAACAGTACCTTCTTCTGCTTCTACGTTTAAAGCGTTCATAATGTTCGGTAAGTTACCTTCAAAATGAACATCGACAATAGGGCCAACCACACGTGTGATTTTACCAGTTGTTTGTTTTGACATATTCTTATACTCCGTTTTTATATAAAACTTAATTTGTTGTAGGAGGGCTAATTAAACAGCTTCAGCACCCGCTACAATCTCTGTTAATTCTGTCGTAATAGCAGCTTGACGAGAACGGTTATATTGCAATGAAAGCTTCGAAATCATATCCGAGGCGTTCGTTGTCGCATTTTCCATTGCTGTCATACGTGCAGCTTGTTCAGCAGCACCGCTTTCAAGCATCGCATTCAAAAGTTGAACGTTGACGTTACGCGGAAGAAGAGCGTTTAAAATTTCCTCTTCTTCTGGCTCATATTCCACAGAAGAAGCAACTTCTGTTTCCTTATCAGCCAACGCATCAACTTTAAATGGCGCAAGATACTGTGACATTGGTTCTTGTGTAATCATGTTTACAAAGCGGTTATAGAAAAGAATAACTTCCTGACATTTACCAGCTTTGTAGTCTAATAACATTTTTGTACCAATTTCTTCAGCAAGTGCGTATGAAACGTTCTTACCGCTATCTTCGATAAATTCAATTACAAGTGAGCCGTAGTCTTGTTTCACAATGTCGTAAGCTTTCTTACCAACCATTACAAGTTCTACTTTTTTGCCCGCAGCCTCTAGTTCTTTAATTTTAATCATTACTTTTTTAGCAAGGTTAATATTAAAACCACCACATAGACCACGGTCAGCACTCACCACTACAAGGCGTACAGTGTTAACCTCTGAATAGCCACTTAGTAAAAGTGGCCCGCCTTCACTTGGCGTATTCGTAGCTAAATTCACAAGAACACCATTCAGCTTTTCTGCATAAGGACGCGCTTCTTCGCAACGAGTGCGGGCACGACGTACCTTAGCAGCCGCCACCATTTTCATGGTTTTGGTGATCTGCTTAGTGTTTTGGACGCTACGAATACGTCCGCGTAAATCCTTAAGCGACGGCATTCAGTTCCCTCACGTTTGATTTTGTTTTACCAAAAGTATTTTTAGCATCTTCAATTGCACTTATAAGGTCTTTTTCAGCCTCATCAGACAATTTACCAGTTGCATCAATACTTACAAGTGTTTCTGCGTGGCTTGCTCCAATAATTTCAAGCAAGTGTGCTTCAAATTCTTGAATCTTAGCTGGTTCGATATCATCCATGAAACCTTTAGTACCTGCATAGATTGAGCAAATTTGCTGCGCTGCGCTTAGTGGTGCGTACTGCTTTTGCTTTAGCAATTCAGTCAAACGCTCACCACGTGCTAAAAGTTGTTGAGTTGAAGCATCAAGATCAGAAGCAAACTGAGAGAAAGCGGCCATTTCACGGTATTGCGCTAAGTCTAGACGCATTGTACCAGCTACTTTTTTCATTGCTTTAACCTGTGCTGAACCACCAACACGTGACACAGAAAGACCCACGTTAATCGCTGGACGAATACCCGAGTTAAACAAGTCAGTTTCTAAGAAGATTTGACCATCTGTAATAGAAATAACGTTTGTTGGGATATAAGCTGATACGTCACCCGCTTGTGTTTCGATAATAGGTAGAGCTGTTAATGACCCACCACCTAGTTCGTCAGAAAGCTTACAAGCACGCTCTAGTAAACGAGAGTGGATGTAGAAAACGTCACCAGGGTAAGCTTCACGGCCAGGAGGACGACGCAATAGAAGTGACATTTGACGGTAAGCAACAGCCTGCTTAGAAAGATCATCATAAACGATCAAGCCGTGTTGTCCGTTATCACGGAAGTATTCACCCATTGCACAACCTGTATATGGAGCAATAAACTGCATTGGAGCAGATTCAGAAGCTGTCGCAGAAACAATTGTTGTGTACTGCATAGCGCCTGCTTCTTCAAGTTTCTTCATAACTTGAGCAACTGTTGAACGTTTTTGACCAATCGCCACATAAACACAGTGAACAGGTTCGCCTTTTTCAAAGCCAGACTTTTGGTTGATGATAGCATCAATCGCCACAGCTGTTTTACCAGTTTGACGGTCACCAATAATCAACTCACGCTGACCACGGCCAATTGGCACCAAAGCATCAATCGCTTTAAGACCTGTTTGCATTGGTTCGTGCACAGATTTACGTGCCACAATACCAGGTGCAATAATTTCAACACGACGGTATTCAACGTCTTTAAGAGCGCCTTTACCATCAATCGGGTTACCAAGGCCGTCAACAACACGTCCAAGAAGGCCTTTACCTACAGGTACTTCCATAATACGGTTTGTACGTTTTACAGTACTACCTTCAGTAATGTTACGGTCAGAACCAAAGATTACACAACCAACGTTGTCTTCATCCAAGTTCAAAGCCATACCCATAACGCCACCAGAAAACTCTACAGTTTCACCAGCTTTTACGTTAGCTAAGCCATAAACACGTGCAACACCGTCACCCACGTTTAGTACTTCACCTACTTCACTTGTTGTTTTATCTTCACTACCGTAAGACGCGATTTGGTCTTTAATAATACGGCTAATCTCTTCAGCGCGAATGTCCATTCGTTAGTCCTTCACTCTTTTAATTTAACGATGTACGTAGGGCGTCTAAACGACCACGCACGCTCATATCGTGTTCAATTGAACCAATGCGTACACGAAAACCTGCTACAAGAGAGGCATCAACCTCTTCTTCTAGCTCAATAGATTTAGCGCCTTCCGCATTATCTTTTACAAACTTTTCAATACTTGTTTTTTGTGTTGCTGTCAGCGCATGCGCTGTACGCACCGTTGCTGTCACAACACCATCTGCCGCCATTTCATAAAAATGGAACCAAGAAACCGCACCTTCAAGCAATTCAGCACGCCCCTTGTCACACATAAGTGAGGCAAAATTCACAACCATTTCAGACGCTTTCAATTCTTTTAATAATGCTAAAAGAACATTCTTTTTGTCGTTTTTGCTCACTACCTTGTCTGCCAAAACAGCAGCCAACTCGTGACCTTCTTCAAAAAGACCGCGTACAACAGCTATATCTTTAGAAACCTTTTTATCACCAGATTCTGCAGAAAGAGCAAAAAGTGCTTTCCCATAACGCATTTCTGGACCCATTGTCATTTTCATATAAACTCTTCAACCTTTAACTATTTAAATGAGTTAATTTTGCATAGGTTTTTTAGCATGGAATAGAGTCACAAACAAGCATACAAAGAAAAAAAGCGACTTTTTTTTCTTTTTTCTTTATTTTTTGGTACACTAAACATGAACAAAGGCAGTGGGTATGCCTTAACTTTACAGGATAAAATAGACATAAGGGCAAAAAAAAATTATGCAAGAAATTAAAATGAAATATACACTTGTCCCTATTGGAGTGAGTACGTCAGCACTTTTATTTTGCACAGAATCTGGAGAAATTGACATTTTCGTTGGTAACCCCACGGATATTGACATTGAGGCCCAAGCCCTTAAGCATCAAAATTATAACGAAGACAGCAATCTTTTAAATACCCTGCGCCAAGGCAACTATCTCCTACAAAGCCCTGCAAAAAAAGACGCTAAATACTATGATATAGAAAAAATCGTTCAAGGGGAAAGACTCACTGCCTGCACTGTACGCGCCGTCCACGAAAGCCACGGTAAACTCATGCCGAATACAATCACCTTCTCCATCGCACCAAACCTCTTAACTTGCAGCGAGAACTATCCAAAAGCCTTACATTGGGTAGAATCACGTGCTAAGGCTTTTGCAGATATCCTTGAAAGCGAAGGCATGAAACCAGATGGTGATTTTATCCTAAATAGCTTTATTCAGGCTCTAAACGATAAAAATACACTTGCTCAATTCGCAGAAGCCGACCGCGGCAAACAAACAATTACAGAAAACATGCTCAGCTAATTGTTGCACCTCTTTTTTATCTATGTAAAAATCCAATACATGAAATATAAAAAAGAACACACACATAACCATGAGTCACCTATTGCTAACACAGGTGTGCTCCTTATAAACCTTGGCACACCAAGCGCCCTCGACTATTTTTCACTACGCAGATACCTTAAAGAGTTTTTAAGCGATCCACGCGTCGTCGAAGGAAATCGTTTAAAATGGTGGCTCGTCTTAAATGTCATACTGCTAAGCTTCATCCCATTTAGAAGCGCCAAAAACTATAAGAAAATATGGAATAAAGAAAAGAACGAGTCTCCACTTTTAACAACAACACGCGCTCAGGCAGAAAAGCTCCAACAACTCTATAAAGATAAAAATATAGCCGTCGACTTTGCTATGCGCTATGGCACACCGAGCATCGAGGAAAAAATTGATGCTTTAAAAGCAAAAGGTTGTAAAAAAATAATCCTCTTTCCTTTATATCCACAATACAGCGCTGTCACCACCGCATCTGTTTGCGATGCAGCCTTTGATGCATTAAAAAAACGAAGATGGATGCCAACCATAAAAACCGTCGCACCGTATTACAAAGATGATGCCTACATCAAAGCTTTATGCACATCCATCAAACAACATATGAAGGACAAAGGTAAAAAAATTAACAATACAACCTTACTCTGCTCATACCATGGAATCCCTCAGAAATACTGGGAAAATGGTGACCCGTACCCATGCCACTGCTTTGGGACGACGAAGCGCATTCAAAAAGAGCTTAAAATTGATGACGATAAAATTTTGACAGTTTTCCAGTCTCGATTTGGGCGTGAAGAGTGGGTAAAGCCATATTTAGACGCAACTTTGAAAGAACTTCCTGACAAAGACGTGAAAGATATTGTTATTATTTCACCTGCCTTTGCATCCGATTGCGTTGAAACGCTCGAAGAACTTTCAATGGAAAGCCAAGAAACTTTTATTGAAGCGGGCGGTGAAAGCTTTAGCGTTGTGCCTTGCTTAAATGACAGCAAAGAAGGTATGGAAATGCTTAAAAGTATTGTAGATAAAGAACTGAAAAACTTTTAATTCATACCTTGCTAAGCAAAATCCTGTTTGACAACACCCTCACCTGGCAAGCTGTTGCCAGGTAACGCTTAATGGGCATTATAAGCACAAGGCGCTTTCAACAGCTAACACTGGGAAGTGCGGATAAGAGTACCTAACCAAAACACCCAAAGCCCCCGAGAGAGGCGCCAAATACATTTTTACGAATACCGATCTGGTCACTTAAACTCGCTTAAAATTCAATAGCAGATACTTCACCTTCAACGCTAAAATACAACAACCCCTCCACCAACAAGCCAAGCAAAAAGCTGAAAAACTTGCTTGGTTTTCTAAATTCACTTAAAATAAATTCATATACAAATGTAGGAGACTGTTATCGTCAGACGTATAGGTATATTCGGTGGATCATTCAACCCCCCTCACCTTGGGCACTTGCAGCTTGCGCGTGAGGCCAAAAAACGCCTTCACCTTCATGAAGTATGGATGCTGGTTAGTCCGTGTAACCCTTTGAAAAGCAAGAAGGATATGGAGGAGTACGACCTACGGCTCGAACAATGTCAGATTTTAACAAAAAATGACCCCTTTATTAAAGTAAGTTCTTTTGAAAAAAATAAACGCGTTAATAAAACAACTGACACCGTTAGACTACTTACAAAACAATACCCAAAAAATAAATTTGTGTGGCTTATGGGCTGCGAAAATTGGCAATCATTTCACAAATGGAATGGCTGGCAAGACATTATGAAAATGGTGCCAATTGCTTCATTTTATCGAGAGGAAAAGCCCTTCTCTTCCCTTAGAAGCCCCGCAACTACAATGTTTAAAAGCTTCCGCTGTGATGCGAGCGCGCCTTTAGGTGACCCGCCACAGTGGCGCGTTATGTTTATGCGTCCCCATGCTGGACGTGCCACAAACATAAGGCAAAACCTTAAAAACGGCGAATTACCCGAGCACATTACCCAAGAGCAAATGGATTGCATACAAAAACGGCACAGCTTTTGCTTAGATACATAAGTAATATGATAGGAGGGTCGAAAGACTGAGAAAAGATATAGAAATGAAAAAAGCAGCTTTCAGGCAAAAATCCGCAAAGGATCCACTGCTTGTATGTAAGAGCGCCCTTGAAGATATGAAGGCGCGTGACGTTAAAGTTGTTTCTTTAGAGAAGAGAAAAACTTATACCGATAATCTTATTATTGCCACAGGAACATCCAACACACATGTGCAAGCCATTGCAGACCGTGTGGCTGAATACCTTATTAAAAGTGGTCATATTATTGACGGTATTGAAGGTTCACCAAACAACCAGTGGGTTATTGTTGATGCTGGCGACGTTGTGGTGCACATTTTCAATGAAGAAACAAGAAAGCTATACAACATCGAAAAACTATATATTGACTTTGATGATGATGGCGACGACACACCAGACATGCACCATAGCTTTGCAGGATAAAAATAACCCTACAAAACATAGGGCAGAAAGCATTCGGACTAAAAAGGGGTAACAATTTACCCTTATGTTGTAGTGCTCCCTATTTATCACCAAAAACCAAGGTGAATAACAAAGAACAAAATACAAAAAAAAAGCACCCGAAGGTGCTTTTTTCGCTTAAAATACTCAAGAGATACCTTTTATGGCCCAACCATAATTGTACCCCTTACACGCCCCACCGCCACAGATATAGCCGCAGCCACCACGCAAGATTTTTCACTGTGAGTACGGCTATAGCGCTGGTTTAACATCAGCAAACAGGTACGCCCATCTGCCACAAGGTCCCAAGACTCAGTCAATGTCACAGCCACCACATGACGGGGAATAACTCCCTGCCAGACAACCTCACCCACCTCTTTTTTTAAAGGGTAGGTACCATTGGTGCCCATGTTTGTAACCGTTAGTATATTGCCACTTTCAACAGACTTTATGTCCATGTTAAAACCAGCCACACCCCGACCCATTTTAGGCTTACGGCGTAAACGTAAAGGCAACTCTTTTAAAACAAATCGAACACTTGGGCGACAAGACGCCAAGGCCTTTTTTAAAACGTAAATGAGAGACATAAACCCCTCCAAAGATAATGAATGTAAGTGATAGATAACTATAAGCCATATAAAATGCAATAGCCTACACAAAATAAAAATGATATGGTCGGCTTGTTATTTTAATAAAAAGGCCATTTGTTTATGAACATCACAGTTATTGCCACAGGTAAATGTAAAGACAAACACATTAACGCTTTGGCCGATGAATTTATAAAAAGACTCAAACCATTTTTCCCCACAAAACTCATTGAAGTACCCCAAGTTAAAGCGCAAAGCGTTCTGGAAATTAAACAAGGCGAAGCCAAACTGCAAAACGCTAAAATACCTGATGGTTCTATTATTTTCGCCTTAGATGAGCGCGGGAAAATGATGCACACAGCTGACTTTTCAAAAAAGCTTGGCACGTTGCGTGACACAGGCACACGCAACCTTGTGTTTATTATTGGCGGCGCTGAAGGGCTTGACGATAGCGTACGTAACAAAGCACAGATGCTTATATCCCTTAGCCCCATGACATTTCCACACATGATGGTACGCCCTATTATTTTAGAACAAATTTACCGCGCTGGCACCGTGCTAGCTGGGCACCCCTACCACCGCGAAGGCTAAAATTCTTCACAAAAACTGGCATTTTTAAGCGCAACGCTTAAAAGATTGTCAGACTAAATAAACACCGTTTAAATACACTACAAAACTGTCTCATCATTTACTTTCCAAGTCATTTTAGTCAGTTATAAGCCAAAACAAGGCGAATCACAGGCGAATAAAAAGCGAACAAGCGGGGCATATGGCATATATCAACCGCAACCAAACAGCACCCCCATTCTCTTTTTTGCACATAAAGGAGAATGCTATATTAGCCCATAAAAAAAACCCCCATTCGGGAGGTTTTTTTGCCTTTAACATAAAAGCTATTCGATATTTATTTTTTTAGGCGCCAATACAACTGAACACCCTTATCAAGAACACGGGTTGTGATAGGAATCGTCACTAAAAGCAACTTAGCAATATAGGCTAATATGTATAGCGGACCATTTAGCATCGCCAAACTTACACCAAACAGCGCCAATACCATGTTAATAGCCATGCCCACAAGCATCGCCGTACCCATAAATAAAATAATTTGTAGTACAGGATGAAGTGATGCCATACCAGGTAAACCTAAACCCATCCACCACATAAGCTTATCTAAAATAGGTGATTTACCACGCAAACCATCAAGCAAAGAACGTGCTTGCATAGATCCATGCATTGAATCATCACGCACAGGCTTAAATTTTTTCTTTAAAGCCTTTTCATTCGTTTCTACAGGTCTTACTTTACGGGTGCGCTTTGCCTCATCTTGTTCAAAATCAACTTCAACAATACCGCCTTCATCACGATCGTCTTTATTATCAGACATGAAAATACCTCCTAAACAGGGGTGAAAAAAGATAAAGATATGAAACACTTAAATACTTAAAAGTGCTTAAATTTAACGTATTTATAACTTTTAACACACACAAGGTCAAGCCCAAAAGTATACAAAACCACCCAACAAGTAATACAAACAAAATATTTTACCCCAAACACCTTTCATGATAACTTCTCTCTTATGAAGTATTTTATAACAATAATGTCATTTTTATTACTCAGCATATCGGCGCATGCCGAAACATTGCCAACACTGGCTGCTGTGCAATCACCCGAATGGTCAAACAGCTCGACTGTGGCCGACGATAAATTCCCTGAATATCTTGAAAAAAATGGTGACTACTTAAACGCTATCCTTGAATGGAGACGCGTTATTTATACCAGCAACGATAAAAATTTTCACAAACGCGCCCTTTTTAATATTGCTGAACTTTATCAAAAACAAGGCTTATATAAGCAGAGCATCCACGCCTACCAAAACCTGCTTACTCAGTTTCCTAAAACCAAGCAACAACCCCAGGCGCTTTACCAAATTAGCCGCCTAAGCGACCTCATTGGCGATGACTTAAACGCTGGCAGCGCCCGTAGCCGTTTATTACGCCTCGAAAAAGAAAGTGACCTTGCCACAGAAGCCGAGCTACACAATCTTTGGGCAAAGGGTCTAAAAATAAATGATACATTTATTTCCCCTCAAACAGAAAAAGGTAAGCTTTTACGTGCCAACTTAGATGATTTTCCTGTTGTGAATACACACAAAACAGAAACAGCAACCATTCTCTCGCTTATTCCAGGCTTAGGTTATGTTTACCTTGGACGATTTAACTGGGGAATCTTAGCGTTAATGCTCAATATTTCATTCTTTTACGCAGTTATGACGTCTATGAAGTCAAAACACTGGGGTTACGGTTTATCTTTTGGCACTTTTGCTGCCTTTGTTTATATTGGTAACATGTTTCATGCAGGCAGTATTGCAACGCAAGACGCTTATATGGAACGTTTAAACGCAATGGAAACTTGGCAAGAGTTGCAGCCCAAAGACGTTATGGATTTCAAAAACACACCGCTCGATGAAGTGCCAAGTGTTCTAGACAAAGTTGAAGGTTTTCAGATGCCACCACAGGCACATTCTAAAGCATAATCCTTCCATTTTTCGTTAAATAATGCGATAACACAATGGCAAATAAATATAAAGCAAGCAAAGCCAGCTCACGCACATACCAAGCAAGCGGCTAAATGCAGCAAACAAACAAAGTAAACAAGCAAACAGGTGAACACATGGCTTTAAATTGGTTAAGCAAACTCAAAGACGGTTTAAAAAAATCTTCGACAAGTATGAGCGAAGGCCTCAAAGACATTCTTATACGTAAAAAGGTTGACGATGAAACCTGTGACGCCCTTGAAGAAGTGCTTATTGCTGCCGATATGGGCGTTGAGACATCACTTTCTTTAGTTAAAGAACTACGCCAAGACCGATTTGACAAAGAAACAACCGAAGAGGAATTACGCACTTATTTGGCTGAAAAAATAGCTGTCAGGCTCAGCCCTTGCGAGAAAGAAATAGCCCTACCGACCAACCTAGAAGGCCCTGCGGTTATTATGATGGTGGGTGTAAATGGCAGTGGTAAAACAACCACTATTGGTAAGTTAAGCGCCAAATTAAAAGCAGAAGGTAAAAGCGTGATGCTGGCTGCGGGTGATACATTCCGCGCTGGTGCTGTTGAACAACTCAGCGTTTGGGCAGACAGAAATAGTATTCCTATTGTAAAGCCTCACAAAGAAGGTGCCGACCCTGCAGGCGTTATTTTTAAAGCCTATGAAGAAGCCAAAGCTGCTGGCGTCGATGTGCTATTAGCCGATACTGCAGGACGCTTACAAAACCGTAAAGAGCTTATGGACGAACTTGCTAAAGTTATCCGCGTTTTGAAAAAGCACGACGCCACAGCTCCGCACGCAACCATACTGGTGCTCGATGCAACTGTTGGACAAAATGCCCACATGCAGACAGAAGCCTTTAAAGAAGTGGCAGGTGTTACAGGTATTATTATTACCAAGCTTGATAGCACCGCCAAAGGTGGTGTTGTGGTTGCTTTGGCGGACAAACACAAACTCCCTATCCACTTTATTGGCATGGGTGAAAGCGTTGAAGACTTACGTCCTTTTGAAGCTCAAAATTACGCCGAAGCTTTAATGCAAACGTAACACGTTTGCATTAAAGTTATGCCAAGCACTGGTTTTTATTAGCAAAAAACTTACAGTTACAACAAAAAAAAGCCTCCCATATAGAGAGGTCTTTTTTTATAAAATATGCTGTTATTTTTCTAGTACGCGAATATCTTTTCCACATCTAAATTCAGTGAGGTCAGCTAAACCTTGGCCACCTATCCACTTACATGGCGTAACGGTGCCTTTAACACGATTTAATCGATAAAGCCTACCTTCTTTTAACACCAGCTGATTTTGTAAAAGCTGATTTTGCTCATGTATAATATTATCCATTTCTAGCCTGCTATGGTAAATGTAACCACCCGCAAAAGAAACTGCCATAAACACTGCAAAAAGAAGTGCTGTCATGTGGAATTGCATCATTTTTTTTATTATCCTTTTCATAACGTCTAAATATTTAATTTCAACGATACCTTATAGCATTTAGCTTAATTTATATATCATTTTTTTAAACCTGTGCGTAAATATCCCTCCCCTTCTCTTTTAAGAAAGAAAAACACTGTAATTTTGCAAAAAGGTAAATTAAGTCAGTCTTCTGCATAGGCATACATATCTCAAATTAAACAACTTCAACTTTAAATTAAATAAATGCGTTATTTTATGTGCATTTTATCGTGGAATTTTTGCCTTATGTTGGCAGTTGGTGTATAACTTATGCCTAAATAGATTGAATTTAAAATTTTAAGGGGAAACCAATGGCAGACACAGCTAAAGGCAAAACAGATTATCTGGTTTTAGCACGTAAATACCGCCCAACAACATTTGAAGATATTGTCGGTCAAGATGCCTTGGTACGCACTCTTAAAAATGCCGTGGAAAGTAACCGCCTCCACCACGCTTACATTCTTCAAGGTATCCGCGGCACAGGTAAAACAACCACAGCCCGCTTACTTGCCAAAGTTTTAAACTGCGAAAATGGCCCAGCTGTTACGTGGGCAGCCGATGACGCCCAGTGCAAAGCCATAGAAAATGGCACCCATGTTGATGTATTAGAATTTGACGCCGCTTCACACACGGGTGTGGACGATATCCGATCCCTTTTTGAGGGCGTTAACTACGCCCCCGTTCAAGGTAACTACAAAGTTTATATTATTGATGAGGTACACATGCTTTCTAAGCAGGCCTTTAACGCCTTGCTTAAAACATTAGAAGAGCCACCTGCCCACGTTAAATTTATCTTTGCAACAACCGAAGTGAATAAAATCCCTGTCACCGTTCTTTCGCGTTGTCAGCGCTTCGACCTTAAACGCATTAGCGCAGAAGATTTATCAAAGCTATATGAAGATATTCTAAACAAAGAAAACGTTGCCTTTGACAGCAACGCTGTGATGCAAATTGCCAAGGCAGCCGACGGTTCTGCTCGTGACGGTTTATCACTCCTCGACCAAGCCATTGCCCTAAGCATTGGCGATAAAGTCAATATTGATGTTGTGAACGGCATGCTCGGCATGGCCGATCGCGCCCGCGCCTACGACCTTTTTGAAAGCTTAATGAAGGGCGATATTTCTGTTATGCTTGAAAAGCTCTCAAGCATGTACGAAACAGGGCACGACCCAATGCTTATTGTTTCTGACCTCTTGTCTGTGGCACACCTTATTACACGCCTTAAAACAATACCTGCCCTTGCAAATTCAAACACACTTAGCGAATTAGAAAAAACACGCGGCGTTGAACTTTCTGAAAAATTGGGCTTAGAGAACTTATCACGTGCCTATCAAATGCTCTTAACCGTGGTAACAGAAGCTAAAAACGGCGTAAGGCCTTTTGAAGTGGTTGAAATGGGGCTTATTCGCGTCACCCATATGGCACCGCTGCCCGCCATGAGCGCCCTTATTGAAATGGCAGGAGCTGGTAACACCTCTGTAAAAAAGCCGTTTGAGGCTAAAACAGAGCCTCAAAAATCTGCTCAATCAAACACACAACAAACGGCTGCTAAACCAGTAACAGCATCAAAGCCTGCGCAAACAACAACAGCAGCTACACCAACGCCTCAAGTCAACAACTCAGACATAGCTAAGGCTTGGCGCCAAATTGTAGACAGCTTACGCGATGAATTTAGCCCGCTTGCTGGGTCTCTTGAAACGCAAATTCGCGCGGAAAACGTAGGCGAAAACACGCTTCATCTGATGTTTGTTAATGGACTGCGTAGCCAAGACGAAATTGCTAAAAAACTACCTGAGGCTTTACTAAAAGTAACGGGTAAACGTTGGAAAATCCGCTTCGACGCTGAATGCGAACATGAAACACTCGCCGAGACACTGACCCGTGAAGCTGCCGAGCGTAAAGCCCGGGCCTTGAAATCTTCAGAAATTCAAAAGATTTTAGGTGCATTCCCAGGCAGTGAAGTGGTAAAAGTATATGAGAAATAAATACGTTTATTTAAAAGGATAAAAATAATGCTAGCAACAGCTATTGTGGTTAACACCATTACAGAAAAATCAGATATTGAAAAAGCCTTTCAACTGCGCCGTGATGTCTTTATGGGTGAACAAGGTGTCACCGAAGAGGAAGAATTTGACGGCCTAGACAACACATGCACACACTACCTTGCAAGCGTTGCTGGTACTGTTGCTGGCACCGTGCGCCTACGCACGCTTGAAGATGGCGTTCAAAAAATTGAAAGACTTTGCGTTTCAAAAAACTATCGCGGTCACGGTGTTGGGCGCAAAATTATGGAAAAATTATTGATGGACATGAAAAACAATGGCACACACACGGTTCACCTTTATGGTCAAACCCATGCCGTTGGCTTTTATCAATCTTTCGGATTCAAAGCCTATGGCGATGAATTTATGGATGCGCGCATCCCTCACCGAAAACTAAAATTAGAACTCTAAATACTATATATAAAAGAAGGAAATACGTCACATGAAAAACATGGCAGCTATGATGAAGCAAGCACAACAAATGCAATCAAACATGAAACGCTTACAAACAGAGCTTGAATCGCACGAAATGACAGGCACAGCAGCTGGCGGCGCCGTTGAAATTACAATGACCTGTAAACATAAAGTAACAGCTGTAAAATTAAACCCTGACGTTGTAGATGCTGACGACATCGAAACACTTGAAGACCTTTTAATGGTAGCCTTTAACGATGTTTCAAACCAAATTGAAAACCATGTCAGTACTGAAATGAATAAAGTAACAGGCGGCATGAATATCCCTGGTATGTAAAAAAAACAGACAGAGGGCAGATTTATATTTTATATTTAATTTCATACATTTGCCCTTTATATTTTTCTTTAAATGAAAAATAGAGAAACAAAAAATTTAATACCTTAAGCTATAAGTATAGGTTGCAGACGCGGCTTTATAAAAAGCGATTTCTGAAACTTAATACCTAGAAATTTAACAACAAGCGAGCTTAAAATTTATGATTACACTTTACCACAACCCACGTTGTTCAAAGTCACGCCAAACTTTCAATTTACTGGAAGAACAAGGTATGCAAGTTGACGTAAAACTTTACTTAGAGCGCCCAATGGAAAAAGAAATTTTAGCTAAAGCGCTTCAAACCCTCGGCGACAGTATTATTCGTAAAAACGAATCGGATTATAAGGAATTTATTTTAGGCAAAAACCTTGAGGGCGATGCCTTGGTTGAAGCCATGATTGCACACCCTAAAACCATTGAACGCCCATTGGTGATTAACGGTGAAAAAATGGCGCTGGGGCGCCCTATTGAAAATGTTATAAAAATCATAAAATAAACGGCTATTATTTTTTCATCATATAGCGTTTAAGACAGAGAAAGAAAAACACGTGCTACCTCTTGAAAAACTGATAAAAGACCTTTCAAGCCTTCCAGGTTTTGGTAAACGAAGTGCGCAACGGGCAGCACTCAGCCTTTTAAGTGACAAATCAAAAATCAGCACACTTATTACATCCCTTAAAACCGTACAAGAACAAATTAAAACATGTCACACTTGTGCAAATTTATCGCTTAGCGACCCTTGCGAAATTTGTACAGATAACACCCGAAACCAAAAACTTATTTGCGTGGTCGAAGGTGTGGATGACCTTTGGGCGATGGAACGTGGGGAATCTTTTGACGGTGTTTATCATGTTTTAGGCGGTGTTGTCAGCGCTATTGACGGCATTGGCTTAGATGACATTCGCATGAAAGAACTTTTAGAGCGTGTTCAAAACAACCCTGTAGAAGAAGTTATTTTAGCACTCGGCGCCAGCGTGGACGGTGGCACCACAAGCCACCTTATTGCCCGTTATTTAAAAGACACGGACGTTAAAGTAACCACCCTTGCCCGCGGCATGCCAATGGGCGCTGAAGTAGATTATATGGACGCAGGCACACTTGCCATGGCATTAAAAGGAAGAATTTCTTACTAATGGCTTTAATGTACACCCCACCTGAATTTGACCGCACGTGGCACGCACCAAATTTTAAAAACTTAAAAGGTGTGGGCGGTAAAAATTATTCATTAAAAGACATTCAAGGTTCAAATGGATTTTTGGTTATGTTTATATGTAACCATTGCCCCTACGTTAAAGGTATTTTAGACCGCCTGCCCCAAACCATGCAAAAATTGCAAAAAATGGGGGTTGGTGTGATTGCTATCAATAGCAATGACGCAAATTCCTACCCAGAAGACAGCTTTGAAAAGATGACAACCTTTGCTAAATATAGCGGTTTCAATTTTCCTTACGTTATCGACGAAACGCAAGAAGTGGCAAAGTCTTACGGTGCTATATGTACACCAGATTTTTTTGGCTTTAACGCACAGGGTCAATTACAATACCGTGGCAGGCTGGACAGCAGCGGCATGAACCCCGCCACAGACGAAACGGTGAGCGAGCTTTTAAACGCATTTAGGGAAATTGTTTTATACGGTGAAGCGCCTCAAGAACAGTCTCCTTCCATGGGTTGCTCTATAAAATGGAAGCCATAAAATGCTTTCGTTCACATGCTTTCATATAAAAATTGCCCCCCTTGCGCTTTAATGCTATAAAAACAACGAAATTGAACTGCTTTATCACTTAGATAACCATTCAAAAAAAATTAAAAGGACATACATCATGGGATTTAAATGCGGCATTGTTGGGCTACCTAACGTGGGTAAATCGACCCTTTTTAACGCTTTAACAGAAACAGCAAACGCAGAAGCGGCAAACTACCCGTTTTGCACGATCGAACCAAACGTTGGTATTGTGGCTGTGCCAGATGAACGCATTGATGCACTTGCTAAAATTGTAAACCCTGAACGTGTTTTACCAACACAAATTGAGTTTGTTGACATTGCAGGCCTTGTTAAAGGCGCTTCAACAGGTGAAGGACTGGGAAACAAGTTCCTTGCAAACATCCGCGAAGTTGACGCCATTGCACACGTTGTACGTTGCTTTGAAGACGGTAACATTACCCACGTACACGACCGCATTGACCCTGCTGGCGACATTGAAATTATTGAAACAGAATTGATGCTTGCGGATATGGCGACGGTTGAAAAATCTATCGCTAACCATGAGAAAAAAGCAAAACAAAACGACAAAGGTGCACAAGTTGTTGTGAGTGCTCTTTCAAAAGTTAAAGATGCTTTGGACAAAGGTATAAGCCCACGCACGATTGAATTTTCAAGCGAAGATGAAGAAAAAGCCGTTAAACACTTACAACTTCTTACAATGAAGCCTGTTATGTATGTTTGTAACGTCGAAGAAAGCAACGCTAAAGACGGCAATGCCCACTCTAACGTTGTTAAAGCATATGCTGAAAAACAGGGTGCTGCACAGGTTGTTGTTTCTGCCGCTATCGAAGCTGAAGTTTCAACGCTTGAAGCAGATGAACGTGAAATGTTCCTTGGTGAAATGGGCTTAGAAGAACCTGGCCTAAACCGTGTTATTCGCGCAGGCTACAGCCTACTTGGACTTATCACTTACTTTACAGCAGGTGTTAAAGAAGTGCGTGCATGGACTGTTAAAAAAGGCTCTAGCGCCCCACAAGCGGCAGGCGTAATTCACACAGACTTTGAACGTGGATTTATTAAAGCTGACACCATTGCTTACCCTGACTTTGTGGCAAATAATGGCGAAGCTGGTGCTAAAGATGCTGGCAAACTGCGCCAAGAAGGTAAAGAGTATATTGTAAAAGACGGTGATGTTTTACACTTTAAATTTAATGTGTAAATGCAATATCATTTTAAAAGCACCCACATGGGTGCTTTTTTTATATACATATTATTATATATCAAGCGACAGACTCACCAAAGAGGTGTTTACTTTCACCCCAACAATCCTTATATAATATGTATCGTAAGAAAATTTATAAATTTAATAGGACCTTAAATATGAAACCAATTTACAGCCTCCTTTTCCTATACGCTGCTCTATGGGTGGTAACACCCGCTTACGCTTTAGAAAAAGAATTCGACGAAAATAACGATGAGATTTTTACACAAGACTTTAATACAGTTATCCCTGCCTATATCAAAGACATTCGCCACTACTACCGCGTGAACGCTGACACGGCAACAGGCGGTACCATTCAGTCAAAAGACGCCATCAAAGAACTCAAAAGTTCTGGATTTAAAACGGTTATTGACCTCAGACAAGCCCCAGAAGGTGTTGAACGTGAACGTGGAAAAGTTGAACAAGAAGGCTTAACCTACGTTAATCTTCCCGTAAGTGGATCTACAGCCCTCAGTGATGAAACACTCATTCAATTTAATAAACTTATTGAAAAAGTAGAGAAACCAGTTCTTATTCACTGCGCATCGGGTAACCGTGCAGGTGCCGTTTGGGCAAATCACCTACTCAGTAAAGGCGCAACACTAGAAGAGGCTATTGAACAAGGCCAGCGTATCGGCATGCAAAGCCTCTTCGCAATAGAATTAAGAGAAACACACGCCTCACCAAAATGATAAAAGCCTTCAGTGACCCGTTTTCCCCGTTACCGCTGCTCCCTTCCGGGTCTGACGGGGTTGGCGAGGTCTACGTCCACTAAAGGCAGGCTTAGTTATACGCAAATACGCGCCGTATTTCAATAAGTATTTAAAGAATGCCTAAGACAATGAAATAGAGCGCGGACGACCGCCTGTATATTCAGGCCATGGTGCGTAATTGGTTTCATGATGCGGTGCCTCCATATCCTTTGGCCACAAACCACGTGCTTTTAGCTCAACAATGTCGGTACGCGGCAGGTTTATCACCACCAAATGCTCTTTGCCCCCCACCATTAAGGCTGTGGCCAACACTTCACGCCCTGTGCCTTCGAGCCTGCCTGTACGTATAGCACGTATTTCTTTAATAAGCACAGGCGTGTACGCAAGCTTGCCAACTTGGTACCACCATTTTCCGCCATCCGGCGATGGAATTTCTAAACATGCAACACCCTTATATACTTTTGACTTCGTCATGCGCTTACTTTTCTTATATTATTGGCTTACAAACCACAAATTGAGTTATTATTCTAATATGGAAAATGTAAAAAGCAAGCATAACCAACAAAAGCCGCATGGAACAAGCCTGACAGCGCGTTTAACTTTGCCAACCCTTTTGGTTTTAGGTATTACATTAACCGTTATTTTCTTATTTGGTACAAAAGTGAACGAAGGTTTATACAACCACCAAACCATTGAGAGTTTAAAAAATACACTTCAGCTAACTCAAAAAACGTTAAATGATGGCTGGGAAAACACACGCGGTACAGCCATTCGCACTGAAGAAATTTTACAGCAATATACGGCACAAGTTTTAGCAGGTCGCCTTGATTTTATTGGTTTCGCAGAAGAAAGTGGCGTTGTTATTATTGACAGCTTCACAGGGAAAACCATTCAGGCCTACCCTTTAGAAAACATACGGCTCGATGATATAGACATCCAACAAATTATAAAATTCGGTTCTCAAAATTATATAGTCACCGACCTTCAAAAAGGTGGTTTTGCGTTAAGTACTTATTTCCCGCCATTAGGGTTACACCTTGTCGCCTTTAATAAACGTGGTTTTGCACAAACAAATACCAAGGAAAGTCAGCGTCTATTATTACTCGCCATTTTTTCTATTACTGCCATTTTAATTATAACCATGATGCTTATTGTTATCCACATTTCTATTAGTCGGCCTTTACGTGCCATGCAACAAAAAATGGACAACATTTTAGCTGAAAATGATTATGATACCCACCTTGACATAACAGCAGGTTCCAAAGAAATTCAAGCATTAACATTGAGCTTTAATACTTTATTTAGCCATATCAACACACGTGACAAGCAAATTCATGAACATGCGCATTTACTCGAACACCTTGTCACTGAACGCACCAAAGAACTGAAAAAAGCTCAATCTCAGCTTGTCCTTTCTGAAAGGTTGGCCGCAATCGGTGAATTTGCATCTAGCGTGGCACATGAACTACGCAACCCCCTTTCTTCCATTAAAATGGGTGTTGAAAAAATTGCTTTGATTGAAGGCATAGAAGGAAACAACAAACGCCGCCTTACCCTTATTCAAAAAGAAGTGGATAGATTAAGTGAGATGCTTAAAGGCATTTTAGTCTTTGCTGCACCAACCCCAACAAAACTTGAAAACACAAACCTTTGCGCTTTTATAAAAGACATAACACCATTGATGAGCGACCTTGCACAAGAGCGACATATTTCTTTAAAAATAGACAAGCTAAGTGCATCATACAACGTACAAGCCGACACAGATAAATTGAAACAAACGTTTATAAACGTTATTAAAAATGCCAGTGAAGCAGCCCCTGAAAAAAGCAAAATTACACTTCACGCACACAGTGCAGGTGATTATATCAACATCGTTATTGAAAACCAAGGGCAGCCTATTCCAATAGAAGTTGAGAATAGATTATTTGAACCTTTTTTCACCACAAAATCTTCAGGAACAGGGTTAGGACTGCCAACCACAAAGCGTATTATGCATGAAATGGGTGGCGACATTACCATTAAAAACGCTGGTAAAAACAAAATTCAAACAACATTAACACTCATGAAAGTTTAGAAAATGGATGAACTCAAAGAACGCATCGACGTGATTGCAACGCAAGAGATAGATTTAAAAATTCAGCGTGATCTTATTCGTGAAATTGATGAAGAGATTTGTATTTTACTTGCTGAACGTCGTGATATTTCTTTAAACATCGGCGTATATAAAGCTCAAGAGAATTTACCGCTTGAAGACCTAAAGCAAGAAGACCTGCAAAACAAAGAACTTCAAAAAATGGCTGTACGCTATCATTTAAACCCTGATATGCTTTTAAAAATTTGGGATAACATACGCTTAGAAACAAAGTCAAAACATCTGGCGATAAAAGAGTATCTAGACGAAATCCCTAAAGATAAATTAAAGCCACAGTAATTTTTACAAAGGTTAAATACTGCGAGCGAAAGAATTAAGCGGTATCATACGTCGCATTCCTAGCTTGGCACTTCGTTTTAAAACCCATACCAATACTTACCTTGTAAGTATTCATGGCTTCTCATCCACGCCTACACCAACATTTAGGCAAAAAAAATCACCCATAGGGTGTTTCTTTTTAAAATGGTGCGCCCGAAAGGATTCGAACCCATGGCCTTCTGATCCGTAGTCAGACGCTCTATCCAGCTGAGCTACGGGCGCACATCAATTAAGAGAAGTGTTTACATCTTTCTCACACCTCACGCAAGTAAAAAATGCATTTTGCATACATTTTTCCTCTTTTTACTTGTCAGCTAAACACCAAAAACTTTAAAATATATAAAAATTACATAAAGATATGACAAATGAACCATAAAATCGAACCAAAAGAAATAGATACCCTTTTTGAATGCCTGCGCGCACCATTATTTTATTTCATCACAGCACTTTTCATTTTTTGGGGGGGTTCGGAAAGCCCTTGGCCATTAGCCCTTACAATCCCCTTTGCTACCGCCTTATGCGCACTCACCTACATTGATATGAAACATATGATCCTACCCGATCTTATTACCTTACCCATGATTGCACTTGGCCTTATATTGCATTTTACTTTTACAGGAAATTTAATCATACCTTTGCTAGGCGCTGTTGCTGGATTTGTATTATTTTTCCTTATATTTTACATCAGCTATAAAATAAAAGGCGAGCCTGGCATGGGCTTTGGCGATGTGAAATTTTTAGCTATGCTTGGCTCTTGGGTGGGGCTGAGCGGTTTACCGCTTATCCTTCTTTATGCCAGCATGTTTGCATTATTATATATTTTGCTTAAAATAATATTTAATCAGTATATAAAAAGCCAAGCTTTCCCCTTTGGTCCATTTTTGGCCATTGGCGGATGGTTTGCATTTTTATATCACGATGCAAGCTGGCGTGTTATTGTTGACCTGCGTCAAAGTTTAATAAATATAATAGGCTAAAAAATGCTTCGTACTATACTGCTAACACTTTTAAATATCGCCCTCCCTTTCCTTCTTAGAGGACTATACATCTATGCCTTGCGTCTATTCGCCAAAAGACAACAGAAAAAAGGTATGGTTGATGTCACACCACCAGAGTGGCACTTCCCTGTGGCAAAGCTTGTCATTATAGGACTTGCCTTATCTATCGTTTCTATCGCTGTGTTACGCTTTACAACGACGGAAATTGACACCCCTTATAAGGGCAATACCGTTAAATCTGAAAGACTTTAAATGTCTATCATTACAGAAGATATTCGCACTATATTCAACGCCCTTGCGCCTGATGAAGCACGCCTTGTGGGTGGTGCAGTGCGCGATTATGTGCTTAATGGTGACATTGCGGATGATATAGACATTGCAACGACAGCACACCCTCAAACGGTCATAAAGTGCCTTAAGGCAGCTGGCATGTCCGTTATACCAACAGGGTTAAAGCACGGCACTGTAACCGCTGTGTATAACCACAAGCGCTACGAAATAACAACACTTCGAACAGACATTGAGACACACGGACGCCATGCGACAGTTCAATTTACCGACCAATTTAAGGAAGATGCCAAACGCAGAGACTTTACCTTCAACGCTTTATATATGAATGCTGATGGCAAAATAACCGATTATTTCAATGGTCAAGACGACTTAAAGGCTTGCAAAGTACGTTTTATTGGCGCTGCTGAAAAACGTATTCATGAAGACTATCTGCGTATTTTTAGATATTTTCGTTTTCACGATAAATTTAAACAAAAGCCGATTTTTGATAAAGAAACTTTAGCTCTCATTCAAAAAAATGCCCTACACATACAAAAGCTTTCAGCCGAGCGCATTACAAGTGAAATTTTAAAAATAACCGCGTCAAAACACGCGCCTTATATCTGGCAAGCCATGGTTGAAAGCACTGTCACACTGGCCATCTCGTTGCCTGATATATCACTGGATAGATTATATAAATTCCAAGAACTTTACCCCAAAGATAAAAACCCTTTTATAAAACTTGTGTGTCTTTTGAAGGATGCGCCTCAATTTGTGAACAATAAGCACTTTTGTTTTACTAATAAACAAAAGAAATATATGCGCCAACTTTTAAGTGCTGTTGCTATAGCCTCAGTAGGAGAAAACATAAAACAGCAAGCTTATACCTTGGGTAAAGATATTTATATAGATGCCTTAAAAATTCAACGCTGTCTCAATATAAAAAATGAGATTCGTATTCAAAAAACCATCGAAAGCATAGAACTATTTGATGTACCAACATTCCCTATTTCAGGAGATGACCTCATAAACCTTGGCTATAAAACAGGTGAAGAATTAGGGCATGCACTTCAAGAGCTTGAAAACTGGTGGCTTTTAAATAATTTCCCGCCTAAGGATGCCTGCCTGTTGAAAATAAAGAGGTAGAGGTGTGAAAAATATCTATACTTCACGCTTTTTCATTGTTCTCATAACAAAATAGCCTTAATATCCAATCAATAATTTTAGGGGTAGAAGTATTGGACACACAAATACATAACATTCAGCCAACAAGGCACAAAGATTGCGTCGATTTTATTATCGTTTCAAACCGTGGCATCAGTAAAATAACAACGCTATTTGAAGAAGCTGCACGCAATCCTGAAAAATGGATGGTACATCATTTTATTGTAGTTTATGACACAGAAGAAGAATGCCATGCTTTAAAGGAATGGATTGCTAAATACAGAGATGTTTTGCCATTACCTAAAATTACCCCGTGCTTAGCAGCACCAAAAAACCGCCACAATGTAAGTGCTTTGCGCGCACAAGGCGTGGCTCAAGGCATAAACCCTTATGTTTACTTCCAAGACGATGACGACCCTTTACCAGAAGGCCTAGAACGCCGCATGCAAATGATGAATGCTCGTAATATTATGGCAATTTATGGTGTGACAAAAAGTGTGGGGCCACGTGGACAAACCATTGAAGAGTTCCCTGTCAGACAACTAAATACATATGCTTACGAACCTGTGGAGGCCACACGATTATTTCCAACTTATGCCCATCCTTTAGCGGCACTTTTTAACCGCGAACTCTTTAAAAAAGTGCCTATTGATGATGATAATAAATACAAATGCTCAAGCAACAATGCCTTTTGTGTAAGGTTATTTGCATCGGGACTACCTGTGCAATTTTTGCCAGATATTATTCGAACCGTTAACCATCATGCAGGTAATGGCAACGGTATTTTTGAAAAGAATGAAGCAAAATATTTAGCAGCCGACATTCAAAAATGGGTTAAGCAGGTTAACGATACCGCCGTTGCCGCGTTTCAAGAAGGTATTGCTGAAGGACTTCTTAAAGGTAGTATCACCACCTACCGTGAAATTGATGCCCAAGTAGAGGCAATGCTAGAAGGCGCCTTATAAAAGCGCCTTTTCTACTTTGTTATTTAAGTGTTGTTATAACACGTGTATTTGGGTTATTTGCATGCCATGCCAACCAAAAACCTGTAAGGGTTTCTAGAACCACATCTTTATCGGCAGATGTCACCTCTATTTTACCATACGGCTTAGACACCTTAAAAGTAAGTGGGATTTGCTGTTGACCTGCCACATGCACTAAACTAAACCCTAAATTCACCACAGGGTGTTTGCTTTCTAAAAGCATATTTACAGGTATTGCCACTTGCATAGACTTCCCACCTTTGTAGGCACGTATCCCGACAACATGTTCTTTTAAGGCAAAGGCATTGTTTGTTATCTCAGCTGGGAATAAAATTTTATTTGTTTTAGCATAATCCCCATAAGGATTTTGGCGGTAATTTCGTTCATAACCTGTATGCATCATGTCAATCACCATGCCTTGTGGGTATGTTTCTTTATAGGACTTCCACGTGGTTAAAACAGCTTCATATTTTTTCATTTTTTTGCCTGCAAGCGCACCTGTTATCGCTTTATTGGCATAGGCAGACCAAACAGATTTAGTCGCGCGGTCATAATATAAACTTGTGTTGTTATATACCTGACCTGTCACACCAAAAGTTGTTTCCTTTTCACCTGCCACACGGCGGTCCATCGCAAATACACTACCCGAAAGAGGGTCATACGACACAAAAACAGGCTGTCCTCCGATCACCTCATTCACACCTTGGTGCCAATTTAAAACACGTAATGGATATGCACGTGCATCACCGTTAATTTCTATCACTGCCATATATTCATTATCACTATAATGCATATAGTCTTGTGCTTCTTTGATAGGAATAAGTAAAGGATTTACCAATGTTGGGATTTCGTCAACCACCACACCGCCATCAACAATACGCTCAAGAGGTACGCGTGGGTCGCTAAAATCAAGTGTTAGCACGCTTGCCATAAACTTTGGATAATTAACAGGGTCATGATCAGCCCCTATTTCAACTTTTAACTTTGCAACGTCTTCTTTTTCGGTATGCACGGCGTCTATAATATCAGCTTTATCAAAGGCCATATCTTCAAGCTCACGCTTGGCTCTTGCTTCTAACTCGGCGTCTGTTTCGTCGTCGGCTAGATGAATAGAAACAACGGTAGAGTCACCTTTTATACCCTTGTCTTTATTGAGCTCCATATCAATTAACTTTTCAGCCACAACTTCGTCTTGCGCCTGCGCTGTATCTTCAGCCATTGCCATATCGTCCCCTGCAAAAGCAGAAGATGACAACAAAAGCGCCCATAGTGATAATATATGTAATTTCATAAATTTTATTTTACCTGAAATAGCCAAAACAGGCATAAAAATGTGCCTATTTAAAGAAGTTACCCCCTTTATTACCCTTTGGGTGTGCGTGAAAAAATACACGCCAAAAAAAAGCCGCCATTTGGCGGCTGTTATTATATTTATATTATGGCCACTTCGCCACAGGTGGCATAGACATCAAAATCGCTTCTGGATTTCCCCCTGTCATAAAACCAAACTTTGTGCCGCGGTCATAGAGTAAGTTAAATTCAACATACTTCGCACGCTTTAAATATTGCTTTTCTTTTTGAGCATCAGAATAGCCTAAACCCTTACGGCGCTTAACAATTTCCGTATAAGCTTTTAAAAAGGCATCGGCTGTAGATTTCACAAAATTAAAATCTTTCATGTCATTGCCACTGTTTAAATTATCAAAGAAAATACCACCCACACCGCGTGGCTCATTCCAATGCTTAATATGGAAGTACTCGTCACAAGTTTGTTTCATTTTAGCATGGCAACCCCGCTCGTAACCCTCACATGCCTCACGTAGTTTATTGTGGAAAAAGCTCGTGTCTTCCTTATATTCGATTGTCGGCGTCAGATCGCTACCACCACCAAACCAAACCTTAGAAGTTTCAATACGGCGAATATTCATATGAACAATCGGCACAAGCGGACTGATAGGATGCACCACCAACGAAACGCCACAAGCCCAAAAATGACCATCATTTTCTAAAGCACCTGGAATTTGCTTTGCAAATTCTTCGCTAAATTGACCATGCACACAACTAAAATTCACACCCGCTTTTTCAAAAACTTTTCCGCGTATCAATGCCATTTCACCCGCACCTTGCAGTTGGTCCTCTGGTGTTTTTTGCCAAGGCGTACGCACAAATCCAGCACGGCTACCATCTAAATCTTGGAGACCTTCGCATATACGATTTTGTATTTCCTTAAAGTCTTTTTCAATTTTTGCTTTAAAATCTGCCGTGCCCATTTCTTGCATATTTTATCCCTTTGGTAGTGAATTTAATTTTAATAATGTGTCGTACATGACAATACCACAGCTTACGGCAATATTCATAGAACGTTCGCCTGCGACCATGGGTATAATAATACGTGCATCTGACAGTGCATGGACACTTTCGGGCAAGCCAGCACTTTCTTGACCAAAGACATAATAGTCGCCAGATACAGGGATAAAGTCAGATAATGGCGCGCTGCCCTTAGTTGTAATGGCAACCAAACGCTTCATTTTATCTTTTTCATTTTCTAAAAATTTAGACCAGCTTTTATGACGTGTGATGTCTGCTCTTTCCAAATAGTCCATCCCTGCACGGCGCATTTTTGGCTCGTCCCAAACAAAACCCAAAGGTTCAACCACATGCACACGTACGCCAAGTGTTACCGCTGTACGCACGATCGTTCCAAAATTCTGTGCCATGTCTGTTTGGTACAAAACAATATCCATATCTTAAGCCTTTCAAAAAAAAAATGCGTTTTCAATTTACGGCATGAAAACGCATTGTATCAAGTCTATGTTATCCATCCAAAACTATGCTGTTTTAGACTTCCCCAGAGCTTCTTCTTGTTTTGCAAGAAGCTCAGCTTTAACACGTGGGTCAAGCTGAATACCTAGATCACGCAACTGATCAAGTGATACTTCACTTGGCGCTGCCATTAGAAGGTCTTGTGCTTGTCCGTTGGCTGGGAATGGAATCACTTCACGGATGTTGCTTGTATCCATGATAATCATCATCATACGTTCAATACCAAGAGCACAACCACCGTGTGGAGGCGCGCCGTGTTTAAACGCACGGATCATACCGCCAAACTGCTTATCAACTTCACTGTTTGGGTAACCTGCAAGCTCGAAAGCTTTATACATCACTTCTGGGCGGTGGTTACGGATAGCACCACTGCAAAGCTCATAACCGTTACAAACAAGGTCATACTGCAATGCTTTAACTTCTAGAAGGTCATCGCCTTCAAGCGCTTCCATGCCGCCTACTGGCATAGAAAATGGGTTATGTGAAAAGTCGATTGAACCGTCGTCTGTTGTTTCAAACATTGGATAGTCCACGATCCACGCAAAGCGGAAAACATTTTTCTCACAAATTTCAAGGTCAGCACCCAAACGGTCACGCAGTGGTGATGCCACACGGTGCAGGTCTTTACCTTTTGCAGCCACGAAGAAGACAGCGTCGCCTTCTTTTGCACCAGCACGTTCAAATACTTCTTTGGTGTTTTCGTCGCCAAGGAACTTAAGAAGAGGGCCTTTAAATTCGCCATCTTTAAGGGTTATATAACCAGGAGCGGCTGGCGCACCCAATTCTTTTTGTGCCCATGAACCAATTTTGTCGAACCAGCTACGCGGCTTTGCTGCTGCACCTGGTGCCGCAATAGCACGTACGTTACCGCCTGTGCCGATAATGTTTTTAAACACAGCAAAATCTGTTTTTAGCCACACATCAGAAATATCGCAAATTTCAATTGGGTTGCGTAAATCTGGTTTGTCGTTTGAATATTTAAGCATACTTTCGGCATATGGAATACGTTTCCACTGTGGTGTGTCTACCGTCCATTTTTCACCTGTAAAGTCGCTAAACTCTTCAAATGTACCGCTCACAACATCTTCAACAAGCTCAAATACGTCGTCTTGGCCTACAAAGCTCATTTCCATATCCAGTTGGTAGAATTCAAGAGGGTGGCGGTCTGCACGTGGGTCTTCATCACGGAAGCAAGGTGCCACTTGGAAGTACTTGTCGAAGCCTGAAACCATAAGCAATTGTTTAAATTGCTGTGGTGCTTGAGGTAGCGCATAAAAGTGACCTTTATGGATACGGCTAGGCACCAAGAAGTCACGCGCGCCTTCTGGGCTTGACGCTGTTAAAATAGGTGTGTGGAATTCGCGGAAGTCCTGAGACCACATACGCTGACGCAATGAAGCGATAAAGTCGGTACGCATGTGCATCATGCGGTGCATGCGATCTGTACGTAAGTCTAAATAACGGTTTTTAAGACGCAATTCTTCTGGTGTTGATTCGTCTGCAATGGCATATGGTAATGATTCAACTTTTGAAAGCACTTCCATAGAAGTCACATCAATTTCAATTTCACCCGTTGCCATTTTAGGATTAATTTGCGCATCATCACGCGCTAGAACTTTACCAGTTACTTTAATAACCGATTCAAGAGACATGTGCGTCACTTCATTGATGATATTTTCGCCTGCATGTTCAGGGTGAAAAACAATTTGGCTGATGCCGTCATTGTCACGCAAGTCAATAAAAACAACACCACCATGGTCACGGCGACGGTATATCCAACCTGAAAGAGTAACCTCTTCCCCAACATTTTCTTTTCTTAAAGCGCCTAGTAGGTGCGTACGATATGTGTTCATTATGTCTCTTCCTAATATAATCCTGCTTCATTTGTACCAAAGTTAGTTGAAGTGTCAATCGTTTTTGCACATAATTACATTTAAATGAACTTATTTATACAAAAAGAACACAACTGGCGATTTTTGACATCTCGTTATGGGATTACTTTTCTGTGTCTTTTCGTGACAATAAACAGCTTTACCCAAGCGCAAGAAACAGCACCCTCTTTCCACAAAGACCTTAAAAGCACGAACGAAAGAGACCTAGACGACAACACCTTGGTTAAAGAACGTTTACGTATTGATAGGTCTAAAGGTTTAGATTTAAGCATTATTGATACCGAAGGAAAAACAGGCTCTACAGCGTTAAGAGAAACCAATAAAAATCGTCGCTGGATAAACATTGCCACAAATGAAGGTTTCGCCTTTTCTAAAGAAGGACTTATCAATGCCAGTCAGGCAGGTAATTTTACTGCCGTTGAAGCCTTGGTTCAAGCGGGGGTACCTGTTAATGTAAATAATATATTCAACACCACACCATTGATGGCAGCTATTAGCAAAAACCGTATTAACATCGCCAAATATTTAATTAGCAAAGGCGCTAATGTTAACGCCCAGAACAATAAAGGCGAAACAGCCCTTATTATGGCGGCGGCTTTAAACCACGGGGCGTCATTCAATCTACTCATTGACACAGGTATGGATATCGACAAAACCGACCTTGATGGCCGTAGCGCTCTGTACTTTGCGGTTCAAAATGAAAATGTACCTATGTCTAGCATACTCATGTCTATGGGCGCTGATGTAAACAAGTCTAACCGATTCCTTTCCACACCTTTAATGGTTGCTTCATTTAAAGGAAATGTCACTTTAGTAAACCGCCTTATTAAAAAAGGTGCCAATGTTAACAACCGTGACCTCAATGGTAATACAGCCCTCATTTTAGCTGTAAGCTATGGGCAATACGAAATTTGTAAAATTTTACTCGAAGAAAAAGTAAACCCAAACCAACAAAACCGTAACAACTGGCCTGTCATTGACCTTGCCATTCAATATGGCTATATGGACATTGCCAACTTACTGTTAGCGTTTGGTGCTGATAGACCAAAAGTTCTTGGCACCAGCCAATAAAAAAAACGCCTTAAAGGCATTTTTTTTCTCGTTACAATTTAAGTTTATAGTTCAGCCAACACCTCTTTAAATTTTTCGATGGCAAAGTCGAGCTGATCTTTTGTAATGATAAGTGGTGGCGCAAAGCGTATGGTTGTTTCATGCGTTTCTTTTGAAAGCACACCCTTTTGCATGAGCGATAAGCACAATGCCCGCGCACTTGCTTTTTGGGGGTGCACTTCAACAGCCACCCACAAACCGCTCCCACGCACTTCTTTAATGATAGGGCTGTTTATATTTTTAAAAGCATCTTGCAAGTATGCACCAAGTTCTGCACTACGCTGCGCCAAATTATCTTCTTCTAAAATATTTAAAGACTCCAAGCCAATGGCAGCTGCAAGCGGATTTCCCCCCCATGTTGAACCATGGCTACCGTAATCAAAAACATCCATTACTTCTTTTTTAGCCACAAAAGCAGAAACAGGGAAAAGCCCGCCACCCAAGGCTTTACCCAATATAAGCCCATCAGGTTTGTCAATTTCATGCTGAAAGGCAAAGTTTTTACCTGTACGCCCCATCCCTGTTTGAACCTCGTCTAAAATAAATAAAATACGATGTTTTTTGCAAATTTCCTGCACACGCTTCATCCACCCTTTTGGCGGCATAACAATACCAGCCTCACCTTGCATTGGCTCTGTTATATAGGCACATGTATTCGGTGTAATCGCCGCTTCAAAAGCTTCTAAATCCCCAAAAGGTACAGCCTTAAATCCTGGCGTAAAAGGCCCAAACCCTTTACGGCTATTTTCATCTGAGGAAAAACCAATGATTGTGGTGGTACGCCCATGAAAATTGCCCTCAGATACAATAATCTCTGTCTTATTTTCTGGGATATTTTTCATATTATACCCCCAACGCCTTGCTGCTTTTATAGCCGTTTCCACCGCTTCTGCACCTGTGTTCATAGGTAGTGCCATATCTAACGTGGTGATGGCGCATAATTTTTCTAAAAAAGGCGCCAATGTATTGGTATGAAACGCACGCGACACAATTGTAAGTGTGGCCGCTTGCTGTTGCATAACGCTCAATAAGCGCTTATTTGAATGCCCCATACTCACAGCGCTATATGCGCTCATAAAATCTAAATATTCATTGCCGTCTTCGTCCCATAATGTGCAACCTTCACCTTTAGTTAAAACAACAGGCAATGGATGATAATTATGTGCGCAATATTTATTTTCATTGATAATAATATTTGAGGTCATTTTAATTTCCCTTTTTTGCTAAACAGCTTATAAGTATTTTTTGCATCAAATCCATAGTTTGATGACAACCTTTAAGAGTTGGGTTAAATTCTGCTATTTCCAAAGCTTTAAATTGAGGGTTTTGAGCAAGCCTTTGTAAAACAGGTAAAACGTCCTTAGCCATCAAACCACCCTTTTCAAGCGAACCTGTTGCGGGCGCTTGTGTAGGGTCAAAGGCGTCTAAATCTATCGACACACCAAAGCCTTTTGTACCCTTTGTTACAATTGACAAAGCCTCGCAAAAAACAGCTTCAAAGCCTCGCTTTTTAATTTCAGGCATGTAAAAAATACGCACACCCAAAAGCTCTAGTAATTTATGTTCTTCGGATTCAAAAGAGCGGATACCTATTAAACATAAATGCTTTGGATTTATTTTTCTTTTTTTAGACCCTATATTATAAAAGCCCTCTTCGCCTGCGCCAAGTAAATGCGCAAGCGGCATGCCGTGATACGCCTTTGACGGTGAAGTTTCTGGTGTGTGTGCATCCATATGTGCATCTATCCAGATTAAACCAAATTGTTCTTCTGCTTCTAAGGCACTGGTGACACCACTCCAAGTGCCCATAGCACAAGCATGATCACCACCAATAACCACGGGGAAGTTTTGATGACGCACAGCATGACTCACCGCCGCACTTAAACGCGATGTATGGTCTAACACTAAATCTCGCTGCTGGTCAGAACTTACCTCAGCTGCCTTCTGATAGTTTTGAATAGGACTAATATGACCGACCCACTTGCCTGACACACCAAGGTTTGGCAACGCTTTAAAATATGACGACGCATAAAAAACATCGGCGCCTTTTTCGGTAGCCATTTTTTGAGCGCCCCAACCAGAAGCTGCACCTATAAAGTGAATCATTTTTATTCTTACTCCCAATTTATACAATTCATATTACCACAAAAAAAAGAAGCCTCCACATAAAGGCTTCTTTTAAATCGAGAGGGTGTTGTTTCATGGTTAAGCGTAGTCGTCATAATTTAAGCCATAGATAGATAAAACACGTTGCGTAATATCTACGACTGCCGGAATATTATCATCATGTGCCGATGTTATATAATTATCAATGCGCTGAAGATCTGCAAAAAGAAGGTTATCTTGATTAAAGTATTTTTCAGTAATCAGTATAGTACTTTGACGCTGAACAATAACTTTTTGTAGTCTTTCTACAGCATCTTGATCGCTCGCATCAACCTTTCCTTGATTTTGAGAAAAGATATGACTTAAATGCGCCAAAGCTCGACTGCAATGGCTCAAGCTTGCATTGATATTTTGAAGCATAACTTCAATACGCATTTGGAGTTCATCGTAATTATTCATAAGATTACCTCGACGGTAAATGAAAAAGGAAAGAGAAAGTATTTTGTTTTATGTATATTTTATATGCTAACACAACAACACTTAATTGAAAAAGGATAAAAAAAACAGGCCGAAGCCTGTTTTAAAACCTATAGTAGAAAAGTTTACAGTTGAGATTTAATCCAAGCGGTTAATTCACCTTTTGGCAACCCACCTACTTTAGCGTCTACCATTTCACCATTTTTGAAAACCATAAGTGTTGGGATACCACGCACACCTAATTTTGTTGGCGTTGCAGGGCAGTCATCGATGTTAATTTTAACAACGGTAATATCACCCATTTCTTCAGCTACTTCATCCAACACAGGGCTAAGCTGTTTGCAAGGGCCACACCATTCAGCCCAAAAATCAACCAATACTGGTTTTTCGCTTTTTAAAACATCTACTTCAAAACTTTCGTCTGTTACAGCTAATACTTTGCTCATAACTTTCCCCTTAACTATTTTTTTTAATTTTGTACCTATCGTTTAAAAATAGGAGCCTAAATGCTGAATGTCAATCAATTAAAAGTGGTATCACATCGATTCATCCGCTCTTACACATGTAAGGTTGCGCTTAAAAAACTTACAACCAGTCAACTTTTGGTATTTTAGGAGACGTCCAAATAATACAGGTTTTAATAAATTTCTTAGGGAAGATAATTTCTAATGCTTTTTTGTAATGTGCCAATTGCAAAACATAGTCTACTGGCACAGCGTTTGGCACATTCTTATTGGTTTTAAAATCAATAGCAATCACCTCATTTTCGTACACCACAAGCCTGTCAACCACACCTTCTAAACGTTTATGACCGTCCAATGCTGAAAGCGGCACTTCAGCGCGTGAATTTTCCACCGCAAACATCAAAGGGTACGTAGACATCACGCCCAATGCAGACTCTAGCATATTCAACTGTTCATCTTGCGTAAAATCTGAACCTGCAAGTTTTAGATACCGCAAACCTTTTTCTTGCCTTTCTTGAGGGGTATAGGTTGGTAATACCTCGAGTAACCTGTGCACTAATTTACCGCGTTTAAATAGTTTTTTATTGTCTGATTCTTTTAAAAATGAAAGTTGTTCTTTACGCTTCAAACTATCAGAGGCATTCATTAACACCACGCCTTTTTCGGCTTGCGCATTTTGATACATCCAATCAGGCATATTACTTTCAAGCGCTGCGAGACTCTCTTCTTGCGCGCTGGCCGTTAAATGATTACTCACATCTTTAAACAAAACACCGTGGCTATCTTTTTCAAAATCATCCGCCTCTTCTACAGCTGCATATATATGCCCGTACCAGCAATTTTCAGCATTATAACCATGCTGCTTAACACCACCAATATACAAGCGTTCCTTCGCTCGGGTTACAGCCACATAAAGCAGACGCATTTCGTCCCTAAAAATACGTTCTTTTTCTTCGTCTTCAAACACCGTTTGAACAGCGGGGGATTCCACCTTACTTTGACGGTGTAAAAATAAAGTATCCGCGCCATCACTTTCTGTTTGCCACAAAGGTTTATCGCCCGACATATTGCGATAAAATCCGCCTGTTGTATCTGGCATAATAACAATAGGCGACTCTAAACCTTTTGAACCATGTGCTGTCAGCAAACGCACGCGCCCACCACCTGATTCAAGCTCACGTTTCAATTTTTGTTTGGTGTTTTCAAAATGATGAATAAATCCAATAAGGCTACCACCTTGTTTTTGGTAATTCAAAGCCAGGTCTTGTAGGGCATCTAGGGCATCATCTACACTGGCAATAGTCGTTTGACCTGCGTCTTTAGCCGCTAATTTATAATATTTACCACGCACGTCTAAGGTTTGAATAACGTGACTTAAAAATGCAAATGGTGTCATTTTACGTATTTGTTTTTTAAGCCCCAAAAGCGCTAAACCTGCGCCTGTTTCTTTGTCTAAAATTTGCCATAAAGACTGACTTTTTTGGCGCTTGCCTGCAAAGTCATCAAACTGCACGTCCTTATAAGAAAAAAGTGGTGAGCGCAAAACCTGCGCCAATGATAAATCATCCTCACGGTTCATCAAAGCTTTCACCAAAGCCATAACATCAAGCACAGCACTTTCTTTATGCATGTCCATTTGGTCGGCACCTGCATGCGGAATACGGTATTTATCAAGTGCGGCAATCAAAGTTGACATCATGGTACGGCTACGCAATAAAATCATAATATCACTGGGCACAATGTATTGATTTGTACTTTCTAAAACATCATTCGAAGACAGAAGTTGCTGAATATGTAAGGCAACTTTTTCTGCCAACTGCGTTTTCACCGTCGACGCTTTTTCGTTGCGACTTGGCAAGGCCCAAGGCTCTTGTTCTTCTTTATCTACCTTTTCTTTTTCTATCAACGGCCAAATTTCAATGCGACCACTGCTACCAATTTTAGCGGCACGGTGGTCAATGGTATCTACCAATTCATCTACAGCTTTTCCCCTTGTTGGGTCTTTAAAAATGCAGTCAACAAAGTTTAAAACAGGTTCAGTAGAACGGAATGAAACAATCAATTCTTCCACCGCAACTTTGTGCCCTGCACCCTGTTGGTGTGCCTTTAAATAATCACGCATAGAACCAAAAACATGTGGCTCTGCCCCTCTAAAACGGTAGATACTTTGCTTGATATCCCCCACCGCAAAAAAGGTGCGCTTTTTTTCTTCATGCAAGCCTTTACCTGCATAAAACTCTTCAACCAAGGCTTTTAAAATACCCCATTGTTCGCTGTCTGTATCTTGCGCTTCGTCTAATAAAACATGTGAAATACGGCTGTCCATTTTAAAGCGTACCCACGCACTTTTTTCGTCACTGCTTAGCAAAGCCGCACTTTTGGCAATTAAGTCATCAAAGTCAAGCGCGCCTGCTTTTTGCTTTAAATGCTCGTAGCGTTCTAAAATAGAATGACCTAAATGCAGGTAAGATGACGTAATTAAATAAGCTGAAATAGCCTTCATTTTTTCTTGGGCGTTTAAAATAAAATACGTTATTTCATCAATATCTTCTATCAGGTAATCACCGCCAAAATCTTGCGCTTTTTTATCCAGGAGTTTGCTACGCTTTTCGCCTTTTGCTGTTAAAAAGACAGAAGTCAAAACATCCCAGTTTAAACCTTCATTTAAATAAACGGTCAACTGCGTGGCATGCCCTTGTGCTTGCTTACCACCTGCAAACAAGGCTTCCATAATTTTTTTAACTTGTGCTTGATGTCTTTCTGGTAAAACGCATAATTCACCCACTTGTTTTTGCGCCATTTCAATCGACAAATTCGGTGTGACGTTAAGCACGTCCGCCAAACGACATAGCGCACCTTCAACACCTCCATAGTTTTTAAAATAACGTCTAAAGCGTCCGGCACTTCCTACAAAAGCATCTAAAGCTTCACTTAAACTTTTTTCACCCATTTCACCAGCATAGTGGTCAAATATCCAATTTGGATTCAGTTCACCGTTAAGTGCCTGGGCAAAAATGTCATTTTTTGCACAAGCTAAAAGGTCGTCTCTTTCACGCCCTTCAACAAGTTTAAAACCAGGACTTACCCCTGCTTCAATTGGGAATTTAGCTAAAATTTGCTGGCAAAAACCATGAATAGTATTACTATTTACGCCGTCATCTAACACATCTGCAAACAAGGTACGTGCACGGCGAATATCAAGTGCTGTTGGTTGCCCTTCAAGCATTTTTGAAAGTTCTTCAACCAAACTTTCTTCACTGCAAGTTGCCCAAACACTTAAACGCTCACGGATACGACTTTCCATCTCTCTGGCGGCTGCGCGGGTAAATGTCACAGCTAAAATGCCAGAAGGTTGCAACAATTTATCTTCAAGTAAAAGCTGCAAGATACGCTTGGTTAAGACATATGTTTTACCTGTGCCTGCCGAAGCAGAAACCCAAACAGACTGGCTAACATGAGCCGCATTATTTTGCCTGCGCGTTGCTTCTGCAATAACCTGTTTGGCTGTTAAGTTTGTCATACACCTACCCAATCTTTATAACGGCACACACCTGCATAGTCGCAAAACGTGCAAGGACCTTCTTTATCTTCGGCTGTAGCACCACCTGGAAACGCTTCATAAGGTTGTTCGTTTTCCATATAGGTATTTGCAAGGTTTGTGATACCTGTAAGGGCATCTTCAATAAACTGCCCAACATCGCCTTTTTTACCCAATGCATTTTGGACATTTAAAGGATTGTTTTTAGCGCCAGAAACGTGCCAGTATTCTAAACTATCAAGAGAGGCACCTTTTAAATAACCACCTTTATGTGCAATCACAGCTTCGGTTGCCATTTGCGGTTCTACCCCATTTAAAACGTCGGTAGCACTTGGTGGCATACCTGTTTTGTAATCAATTACAATCAATTTATGGTCAGGGGTTTTGTCAATTCTATCGGCTTTTGCATAAAGTTCTACCGTGGTTGAAATACGCACACGGGCGTCTTTTTCTACGTCAAACAAACGCCTGCCTTGTTTGTAGTCTAATGCAATTTGACTGGCAAAAGCGGTGGCTATTTTTTCAAACTTACGCAACCAAAGCGCTTTAACACCCTTTTGATCAACGGTTAAAAAAGCTTGCTGTGCGGCCGCGATTAAATGAGTATAAATCGCTTCTTCATTTTGCATGTTGCCTGCGTAAGGTGCTGGCATTTTAGAAACTGGTTTAAAGAAAGACTCTAAAATAAGATGAATAATTTGCCCTTTATCGGCTGCTGTTGGTGCACTTTCATAAGCGTCGAGCGCTTCAATTTTAAGCACTTTTTTAATGTAAGTTTTATAAGGACATTGCATCATATCACGCACGGTTGACGCCGACCAAACATTTGGTCTTCTTGCTTTTTTAACCACAACACTTGGCGTTGTTGCTTGTATAAGTTTGCCTTGTAACCGTAATTTTTCAACCCTTGAAAGCCAAACATTACCCTTGTCTCTCACTTGCTTAAAAGCTTCTGGTGACACCACCGCTTCAAGGCGTGAAATAAACCTTGAAGGCGTTGTTTCACCTTCTGTGTCTTTTATTGTGCGTGTTAAAACCACGTTTTGTTGGGTGACTAAACTGGTGAAGTCGTGTGCGCTCATACCCACATGGATATCGCTACTTGGTAGACCAACTTTTTCAGCAATTACTCTATTTAACCAAGGGTCAGGTGTTACTTGGCGTGGCCAAGCACCTTCATTGACTGCGCCAACAATCACCATATCAACCTCTTGCATGCGTGACTCCATGGGTCCCCAAATGGCAAGCCTTGGGTGTGTTGAGTGGCGCTTACGCACAGCCGATGTTGCCATAACGCTATTGAGTGTTTCACTATAACTATCAAAGCTCAAACGCCCAATATCTTCAGATGCATTTTGCCAACTGGTTAAAAGTGCTATGAGCGTTTGCCCTGCTTCATCGTCAAAAACTGCCTGTCCATCGTCTTCATCATCACGTTGAATAAGGCGTTTCACCACGTCCACATGACGGCGCATCCAGCCTGCAATATCACGCTCAGCATTCTTCGTTTGAAGCGGTTCAAAAATATCTTCTAGCAAGGTGATAGCCTCTAAAGCCATATCCGCATCATCTGTATTTTTATAAGGGTCTTCTAGTGCTTTTTCTAAAGCTTGACGCAGCCCTTTAAAACCGCCAGAGGGTTTAGCCCCGCGTAAAACCAAACGGTCTAAAACATCACGCTTTTTATAAAAGCCTTCGTGTTCACCCACTTGAACCAAAGGGTGATAGAGAAGCTCGGCTAAGAGTAATGGCCTAAAACGCTCTTGAACCAAATCGGCTACCAATTTAAATAACCCACCAATACTTGCTTGCACCAAAGGAATACCCGCACTGTCGTCCACGTCTATATGCCAGCGTTTTAAAGCGGCTTCCACACGCATGGCCAAAGTACGGTCAGGGCTAATAAGGGCACATGTTTTGTTAGGCGTTTCTAAAACTTGGCGCATCATCAACGCAATCGCTTCGGCTTCTTCGCTGGCACTTGGCGCTTCGATGAGTGTCATACCTGCCATGGCTGGCAAGGCAAAACTGTCATTCACTAAGGACAGTTGGTCAGAAGGTGCTAAAGCATGACGCCACAATTTACCACGTTTAGAAACAGCTTCTTCGCCTAAAACTTGAACCACATCTCTTTGAATGTTTAAATTTTCCAGCATACGCTTCATTGTAAAATTGGGGTGTGTTGGAGATAAATTTACCCACACATCGCTTTTCATGTCCTTATCGAGACCTGGTAAAATAAGCCCACCGTTTTCGTGGTTTAAAATTTCTTGAATAAGAGAAACGCCCAGCGGTGTACTGTCACTAAAACCGACGGCAAATGTAAGGTGAGGCACCCCTTTTGTTTGATAATCTAAAATTTGTGCCTGCACCACCTTGCGAGAGGCCTCGGCCGCATCAACTTTACCTTGTTCTTCAAGCCAGCTTGGATAAAACTCAAAAGCCACTTTAAAAAAGTCAAGATTTTCTTCCCAGTGGTGCGCAAGCTCTGGCGGAACAAGGGCTGTAATATCGTCTAATGTGACATCATAGCTTTTAAGGCGGTGAAAAATTTTAGCAAGCGCACTCGCGTTTTCAAGTGCTTGAGAAAAAGGCAATCCCTTTTCTTTAATTAAAACCAATTTGGTTAAAACCATTAAGCGCGCCAAACCTGAAATGGTTTCTTCTTCTGTTAAACCTTCTTGTTCAAAACGAAAAACATCAGCATCTTCTTCGCTAAAGGACATCATACGAATTTGTGGTAATAGACCCGCATTTGTTTGACCTATAAAAGCATCTTTTAAAGCCGATGCCGCACGAGGCGAAGGTACCCACACCGTCACATCTGCTAAAGAAAGTGGGTTTTTATTGTCAATACGGCTTAAAATATACGCACTGGCTATTTGCGCCAACGCCTCACCTGAATGGACTGTGAAAACCTGCCCTTTATATGCCAAATTTCAAAACCTTTGCAGGTAAACCATTTTCATATTTAATAACGTTTCTTGCCTTTTGAAGCCCTTCAGGCGTGCCCATGTCTATCCACGGATATTCGTTTTTATAGCCGTAAAAGCGTTTTTGTAAACTTGCATTTAACCAAGCTAAATTTAAGGGCGCAAATCCATCTGGCAACGTTTTTATAATTTGCGGGTGCACCACACTTAAACCACAATAAGATATTTCAGAAAGCTCACCTTTGTCTAAATAGTCAATGCGACCGTCGGCATAAAAACGAAAGTCCCCGTTGTCTTTACGGCTGTGGTCTACAGATGTAAAAGCGAGTAAAAAGTCCATTTTTTCGACATCGTAACCAGCATCAAGCTCTCTCACAAAATCAGAAAACCCTTCCCCCCACACAATGTCACCATTCACCAAAATAAAAGGCTCGCCGTTAAAGTTATGTAAGGCATATTTAATACCACCACCCGTCTCTAAAAGGGTTTCCTCATAAGAAATAATAATTTTAGAATTAAAGGCGCCACAGTTTTTCCATTCGTCTATGGCAGCGATAATTTTTTCAGCGCGCCAATGACAGTTGATAACAATTTCTTCAATACCTGCATGTTCAAGCCCTTTTAAAATACGATAAAGCGGTGTCACACCACCTAGGTCAACCAGTGGCTTTGGTGTTTCTCTTGTCAGTTCCCCTAAACGCTTACCTTTACCAGCAGCTAAAACCATGGCACGTTTGATATTCATAAGCTATGCTACCTTTTCTTGGTTGGATATTTTTGAAAATACTTGTGCCACAGGTGCAAGCGCAGGATGCTTTAAAGCTGTATGAAGCGTTTCCCAAACTTGCCCCATGCGCGCTGTTGCGCCAATGCGTTCATCTCGCTGCTCAAGGCGTACCAATAGCCCTGTAATTTTAAAGAAACGGTGTGCCACACATATATTGTAGCCCGCCATAAAATCTTCTAAGCTTACATCGGCATTCAGCTTTTCTAAAAACCTTTCAATCAACTTCCCTTTAAGGTCTGCACCTGCAGGGAACCTATCTTCCAATAAACATGCTATATCCATACAAATGGGCCCTACACGTGCGTCTTGGTAGTCTATCACGCCAACATCATCAAAACCTGTTTCGCCAGCATCTAAATCTTCTATAGCAATAAGGTTATCTACATGAAAATCCCAATGACAGGTTGTTTTTGGTAGCTTATTTAAAATAGGCCAAAGTGAAAGCCATGCTTGCTTAAATTCTTCACGGTCTGAAACGTCTGTGGCATGCCCTGTGATAGATGGCAAATACCAGTCTGTATATCTTTGCGCTTCTACCCATGGCGTTGCACTGTCATAGTCCCACACGTTTGCTGTTTTATGGTTGGCGATATGCGCCAACAGATCTACCGCTTTTTCAAGCCACTTTTCTTGTGCTGCTTTATCTTTGCAAGCAAGGCTAAACGGTACAGTGCCTAAGTCTTCTAAAAGCAAATAGCCTTTTTCCATATCAGCGCCTTTTATAGCAGGTGCCGATATAGATAACTCTTGTAAATACTTTGTCATATCAACAAAAGGCAGCACATCCTCTACTGGTGGTGGAGCATCCATCACAATAAGGTCTTCACCCTCTATGTTTGTGCGGTAATACGTTCTAAACGAGCAATCAGGTGACGTTGCTTCAAGCTTGGCACCGTTAAAGCCTAAGCTTGTCATAAATGCATCTCGCCCTTGTTCACATTGCGGGCGCATAACGCCTTCTACAAAAAGCCCAAAACGTTTAAGCCAAGTCCCTGTCGCATGAAGTGTGACTTTGCGGGCATCAAAACCGTCCTCTTCTAGGGTTATTGTAAGCAAGTCGCCGACCTCTGTTTCCATAATATGCCTTTTGGGTGGTATAAAAGTTGGCAGGCAATCTTCCACATTCTGTGCCCATTCCATCACAACCACACCATGCTCGTAATAATCTTCGAGATCGAGCATTTCAATTTCTGAAGGGTCAGCCATACGGTAAGCGTCAACATGTGCGACCGGCAACCTTGTTTCATGATAGGTTTGTATGAGGTTAAATGTTGGACTTGGCACTGCCAAATTATCATCACCAGCAAGAGAACGGATAAACTGACGTGCAAAAGTTGTTTTACCTGTACCAAGTGTCCCATCAAGGCGAATAAAATCACCACATACAGCATAACGTGCCACCTGACGCGCAAGCGCCAATGTCGCCTCTTCACCTTTAAGTGTTAATACGATCTTATTTTCCACTTCATACCCCCTTGATTTCCGCCAAAATTCTATAAAAAACATCATACAATTGCAAGAACTAACGCACTCTTTGCTTGAATTATTTCTAAAGTTGCCTACAATAGTACGAACATAGGAAACCTAAATCAGCAACAGGAGTGTGTTAAAACATGATACAGGATGGACTAAACAGCCCACCAAATCATGACAGACCCAATAACATGGGCACGCAGAATCACGCTTTATTACACACCAATGCACTTGATGACCTCATGCACCAACACGGCGCATATTTTACATTCATTCACACCCACCAAAACATTGAAGATATTACGCTTAATGATATAAAAAATTATCTGCGTGATGCATTTTTAGGGGTTGTTCCTGTACCACTTAATACAGAAAATTTAGCAAAGTCATACGCTTACTTTGGCGGTTCATTGCAAAAACAAACCATAGCTAAAATGCTTTCTAAAAAGGAATTGGCCTTTAACCTTGTTCCAGGTCTTAACCTTGTTACCGATCAAAACAACTTTAACCTAGAAAACTTTAAAGAGTTTATTTGCCGTGACCTTGAAGCCTTAGCAGAAGAAGACCTTAAACGCCTTGTGCACCTGCACAACCAAAAAGCTTTAATCGCCTTAGAAGAAACATTCCAAAACCCAACTCTTGTCATGAGCGCTCTGAAGGCTGTGAGTAAAAAACAATGGGGGCAACTTTTAGTTAAAGCGCCTTCCAACCCTCAACTGTTAAGCTCTACAGCTAAGCAAAGCAGTGATGAATTTTTCAAAAATGGCATGCATCTCGCCTTTTTAGAGATTGAGCCCGAAATTTATGGGTCACTCACCAAAGAAGCACTCACACAAACACACCCAACCTTTAAAGCCAAAAAGCACCTTCGTGCTATTTTAGAATTTGAACTTTTACTCAAACACATGGCAGAAAAACGCCTAAACGAGGAAAGGTACAAAGCAGACGCTAAACTGTACAAAAAAAGTGAGATCGAAGCACCTTTGCAAGAAAGTGAGGTGCGTCATACACAGACACAAAAAAACAACCTTTCACTTTCCGAAGAACTGCCAAAAGAGCGCCCTTCTTTTATTCAAAAAGTGGTGCGTGAAGAGCTTGGCTACGATATTCCTATTAACCGCATGCAAGTTCAGCGCATATTAGACGCTGCCGATGCCATTTTGAAGGAACCATCTAAAACCAACACCCCTATCGACTTTTTGCACAACAAACACCCAGAACCAAAAGAAGAAAAAATAACACTAGAGACGATGGACCTTAGTCGTTAATTCTACAAACAAATAATCTCATACCGCATTGCCGTCAAAACAATCACCTCCCTTTAAAATGTCCAAATATAACTTTCAATATTGATTATATATGTCAGTTGGTTTAATACTAAAGTATGAAAAATTATGAAACAGATATTGCCGTTATAGGCACAGGACCCGTTGGGCTTTTTACAATATTCGAAGCGGGTATGGCAGGTTACTCATGCGTTGCCATTGACTCTTTGGATGAATTGGGCGGGCAATTGAGTGCTCTATATCCTGAAAAACCAATTTATGATATCCCTGGACACCCAAGCATTTTAGCGCAAGACCTTGTCCATAAACTAAAAGAACAAGCCGCTCCTTTTAAACCAGAATATTTACTGGGCGATGCCGTGAGTGCTTTTACTCAAAATGAAGACGGTACATTTACGCTAAGCGTTGGTGAAAATACAGTCCACGCAAAATCTATCTGCCTTGCGGCAGGTGGTGGCATGTTTGCGCCACGCAAACCACCTTTAGAAAACATAGAAGAGTTTGAAAAAATGTCTGTGTTTTATTCTGTACGCGGTAAACACACTTACGCCGACCAAAACGTCGTTATTGCTGGTGGCGGTGACAGTGCCGCTGATTGGGCCGTAGAACTTGCCCCTATTGCAAAACATGTACACGTTATTCACCGCCGCGCTGAATTTAGAGCCGCCGAAGAAACAGTTAAACAACTCAACGCGCTCAATGAAAACGGCAACGTAACCATCCACACGCCTTGCCAACTTAAAGCGCTTCAAGGCACGCAAGGGCAACTTACAGACATCACCATTGCCGACTTAGATGGTAACGAAACAAATATAACGGCCGACAAGCTCTTATGTTTCTTTGGTATATCTCCTTCTCTTGGGCCTATTGTAAACTGGGGCTTAGATATGAACAAAAAAACAGTCAACGTTAACCCAAGCACCATGGAAACAAATATTAAAGGCATTTGCGCCGTGGGTGACATTGCCGATTATGGCCATAAGCTCCACCTCATCCTCACAGGGTTTGCCGAAAGTGCCTTGGCCATTAAAACGCTTCAACACTATATGGAACCTGATAAAAAGTTCAAAGTTCAGTTTTCTACGTCTAAAGGTGTGCCACAAGCTTAAATATTTAAGCCGAAAGCTTGATATTCAATGTGTACCCTCAAGCCAAAAAGCCCTCATAAAGAGGGCTTTTTTTATTTATAATAAGATTTATTATAGCTGTTCTAGCGTTGGCATTTGAGCATATTCATTAGCAAAAACATGGCCATTAAAGTAAACACGGAAGCCATAATAAGCCAAACGCCCTACATTTTGAGATGGCACACCAAACCCCCAATACATAATGCCGTGCTTATCCTTTTTAAGGGCAACCACCGTTTCAGGATGAAATAGCTTACCAAGACGTAATTTTAATTTATTATCATCTGCATAACTTTGAGCTGTAATAGCCGCACGACTAAAGGTCATGGCACCGTTAAGATATGCCACCTCACCACCTACAATACGGTCATACTGACACCAACCCATAGACCCTGAAAAAGGGAACTTCATAAAATGGGTCACACAAAATGTGTTACCGTAACTTTGAATATTGCGCACTGAAAACTCGTCCAGCATAATATTTGTCACACCATAAACCCCACGCCCACGTCCATAAGCTTCGTTAAAATATTCTTGAAGTTTCGGATCTGTTAAAAAGTTTGTATCTTTAAGCCTATAAAGCTCACCGTCTGGTTTTTCGATAAAAGTCATGCTTTTTGCCTGCTTGGGCATACGCTCTGGCAGGTCTTGCCAGTCATAAAATACCGTTAACAACTTCGCATCTAACCCTCCTGGACCAAAGGAAATATCTTCACTTTGACAACCCTGAAACTTTGGTAAAGGTAAGTCTGTATAATACAATTTTGCGTTACAATAAAAAGGTGTCATACCATAGGCTGTTTCGTCAATTTTAACGCTCGCGTTATTTTCGCCTTTCATATAGGAAGGCACAGCCACGGCTTGGGTTGAAACCAAAACCATCGCACAAAACATGACTATATTTCTTAAAATTTGCATTTTTTAAGTATAACAACATCTAAAGCCACTTGACCATAAATTACGCACAATGTCCTTACTCCCCCTTATTCCCTTGTTGCGCAAACCCCACATTTAACGTATAAATTATAAAAAAAAGGAAGTGCGGTTACGTGGATTGGTTTGTTAATTTAGTCTCTGAAATATTGCCTTTATATGCCATATCTGTTTTAGGTTTTATTGCTGGCAAATCTCTTAAAATTGACACAAAATCTATCACTACACTCACAATTTACATGATGTCGCCTATCGTTTTCTTTCTTTCACTTGCGCAAGTTAGCTTTAACACAGGCACCCTTATTGCCCCTGCCATAACATTTGTAACCGCAAGCCTTGTTGCCCCACTTGTTTTAAAAACAACCAAATTATATCTTGGTGAAAGAACACCTTATTTAAGCGCCTTATCTACAGGCACAAGCAATTGGGGTTATTTTGGGCTTCCCATCGCCTTCTCACTTTTTAACCCAGAACAAGTCGCCGCTTATATTATGATTGGCTTCGGCTTACAACTTTTTGAAAACACTTTTGGCGTTTATTACATTTCACGCGGGCATAAGTCACCTCTTGAAAGCCTGTTTGCTATATTTAAATTCCCAGCTATTTATGCAATCATTGCAGGGATTAGCTTAAGCTACTTAAAGGTGGACATACCAAGTGAAGGCGAAAAATTATTAGAATTATTTAAAGGTGCTTATACCGTTTTAGGGATGATGATTATAGGTTTAGGTATTGCAAATTTAGATAAATTTCGCATTGATGTCCCATTCACTTTAACCATGTGTTTGCTACGCTTTGCTTTATGGCCAGCCCTTGCGACATTGATTATTTATTTAGATACCGACTTAAACATTTTAGGTGAAGAGTACTATAAACCACTTATGCTATTTTCTATCATGCCTATGGCTGCCAACAACATCGCCTTTGCCGCACAGTTTAACATGCACCCAGGTAAAGCATCTGTCGCCGTTTTAATAACCACGCTTGCCGCTTTATTTTACATACCTTGGGCGTTACAGTTTTTCGGCATATAAATAGCACTCCGCTGTATGGTCCTGCACCATACCCGTCGCTTGCATAAAGGCATAAATAATTGTGCTACCCACAAAATTCATGCCACGTTTTTTAAGGCCCTTACTAATTTCATCGCTTAACTCTGTTTTAGACGGCAATTCATCATGAGACTTGTAATGATTAAAAATGGGCGCACCATGCACAAAACCCCAGATATATTTATCAAACGTACCAAATTCCATTTGAATTTTTAAAAAGACTTTCGCATTCCGTACAGCGCTATTTACCTTAAGCCTATTGCGTATAATGCCTGGGTCCTTTAAAAGTTTTTCAATTTTACGTTCATCATATTCAGCCACCTTACGCACATCAAACCCATCAAAAACTTTTCGATAATGCGCACGTTTTTTTAAAACCGTTATCCATGAAAGCCCTGCTTGAGCCCCTTCAAGTACTAAAAACTCAAAAAGCAAATTATCGTCATGCACAGGACAACCCCACTCATGATCGTGGTAATCTTTGTAAATTTGGTCATTACTTACCCATGCACATCTTTGTGTCATCAATCTCTACTTTTTATTTATATTTAAACATATTGTCATTGTAACACTTTTTTAAAAATTGAAAAAACGCACAGTAAGAAGCTACAAAAAAACAAGAGATTGGTTTACAAAAACAATTATTTATACCATGATAAACAACATACCAACACACTCTTTTCCTTTTATGGAGGGCATTTTATGTCCACACACACCAAGCTTTTCATATCAACCGACATTGAAACAGATGGTCCGCATATTGGCAAAAACTCTATGCGTAGCTTTGCAAGCGAAGCCATAGACCCTGTAACGCTACGTGTTATTTCAAAGTTTGATATAAACCTCAAACCTTTAACCGGCGGTTCAGAAAACTATAACACTGTCGAAATTTTCTTTAAAACATCCTTTCCTAACGCATGGAAAGACCTAAACCAAAACCCCCAAACACCCCGCAAAGCAATGGTTCAATATTTAAAATGGCTTAATGCACTTCAAGCTGAATCACTTTGGTTTGTGGCAACACCATGTAGCTTTGATAAGTCATGGATTAACTGGTATTTAAAAGAGTTTTGCCTAGATAAAATGACAGGCCCCATTAAAACGCCTTTTGATATACATGACTTTGACATTCGTAGTTGGGAATGCGGTCTTCTGGGCGCAGATCCTTCAGAAGCAGACAACCTTCTTTATCCAAGCGAATGGAATTCACCCCTACCGCATCCACACATTGCAAGGCTCGATGTTGCAAAAGCAAGTGATGAGATTATAAGACGCCTACAGTGGGCTAATCAACGCACAAAACTCTATACACAAATATTATAGCGCACATAAAAAACACCTTTCGAGGTGTTTTTTATTTATAGAAGACTTGAAACAACAAAGGCCAATCCCCAATATATAACATGTAACAAAACCTAAGCTTTTATTTCCACACCTCATTCTGCTGGAGGAATAACCTATGGAAATTTTAATCAGTATTGCAATAATTATTGCAGGTGCAGCGTTCTCATTTTTTTACGCAAATTCTTATAATATAGAATTTAGCCAAAAAGAAAATGCAGTACGCATCCTATCCATCATCGTTACTTGCGCGATAGCAAGCATCGTTATCAATTACTTTATTGTAAACACTCTCTACAACATAGTTCTCGTCAGTATCGTATTCGTCCCTATATTTGGCCTTATAACCCATGAGACAGTCATATGTAGAATCAGTATAAACCGCCTAAAGGCTGAACATCCAAAGACAACACAAGGATTAAACGTTTCAAAAATAGCTTAAATGCGAGCGAATAGAATAAAGCACCCTTAAGGGTGCTATTCTTTTGCCTAAATACTAAAAATGGGCACCAAAGGCACCCATTTTATTAACGATATTTTAAACATTTAGTATCTGTAGTGCTCTGGCTTATATGGACCTTCTACTGGAATACTTAAGTACTCAGACTGTTCCTTTGTTAACACATCTAAAACAACACCAATTTTCTTTAGGTGCAACCGCGCTACTTTTTCATCGAGCTTTTTAGGAAGCATGTAAACTTTATTTTCATAAGAGGCATGATTTTCCCACAATTCCATTTGAGCAATAACTTGGTTTGTAAATGAGTTACTCATAACAAAACTTGGGTGCCCTGTTGCGCAACCTAAGTTTACCAAACGTCCTTCAGCTAGAAGAATAATTGATTTGCCGTTATTTAGATCAATTTTATCAACTTGAGGTTTAATATTTTCCCACTTAAAGTTACGGAGTTTATCGACCTGAATTTCAGTGTCAAAATGACCTATATTACAAACTATCGCTTGATCTGGCATTGCAAGCATATGATCTGCTGTAATAACGCCCACATTACCTGTTGTGGTTACAAAAATATTACCTTCTTTGCAAGCTTGCTCCATTTTCTTAACTTCATAACCTTCCATAGCAGCTTGAAGTGCATTGATAGGGTCAATTTCTGTCACAATAACACGCGCACCTTGACCTTTAAGAGCCTGAGCACAACCTTTACCAACATCACCAAAACCAGCAACAACGGCAACCTTACCAGCAATCATCACATCCGTCGCACGCTTGATACCATCAAGCAATGACTCACGGCAACCATAGTAATTATCAAATTTTGACTTCGTTACAGAATCATTTACGTTAATAGCAGGGCAAAGCAATTTACCTGCCTCCATACGCTTGTTTAAATAATGTACGCCTGTTGTTGTTTCCTCACTAATACCTTTAATGTCAGCCATCAATTCTGGGAACTCATCATGCATCATGGCTGTGAGATCACCACCATCATCTAAAATCATATTTGGGCGCCAACCGTTCGGTCCTTCGATTGTCGCACGGATACATTCCAAGGCTTCTTCTTCTGTTTCGCCCTTCCAAGCAAAAACAGGGATACCCGCATCTGCAATCGCTGCCGCTGCTTGGTCTTGTGTTGAGAAAATATTACATGAAGACCAACGCACTTCTGCGCCAAGTGCCGTTAGCGTTTCAATAAGAACTGCAGTCTGAATTGTCATATGCAAGCAACCCGCAATACGCGCACCTTTAAGAGGCTTTGAAATACCGAATTCTTCACGCAGGGACATTAACCCAGGCATTTCTTCTTCTGCGATATTAATCTCTTTACGACCCCATGCAGCTAAAGACATATCCTTAACTTTGTAGTCACCTGTTGTATCAAATTTTACGGCTGTTACAGACATATTTATATTCCTAATTTATTAAAATAATTTATTATTTTTTTACATATAAATGTTAACGGCTTTTGATTTTCATGTCGATTTTTTAATTATAAAAACAGTAAAGTTAACAGGCAAACATATACCAATAATTCTTAAATAAATTGATATACGCAATACTACTTATAAGAGTGTTCACATTATAACCCCTTATCTCAAATTTATTCACATCGCCAATATATGTCATTCATATTTTGGTTTTTTTTAGTTATTATCTAGCCTTACAAATACTAATTGTCACAACTTTATGCTACCTATCACCACCCTTAATCATAACAGTAAAATATTTACAATCTGCCTTAACTCAACAACAAACCCTGGAAACACCTCAGATTACATATAGCCGTATAAATAAAACTTCACAAAAGTAACTTCTGCGTTTAAACCCTTCTGCAAAACATCTCCTTCACAGCACAAAAAAAAGGCAAAAAGAGCCCCTACCCCTCTTGTTGAAGAGATGTACGCACATATAAAAGCGATGAGAAATTTAAGTAATACCATATTCCATCATTAATTTATGTACGCAACATTTGCGACCATTTCAAAGAAAAACTTACTGATTGAAAGATAAAGATTTAATCAGGCGAGCTCTATTAGAGGCAACTTAAACCATTGATAATGAATGTAAACATTAGAACAACTGCTTTAATATTACTTTTTATAATAAATACTTACTTACGTAAGTATTTATTTATTTTATTGCGTTAGATGTAATTAACACTGACATCAGACATTTAAAAAAAAGGGCATATAACAACACATTAAAAGTTTGAATAATATGGACTAAGAGATAGGTTAATAAGTGTTTACATTCTTATCATACAAGCATTCAAATATCACTTTATCGTACATTAAGTATGCGTGCATAAAAAAGGGCATTACACATAAAGTAACGCCCTTTTTATAGATTAAATTTTATCAACTTTGAGAATAATGATCTTTCATACGCTCTTCTTTCTCACGCTCTGCCTCTGCATTATCGGCAGCCGCTTGAATGTTTTGTTGCTGGCGTAATACTGCTTCTTTCTTCTCACGTGCCGCACGTCCAGGGTCTAAGACTTGGAAGTACCCTTCCACGCCACCCTTAACACGGTCAAGTTGTACAACCGCATAGATATCTGTTTCAAGCTGACGCCTTAAAACAGCCATCGCCGTCTCACTCACATCACCATTCAACATCACACGGTTAATCACCGCATCAATCGCCGACTTAGGGTCATTAGCATGAATTGTTGCCATAGAACCGGCGTGCCCTGTATTGATCGCAGAGCAAAATGTAAATGCATTTTCTTGTCTAATCTCACCGAGCAAAATACGGTCAGGACGCATACGCAAACATGCATTTAAAATGTCAGTAACATCAGGTCCATTTTTGTCCTTGGTCATCCCGCCAAACGTAAATGAGCATGCATTAGAATGAGGCACTTTTAACTCCAGCACATCCTCAATGGTTACCAGCCTTTCATCTTTACCGATATATCTTAAAACGGCATTCATGAAGGTTGTTTTACCTGAACCTGTACCACCACTTATCAGCAAAGTTTTCTTATTTTTTATTGCAGAAATTACAGCCTGTTTATCTTCATCTGACATAATGTAATCATTAATTGTGAAGTCTTTTTCTTTGTGGTGAATACGGATAGCCATAGAGAATTTTGCTGCATTTTGTAGCCCCGCCACAATTTGCGCACGGTGACCTCCAGGCATCATAAAAGATAAAATCGGGTTAGATAATGAAAAATCAAGCCCTCTATATTCGGCCAACATTTTGATGATATCCATCATCATTTCCTGTGTTAGCTCTGGTGCTTTTTCAAAATGCCACTCACCAGAATAATCCTCATAACCAACTTCACCCGGCTTATTGATGACAATTTCCTTCATGCCCTGTGTACGTTCGGGATCGAGGAACTTCATAAAAGGTTCCATAATACGCTTTTGCTGGGGGCTAAAAATATATTCTGCAGACATTATTCTTCAACTTCTTATTATTTATTCACATATATTTATATTAAACCACACAAACAATTATAACTAAAAAAATGACACTACAAACATAAAGAAGCCTGCTTAAAAATTTAAGCAGGCTTCTTTTATATCACGCTATCTATTAAGCTTAGCTTGCGCGTTCAAGCTTATCGGTTTCAACCCAACCAATAGTGCCATCATCTTCACGATAAACAACATTTAGAGCACCTGAGTCAATGTTATGGAACAGGAAAATTGATGTGTGCATCAAATCCATTTGCATAACAGCTTCATCAACGGTCAACAACTGAAGGTCTTTCATTTTCTTCTTAACAACGTTTGGAGCGTACACACCTGCATCTGGTGCATTTTCAAGCTCGTCTTCTTGTAGTTGGTTATGTACAGCAATCATGCGCTCAGCACCCGCAAATTTTTCGCTATCACGGCGACGACGGTGTTTTTGAATACGGCCTTTATACTTTTTAAGGCGACGTACAAGTTTATGAACAGCCTCGTCCATTGCTTGATAGCAGTCAGCACCTTCCGCTTCTGCACGTAGGTGAATTTGACTTGCATGTAGTTTCACATCTACAGCGTGTAGATGTCCTTTGTTGCTAAATTGAATATTCGCATCAACAATTTCTGGGAAGTAATCTGCGATACCGCCTAGAGCTGTTTGACAGTGATTCTTTAGTGAGTCACCAACTTCCATGTGTAAACCTGTAATTTGTAGATCCATAGTATTTTTCTTTCTTATATATCCATCTTTATATTATGCCCGAATGCGCCTGCCTGAGCTAGAAGGAATACCGAGTCCTTCTCTATACTTTGCCACAGTTCTGCGAGCAACATCCACACCTTCTTGCTTAAGGAGCTGGACAAGCTTTTCATCGCTTAGAGGTTTTGCTGTATTTTCCTCAACGATTAAACGTTTAATTATCTGACGAACACTTTCAGAAGCGACCGTCATATTTCCACCTGTAGTACCTATAGCAGATGAGAAAAAATATTTCATTTCAAATACGCCAAGTGGTGTCTGCATGTATTTCCCATTTGTCACACGTGACACAGTCGACTCATGTACACCCACCTTATCGGCGATAATTTTTAAGGTCATTGGCTGTAAACTTTCAATACCCAGATTAAAAAAATCAACCTGGTATGCCACTATAGCATTTGAAACTTTGTAAATTGTTTTCGCACGCTGTTCTAAGCTTTTAATAAGCCACTGCGCTCTACTTACACGTTCATTTACGTAACCTTTATCACCATCTCCGCGCCCTGCCATCATCGTTTGATAACCGCTATTCAATAAAATTTTAGGCATCGCATCCACATTGAGTTCACTGCGCCAAACACCTTCTTTTTTAAGAACATTTACGTCTGGTATAATGTTTGTAGAAACATCTGTGCCAAACGCAAGGCCTGGTTTTGGGGTTAAAGTTGTAATAAGCTGGCAATACTCAACAATTTCTTCCATGTTGCAGCCTGCAACCTTAGCCAGTTTTTTAAAGTCTTTTTGAGCAAGCAATTCTAAATTTTTAACAACTTTAGAAGCTTTCTCCAGCCTTTCACCTTTTAATTTTACATCTAATTCCAATTGAAGGATAAGACATTCTTTTAAATCTCGCGCTGCCACCCCTACAGGGTCCAACGTTTGCAATAGTTCTAACGCATCTTCGACAACGTCAACAGAAACGCTTAAGCGCTCTGCTACCTTTGAAAGATCGGCGCGTAAGTAGCCCGCATCATCAATAGAGTCGATAAGGTAATTGCACAAAAAATGAAGTTTAGAGTCATCTGTTACTTCTCCTACTTGTTGCTGTAAATATTCCTTTAGAGACATATCGTGGCTTGCTGTCTTTTCCCAAGACTGCTCATCAGAATCATCAAAAGACGAAGATGAGCCGCCTGAAGTCGATGTACCACTATCGTACATGCTATCCCAACCCACGTCTAAACTGTCTTTTTCGGCCCCCATAGAATCAGATTCAAGTGCTTTTACCGAATCCATTTCCTCGTGGGAGGTTTCAGATGTGTCGTTATATTCTTCCGTTGTACCATCATCACTAGCCAAAAACGGGTTATCCATCAACTCTTGACCAATAAATCCTTGAAGATCAAGCGTTGGCATTTGCAAAAGCTTAATAGCTAATTGCAGCTGTGGCGTCATCACGAGTTTTTGGTCTAGCTTAAGACCTAAACTTTGATTCAATGCCATACCCGCCTCCGTCTTCATCAATTTATTTTTTTGTTATGACTTTATTATAACGCACATCACGATCTCTCTATATATTTTTGCAAGCCGGCACAAGAAAGATTGATCTTTTTGGGGTGAAAAAATGACATTTTAGACACAAGAATACGCAATTTTAAGACTAAACTTAAAAAAAACACATAAGAAACAAGCACAAACAGCCGAAATTGGCATGCCTTATAAATAAGCACTAAAAGAAACACGTCAGGAATAAGTGAGATTTTATAAACATAGAAACCATTTAAAATGACATAAAAACGCAGAAAAACTTTTACAACATCTTAAAATCTTCGCCAAGGTAAACTTTCTTCACCTCTTCATTGGCAACAATCTCTTCTGGTGTCCCTTCCATAATGATACGACCATCATGCAAGATACATGCACGGTCAACAATAGAAAGAGTTTCACGGACATTATGGTCTGTAATTAACACACCAATACCTCGGTTTTTAAGCTCTAAAACAAGCTTACGCACATCATTAATCGCTAAAGGGTCAACCCCTGCAAAAGGTTCATCCAACAAAATATAAACAGGACGCGCTGCAAGCGCACGTGCAATTTCTACACGGCGGCGCTCACCACCTGAAAGTGCTGGTGCCATAGACTTTTGGATACGACGCAAGCCAAAGTCATGAATAAGTTCTTTGAGACGGCTACGAACCGCTGGTGGGTTTTTTTCAACAATTTCGAGCACTGATTTAATATTATCTTCAACGCTCATACCACGGAAAATAGACGATTCTTGAGGAAGATAACCCAAGCCATAGCGAGCACGGCGATAAACAGGCCAGCCTTCAACTTGTACACCGTCAATTGTAATAACGCCTTCATCGGCTTCAACCAAACCCACTACCGCGTGAAAACTCGTTGTTTTACCCGCACCATTTGGCCCTAGAAGCGCAACAATCTCACCACGTTGCAAGTGAAATGAAACGTCATTTAAAATAACGCGCTTGCCAACAACTTTCTTAAGACCTTCAACACGCAACCCTGTTTTTGACGTGTTTAATGACGTAACATTACCGCTCAACCTTTATTTCCCCTTTAGTGAAAAGGTCGCTTTTACGCGCCCTTTTGGCTTAGAGTTTTCCAGCGCCATATGCCCTGTCTCTAAGTTATAAACTAATTTTTCGCCTGTTAACACACTCCCTGCGCGGGTTAAAACAACATTTCCTGTCATTAAAACGTTTCCAACACGTGGTGAATAAACAGCTTTATCCCCAGTTGCTGTGCTTTTTCCATGCACAATCACAACTTTATCTGTCGCAATAACTTCCTTTATATCTTCTTTTCCGTCTTCTGCATAGTAAACATCTAGCTTTTCAGCACCTAAAAAAACTTCACCGTGCTGCACTTTAACGTTACCAGTAAATGAAGCGTAAAAGTCTTCTTGAGACACTTCGAGTGATTGCGATGAAATATCAATAGGTAAAGACAAATCTAACGCATTTGCTTTTTGAACAAACACCGCTGCAGCGATCATTAATAATATTTTAAACTTCATTGGCTCACTTCCTTTACAAGGTCTTTTTCTACACGTTGTGGGTAATATTTTATCTTCACACCTTCAGAAAAAAGGACACGCCCACCAGATCCCTCCATTAAAAAGGCTCCAGCTTTAATTTCGCCCTTCAACCCCTTAATTTCAACTGGCTTAGATGAATTTATACGTTGCGTTCGCATATTTCCCTTCAGTTCTGTGCTTTTTAATTTATAACCATACCCCTCAACTTCAACCGATTTATTCAAAGAGATATCCTGCCCCTTCACTGCATAAACACCCTCTTTGGCTTTAAAGCGAACAGAATCACCTGTTGCAGAAGTTGAAAAAGCTTCAATACCTTCAAGTTTAACAGTTTCAGAATTTTCAGACATTGTTTGAACGGCACGCACCGCCTTCACCCCCCAATGGCGCCCCTTGGCATCTTCACCTGTAAAGTTAGGGCTTTCCATAACCGTACTCGCAAGGCTGGAAACTTTTGCAACGGCCACCTTTTCATCCACATCAACATCGACATCCATCGCCGTTGAAAGTGTTAATCTATCTTCGTCACTTGGCCAAGAAAAAAGAAGAATCGTAAGGCCTGCAGCCATTAAGATAAAAACAAACTTTGTTGTACGCGCGTTCAATTAAATAACCCCTGCCTGCAAACAATTATGAATATGGAGCACACCTACAGGCTTTTTATTTTCTAATACAAACAGCGCTGTAATTTTATTTTCTTGCATAATATGCACCGCAGCCGTTGCCATAATATCTTCTGTAATCGTTTTTGGTGATGAACTCATTACATCTTTCGCTGTTTTATTTAAAATATCAGCACCCATATGGCGGCGTAGGTCACCATCTGTAATAATACCTGTTAATACCCCCATATCATTGGTTACACCAACAATACCAAGACGTTTCTCTGATATCATCAACAAAACTTTATCCATAGTTGAAACTTCGCTCACCAAAGGGATATCACGCACCATCAACGTAGAAACTGTTGAAAGCTTGCTTCCTAATTTGCCTCCAGGGTGAAAATTAGCAAAATCCTCTGGCTTAAATCCACGGCGGCGCATAATAGCTACCGCCAACGCATCACCAAGTGCAAGCGTTGCTGTGGTTGAGCTAGTTGGCGCAATATTCATAGGGCACGCTTCTGTCGTTACACCATTTTCAAGGCAAATATTTGCGGCCTTGCCAAGTGTTGACGTGCGTGCACGTGTAATAGCAATAAGAGGAATATTAAAACGTGCGCAGTGTCCTAAAATATCACCCAACTCTTTCGTTTCACCGCTGTGTGAAAACGCTAAAACCGCGTCATCTTCTGTAATCATACCAAGGTCACCATGACTTGCTTCCCCTGGGTGAACCGCAAAAGAAGGTGTGCCTGTGCTGGCTAGAGTCGCAGCAATTTTAGCGCCAATATGCCCAGATTTACCCATACCCGTTACAATAACACGTCCCTTTTTTGCAGAAAGATTAAACATTAAATCTACAGCTTCTACAAAATTACCATCTAAATTTTCAGCTAAAAACAAGAGGCTTTCAGCTTCTTTCTTTAAAACATCACGCCCTGCTGCCATCGCGGCGTCGTTTACATTGAGTTTTGCTACGGTATTCATAAAATAAACGTCCTTATTGCGCTTTATAATTTCTTTAAGTTTTTGGCTTAGTGATGGGCAAAAATATCTTCATCTTCCCAACCTGCCAAGTCAAGCGTGGCACGGACAGGTAAAAAGTCGAAACATTCCTGCGCTAAATGCACACGGTTCACTTGTTTGAGCATGATATCTAGTTTTTGCTTTAAATCATGCAAGTGAATAACATCTGCTGCGGCATAATCAAGCTGCGCAGCGCTTAACTCATCAGCACCCCAGTTGGTTGACGTTACAGTTTTATCCAGCTGAACACCTAACAATTCAACGCAAAGTGCATTAAGCCCGTGTTTTTCTGTGTATGTACGTGTTAAACGTGAAGCAATTTTAGTGTCATAAAGTGGTGTCGTCATCACGCCTAAATAATGCTGCATGGTTACAATATCTTTACGGCCATAATGGAAAATTTTAAGGGTACGACTGTCTGTTAATAATTTTTTCAAATTCGGTGCGTCCCAGTCAGAGCCATCAAACTTTACAAGCCACACATCACCTGCACCATTACCAACTTGCGTCATACACAAACGGTCACGAAATACGTTTAAACCCATCATTTCACAGTCAACTGCCGCCATACCATTTGGGAATGTTGCATCTGCAGGCAGGTCATTTAAACACATTACAATATTGTTTTCGCTCATAGGGCTCCTTTAAATTAATAAAACCATTATTTATGTAAGACAGTTTTAACACAAAACAACACTGAACAACAACAAAACAGGGGTAAAAACAGTGCTACGCTATAAAAATATAACCAATAAGCAAAAAACCAAGGACAAGGCGGTAAATTACAAAAGGTAAAAAGCCAACCTTCTCAACAAATTTCATCAACAAATGAATACTGGCATATGCCGCAATAAAAGTTAAAAAGACACCCATTAAAAGCTCAGAAGGCTTACCTAATGCTTCAACAGGATCCAGCACATAACCAAGACCAGAGTAACCACCAATAAGTAAAATAATAGGAATAGACATGAGCATGGCATAGCGTGATGCGTCAACTCTTGAAAATCCAAGCAACCTTCCCGCTGTCATACAAATACCGCTACGTGACGTACCTGGAACCACGGCTAAAGCTTGAAATAGGCCATAAATTAAAGCATGTTTCGCCGTCATCTCTTTGGCTTCTGTGCTGCATTTTTCAACACGTTTATCAGCCCAGTAAAGCAAAACACCATAACCGATAGATGTGCCCGCAATAATTGGTAATGACCTTGCAAAAATAGAAACCCAGTCTTTTACAAAAGGACCAACAAGCACCAAGGGTAATGTTGAAAAAATAAGCATCAGCGCCAATTTAGCCTGCACCGTAGACACATTTCCACACATCAATTGAAACGTTCCTGTGAACAAGCTTTTTACTTCACATCTAAAATAAAGCATAACCGCTAAAAGTGTGCCCACATGTACACCTATATCAAACAAAAACCCTTGGTCACCCCAATGTGCAAAAACAGGCACAAGCACCAAATGTGCACTTGATGAAATAGGTAAAAATTCTGTAATACCCTGAACAATACTTAATGTTAATATTTGAATAAATTCCATAACAGTTAAGATAAACGTAAATAAAAAAAGAGACAAGTCACAGCATGTGCTCTGCCCTTTGCTTGGTGGTTAATTTAACACGCAAATTTGACTTAAAATTTTTATATATGCATAAAATTACATTTCATTCACACCTTGAAACAGAGAAAAAGCTCCTTATTTATAATAGTGAACCATACCCATCGGCGTCATTTCACGTCATACCTTTTCAAGGGATATATACAATGTCTACATTACATAAAGTTCTCAAAAAAAATGCTCTAGTGTCTATCAGCCAAATTGATGACTTTGAACTACATGGTGTATTTTCTAAAATAAAGAAGATCTTCCAAAGTCAGGGTAGCCTTGTCGCATCAGACTGGCACATTATAAATAAACCAATAAAAAAATTTGGATTTATTAAAACTGGGCTTTTAAACAGCTATGCAGAAATAGTTTTGCCATTAAACGAAACCAAAACAACTGCCAGTAATGAAATTAAATATCAAAAATTTGTTGATTACTTACGGGATATTTATCAAGAAGAGTGCGCTTCTAATCAGATTAAATTCATAATTGATATCAAAACAGACTCCCTACCAGAAGACGGTGTGAGCCATGAAAATTACTATTTTTTACGCATTGTTTGTACTAAACCTATAACGCACGCATAACAAAAAAGCCCCCTTCACAGGGGGCCTTTTTTATTTTAATTTATTTTTTAGCTGGAATTGGCGACAACATCAATAACATGAAGCGACCTTCCATTTTAGGATGTTGATCCACTTTAGCAATTTCTTCGGTATCTTTGATAATACGTTGAAGCATATCATAACCAAGGTCTTTGTGTGTGATTTCACGCCCACGGAAACGAAGGCTAACCTTCACCTTGTCACCTTTGGTGATAAACTTAACAATGTTTTTAAGTTTAATTTGATAGTCGTGCTCTTCCGTTTGGGGGCGGATAGTTATCTCTTTCAAAGTGGTTTTAACTTGAGTTTTACGCATTTCAGAAGCTTTTTTCTGCAGCTGAAACTTGTATTTACCATAGTCAATAATTTTACACACTGGAGGTTCAGCATTCGGAGAAACCTCAACAAGATCTAAGCCAGCGTTTTCAGCACGGCCAATAGCATCTTCTGTTGTAATAACACCTAACTGTTCACCAGCTTCATCAATCACACGCACATTCATTGCTGTAATGGCGTCATTTACTCTTACTGTGTCCTTACGATTTTTTTCAGGACGTCCACGATGTATAGCGATAATTTTACCCTTATATATAATTTAACTCGTCACCCATTTGGTAACATTTTTCTATTGTTGATGCAAAAGGCCTGAAAATCAAGCCTTTTTACATTATTTTATTAAGCGGTTGCTTCTTCAAGCTGAGGCAAGCGCTTATTTAGCACTTCATCATGCATAGCTGCAATAAACTCTTCAACCTTCATAGTGGTTTGATTTTGTGAACCTAAACGACGCACTGTTACTGTGCCATTTTCAATTTCACGGTCACCAAGAACCAACTGTACAGGCACTTTACCAACACTATGTTCACGAATTTTGTACGAAACTTTTTCGTTTCTGCTATCGGCTTCAATGCGAAAACCTTCAGCTTTCAACTTTTCAACAAGGTCAATCACGGCTGGGTTTTGCTTATCGGTAATACCCATAGCAACCATTTGAAGCGGCGCCAACCATAATGGAAAATGCCCCACAAAGTTTTCAATTAAAATACCTGTAAATCGTTCGATAGAACCTAGTAACGCACGGTGGATCATCACAGGGATTGTGCGCTCACCATTTTCATCTACATATTTAGCATCAAGGCGGTCTGGCAAGTTAAAATCGAGCTGAATTGTACCACACTGCCAATCACGACCAATGCAATCCTTCAATACAAACTCAAGTTTAGGGCCATAAAAAGCACCTTCTCCTGGGTTTAATGTCCACTCAAGATCAGCCGCTTTACAAGCTTCTTTAAGCGCCTCTTCAGCTTTATCCCAAACATCATCGCTACCTACACGCATTTCAGGGCGGTCCGAAAACTTCACACGCACATCACCAAAGCCAAAATCGTTGTAAATTTCTTTAATCAATTCACACAGAATAAGCACTTCATCTGTAATTTGTGCATGGGTGCAAAAAACGTGAGCGTCGTCTTGTGTCATAGAACGTACACGCATTAAACCATGTAATGCGCCATGTGCTTCGTTACGTGCACATGTACCAAATTCACTCATACGAATAGGTAAGTCACGGTAACTTTTAATACCTTGGTTGAAAATTTGAATATGGCAAGGACAGTTCATCGGCTTCAATGCTGAAACTTTATCACCGTCATGAATTTCAAAAATCTCACCCTTAGAAAATTTATCCCAGTGACCACTCTTCTTATAAATAGAGCTATCAATAATTTGAGGCGTATTCACCTCTTGATAGTCGTGTTTTGCCAATTTTTCTCGGATATATTCTTGCAGTGTTAAAAACAACTGCCAGCCTTTTTGGTGCCAAAACACTTGCCCCATAGCTTCTTCTTGCAAGTGGAACAAGCCCATTGCAGGACCAATTTTACGGTGATCTCGCTTCACACTTTCTTCAAGCATGTGCAAATGCGCTTTAAGCTCGTCTTTTGAACCAAAAGCCGTACCATATATACGTGTTAACATCGCATTATTGCTGTCACCGCGCCAATAAGCGCCTGCCAAATTTTGCAGTTTAAAGTGACGCCCTGTTTTACCTGTTGACGGCACGTGTGGCCCACGACAAAGGTCTAAAAACGCTTTTTCACCCTCACCTTGACGGTAAAGAGATATTGTTTCATCTTTAGGTAAGTCACCAATAATTTCAGCTTTATAATTTTCACCAATGGACTTAAAGAAATCTACCGCCTTGTTTCTATCCCACTCTTCACGTGTAATAGGCAAGTCGCGCTTTACAATTTCTTTCATGCGGTCTTCGATCTTTTCAAGATCTTTTTCAACAATATTCTCTTCAAAAGCAACATCATAAAAGAACCCGTTTTCAATCACAGGGCCAATGGTAATTTGAGCTGTTGGATAAAGTTCTTTTATGGCCTGTGCCAAAATGTGTGCTGTAGAGTGACGTAAAGTATCCAAGCCTTCTGGTGTTTTTGAGGTAAAGAATTTTACATTCGTGTCTTTTGTAATCGTCGTCGTAAGGTCTACCTGTTTTCCATCAATTTCCATAGAAAGAGCAGCCTTAGCTAGCCCCTCGCCGATTGACATTGCTACGTCAAATCCAGAGACAGGTGCGTCAAACTGTTTTTGTGAGCCATCAGGTAGTGTGATAATAGGCATTATTTTTCCTCATTATTTATTTATTACAAAAGATACAAGTTAATTTAGGCGGAAAGCCCATATTTTGCAATATATTTCATAAACTTTAAGGGGAATTTTTTAAAATGGTGGCAAAAAACAAAAACCCGCTTAAAAATAAGCGGGTTTTATCGATTTCAAAGCAGTTAAAACATAACCACCCAAGCAGAAATTGTGGGAACCACAATTAAAACTGCAACTATAGCAACAGTCATCAATTTAGCTCGTTTCATAGAGTTTTCCTTAAAAGGTCGGTAAGATATTATTTTTCTATAGAAATTATATAATAAAGATAGCAGTCAAATACAAGCTTAAATACTTTTAACGCCCATTAAATCTTGATGGCACCGGCGCCTCTGCTGGTGTAAGTGTACAAAACCTATACGATGCCATGTCATTAATACCGTTGACAGTAATTTCACGATCATGTGCGTCTTCGTGCAGGCAAAGGTTCCGATCCTGCTCTACCATTTTGGCGTAATTATGTGGGAATGCGTCACGGAAACCTGTTGCAACGCTGACAGTTTCTGCCACGTCATATTTCTTGATAGCCTTCCATTCCTTTTGCAAGGCATATTCAATTTCAGGCGTACAAGCGCTTAAAAAGGCCACTGCCGAAAAAATAAGAATGGGTTTTTTGCAAAAAAATTTCATACGTTCAATTTTGTACTTATATAAGAATGATAGCAATAAAGTAGATTAAAAAAGCTCTTAACCAAGCACCTTTCCAACAATTTCTTGTGTTGTTATTGCATCAATATCGGTTTTATGGAAAATGTGAACACCTTCACCCCTTGGCGCACAACGCTTAGGATTACTGGCCGAACCAAATAATACCGCCCCCTTGGCACCGCTTGCCACAGCAATATGTGTGGGCCCTGTATCATTACCTATAACAAATGCCGCTTTAGAAGACAAATCTATCAATTCACCAATCGATGTTTTATTGCATAAATTTATCGCTGCACATTTTTTTTCTATTTCATTTAAAAGAGATTCCTCCGCACCAGCACCAACAAGCACTGTTTGATACCCCTTTGCCATTAACGCGTCTGAAAGTTCTGCAAAATAGGACCATCTTTTTTCAGGCCTATGTGCTGAACCACCCGGCACCAAAAGAATAAGCTTGGATAAATCTAGGCCATATTCACGTACAATCTCCGCAGAATCTTTGGCTGCATAAAGCAAATTAGGCGCATCCATATTTTCAACACCTGCTACTTTAAGTTGATCTGCCAAGCGGTCAAGCGTGTGCATTTGACCACGCAAAGGATTAACTTGTTTATAAGTGCAACAAGGCGCAATACCACACCAAGCAGGACGCCCTGCCAAAAAGTAATATGCAAAATTCGTACGATCATTTGTTTGCAGGTCGTAAACCATGTCATACCCACGCAACATACCCATCAATCGCTTTAAGTATGATAAATTATAAAGCTTTTGACGTGTATCAATATGAATTTTATCGAAATTGGGATTATCTTTTGCAAAAGGCATCATACCTTTTGTTGTTAAAAGCGTAATTTCAGCATCGGCATGATGCTGACGTATAGCACTAAAGGCACCAGTTGCCTGAACAAAGTCACCTAAAGCGCCTAATTTTATAACTAGAATTTTTTCCATCGGAGACCTTATCGGTTTTACTGCTCGCTGATACCCGCTTCAGAAATAGTTTCATACACAGGACCAATAGAACTTTCCCATATTTTCATTGTAACTGTATGCTGATGGTATTGACCACTTAAGCACAGAGGTGCAACCATAGAAGCTTTAAACCCTGCATCAAACAAAGAGAAACCAGCAGCTAATAAAAATGCTTCTGTATGCCCACCTGTCACAAGCACTTCTTCTACGCCATTCTTTTGAAGTGTCTTCAAAATAACCTGCGGAATACCGTAACCAGAATGTGGGAAACTGTAATTGGTTTGAATGCGTGAAGAGTCTTCTGCAGGAGCCGTCCAGTTTAACCATTCAAGATCACGCTTTTCTTCTTTTGAGGCGAGTAACACTGTTGCAATCGTTGGCACTTTTGTTGCCAGCTTATTGACATTGGAGACAATTACTTCAGGCGTGTTTAAACCCGCTTGAATATCTAACGCTAGAATAACTTTTTTCATTTGTCCCCCAAAATTTTCATATATGCAACCCACTCAGAATGGCACATACTGTCAACGGTAAAGGTATTTTGAACCCAAGTATAGGCTTTCTCGCCAATTGAATCTAAAACATCCTTATCTTTTATGACCCTGCGTAGTATTTTAGCCATAGCAGGCGCATTTGACGGAGGTGTCAAATATCCTGTTTCGTTGTTTTTAACTGTTTCAAGCGACCCACCGTGTGCCGTTGCAATCACGCATTTTCGCATCGCGCCCGCTTCAATAGCCACACGTCCAAAAGCTTCTGGCTCGTTAGAAGCTGAAATAATAACATCCGATAAAGCATAATAAATAGCCACATCTTTTTGGCTACCCGCAAATGTTACCCTATCAACAAGCCCGTAAGCCGCAACCAAAGCCTGCAGTTCATCATAGTAAGCTCTTTTTTTACCGTATCCACCCACAAGTAAAGCATGCCATGACGCATCACCTTTCAATTCAGACAGTGCTTTTATAAACTCTACTTGCCCCTTCCAACGTGTTAAACGCCCAGGCAATGTAAAAATAAACTTACCATCAACCCCTAGGTCTTTACGTTTTTGCGCTAATTCTTCAGGTAAAAAGCGGTCAGGATTAAAATTATCAGGATTAATACCACGATGCGCTATATCAATATTTTCAGGGTCTATTCCGTAATTATGAATCACATGGTCTTTAATAAATTGGCTGATCGCAATCACACGCAAGCCACGTACCATAGAACTATTATAAAGCTTTTTAAGACCGTTTTGAATTTTATGTGTCCCATGGAAGGTTGTGATAAACGCTGTCCCTGTCATTTTACAAGCCCAATAAGCAGCCCAAGCAGGCGCTCTAGAACGTGCATGTACCAGTTCAATATCATTATCTTTAATATAAGAAGCTAACTTAAAAGCACTGTAAACAATCGTCACCGGATTACGTTGCTGTAAAGGTAATGTATAATGCACACCACCCAAATCTTCCAGATCTGCTTGCATACGCCCACCAGCGCTTGCCACAAAACTCCCACAACCCTTTGATTTTATATAACCCGCCATTTCAACGGTACCACGCTCCACACCACCCTCTTCAAGAGCAGCTGTCACCTGTAAAATATTAAATTGATTTTTTTGATTCATCATACATTTCAAATTACTGTCTTGTGCGCAGTTTGCCAAGCTAATTTGCAACATTTTTGCAAAATTAGGCGTGGTAATGTGCTTTTTTTACTAAAAAACTTTCCTTTTTTGCTTTTGTGCGTTATTTTCACGCTGAATTTACATAAGGAAACAGGTTTGGCTAACGTACATTCATATTGGTATCATAAGACAGTATCCCGCCTCAGGGAATTTTTCACCTCCCGTGGTTTTATTGAAGTACACCCTCAGTCACGTCAAAGTTTTCTTGCTATCGCAGACGATATTTCAACAATCTCCACCTACAAATCAGGCGAAGAAACCTTTTTACTCCCTCAATCGGCACATATGTGGCTTGAGTTTGAGCTTTTAAAAAACCCAGACCTTCCCGGTGTGTTTTGCTGTTCTACCAGTTATAGACATCATAAAAACCCTGTTCCTGGTCGCCACGAAAATATATTCCCTATTTTTGATTTTGAAACAGCGGGAAATATTGAAACCATGTTCGAACTTCAAAAAGACCTGCTTAAACACTTCGGTTTTGATCTTGCAGCCCTTAAAAGCGCAAGCTACAACGACATAACCATGGATTTTGGCGTACGTAAAATTGACGCGGCTACTGAAAGCCGTATTGGGCATGAATATTCTTCCATTGTGCGTATTGCTGACAAACCTGACGCTTTAAACCCGTCATGGAGTTCTAAGCGCTCAGGCGAACAAGTAAAAACATCCGATGTTATTTTATACGGCACAGAAACAATTGGCGCGTCAGAACGCGGTACCAACCCTGAGCATATGCGTGAACGTTTTTACACAATTGATGACGGTAAATTTGCGCAAACGCTTTTCGATACGTTTGGACAAGCCCGTGTTGAGCGAGAGCTTGGCGAGTTTTTATCGCTCGACCTCTTCCCCCGTAGCACTGGTAGCATAGGTTTGACACGTATGATTAACGCTTTACGCCTTTTAGATAACGACCAAAGATCTGCAGAGCCTGAAGTGCCTTTTTTTGAAGAGCGCGCAACCAGTATAAGCGCTAAAAGCCTCGTTATATAGCCCTTTAATCAAATAAACATCATATGTTTAATGTCAATTCTTTAATATCAAGTATAAGAATGCTACATATACACCCCCAACCTCTTTAGCTGTGACTTTACTACAATAGAGCCTCGCTTTACCCACACCCCAAATACCATCACACCCACTTTAAAGCTTTACTTTATATAGATAGCACAACTATGATGTACGTATAACTTATCTGGTTTGGCGTTTCGCAGCGTTATAACCAATACCTTTTTTAAACGCTAAATATTTATATTTAACGAAACCACAAAGCAACACCCACGGTGACGACACCGCTTTGCCTTACCTTCACATCACACACCCTAAAACTCATAACTCCCCATTTTTTCACTTACATGAAACATCTTAAAAACTAAAAACTAAAACTTTAAACCTACAACACCTCAAGCTTTACACATGCACCCCTCACCCTCTCGATATACACAAGTCACTCATAAAATTGCGCATTTTTGATTTAAAATGACGCAAACGTACAGTTTTAAAGCATTCTCTGGGATGCTGCACTTTTTGACAACCTATGGTCTGGTATAGGGCTCTTTTTTGTGCCTAAATGTTCAGATTGAATAAAGATTAAATTCTTCTATATAAGGGCGCTCCTTTTGTGATAAAAATAAAGGGCTTTAAAAAAAGAAGATGAAAGTAATCATAAATGTACGATTTAAGCGTTCTTGGCAATTCCCCTGTTGACGTCCTAACCTATGTTGAAGAATCTGTTCTAGCGAAATATAATCTTAACAAAGGTGACTTTAACCCCGTATCTGAAGAAGTTTTCACAGAAATGTCGAACACTTTTAAATTTGAAGGGATGGAATCTGGCGGATCGACAGCGAATACAGCTTGGACTATGGGTGTACTTGGATCAAAAGTTCATTTCATTGGCCACATTGGTTCTGATGCTGCAGGACACCACTTTTACAAAGACATGCAAAGCGCTTCCGTTGATATGTCTAGCCCTGACAGCCGTGCGTTAACGATGGAAATTTTTGTACTCATCACACCAGACGGCGAACGCACGTTCGCTTCGCGTGGCGTTACAGCACCTCTTACACCTACCATGATTGACGCCGAAAAAATAGCTCAAAGCGGCTGGCTACTCATTGAAGGCTACACTCTTCTCGACCAGTTAGATGCCGTTAAAGAAGCTGTTAATATCGCCATCAAGCAAAATACAAAAATTGCCTTAACGGTCAGCGCTGCATTTGCCATACAAATTGCTTTTAAACACATTATAGAAGATATTTTACCATACACAGACCTGCTTATTGCCAATGACGAAGAAATAAGTATTTTACTGGAATTGATAGACAGTCTTGAAAATAAAGATCAGCGCCGCGCCGTTTCAAAAATGCTCAACAATATGGCTAAAATTATTACACACAGCGAACAAGGTGCAACATTTACACAGCTAGACCAAGACATGTTTTTAGCCACGACAAAAATAACCGATATTATGGATGCAACAGGTGCCGGCGATGCCTTTGTCGCAGGGTTTTTATATAGTTACATTAAAGGTGACACCAAAAAAGGCCTACAAATAGGTAACCGTTTAGGTGGTAAAGTAATTCAACAATTAGGCGGACGCTTAAAAGACACCTCTTTTATACAAGAAGCTGCAAGCGCTTAAACTTTACCGCTTTTACAAAAAAAACGAAAAAACACCATAAACAAGGACGATAAATAATTGGACAAGTTAAAACAGCTTTACCTGGATAGAGATTTAAGCGTAGGCGTAACATTTACCCCACCCAAGGAAATGGCCCGCCGATTAAGTCGCGTATTAAGACAGAAAAAAGGGGATAAAATTGCCCTATTCAACGGCAGGGATGGATTATTTGAAGTTGAAATAAAAGATGATAAATGTAATGAGTTATATGTAAAATCCATTCTTAAACCACAAAAAGAGGCACCTAAAGCTGTCTTGCTCATTGCTATGGTTAAAAAAGATGCTATGGACCGCATTTTTAGACAAGCAACAGAATTTGGCATAACTGATATTGTGCCACTGATTACAGACTTTACAAACGTCGATAAGCTAAACGAAGACCGCATCAAAAGCTTGCTTATTGAAGCGTCTGAGCAATGCGAAAGACTTAACATTCCAACACTACATAACATTTTACACCTTGAGAATTACGTTAAAGAATTTAGTAGTACAATATACTGGTGCGCTGAACATGTCGGTGGAAAATGGGGGACATCTGAAAAGTCAGCATCTGGTGATGCTATCTTAATTGGACCAGAAGGTGGGTTTAGCCCGCGTGAACGTGCATGGCTTGGCGATTGCATCAACGTGACACCTGTCGGACTTGGAAACCACATCCTAAGATCTGACACCGCTGCCTGCGCTGCATTTTCAAGGTTTTTCGATCATTTTTAAAAAAAATCGCATCAAATTCAGTTAATAAGTGACTTTTACTGTCATAGGCATTAGAATATGCTCGCAAAAATAATGCAAAATAACGCCAAAAAGCAAGGAACGACCCAATGTTTACAAAAACAAAAACAATAATTTTGTTTGCTCTTAGTTTAATAATAGCTTCATCTGCCGCTTATGCAGGCACAGCACACATCGGTGGGTTCCAAAACCCTGTAGGTGACATTGCTCACAAAGTTGACAACTTATACAACTTTATTTTTTACATCACAGGCTTCATCTGCTTATTGGTAGAAGGCGTTATTCTTTATAGCATCTGGCGTTTCCGTCGCTCAAAAAACAAAACAGCTGCAAAATTTAGCCACAACACACCACTAGAAATATTCTGGCTTACTGTTCCCGCTATTATCTGCGTTATTATCGCCTGGAAATCATTTGAATCCATGCGATTTATCCGTTCAATGCCTGAAGAAGCCATCGACGTTGAAGTTATTGCTTCTCAATTTGCTTGGGACTTTGATTACCCAGATCTAAAAATTAGCGCCCCTGAAATTGATATTGAAGAAAAAGCTAAAAATGAAACTTGGCTTAAAGAACTGACAGCATTCAATGAAGGCTTCACAATTAAAGAACTTGTTGTACCTGTAAACACAAACGTCCGTGTTCACGTGACAGCGCGTGACGTAATCCACGCATTTTACGTACCTGCACTTATGGTTAAAATTGACGCAATGCCTGGTCGTATCAACTACCAGTGGTTCAACATTCCAACAGAAGGTACTTACATCGGCCAATGTGCTGAACTTTGCGGTGCAGCCCACGGTCAAATGTACTTCTCTGTAAAAGCGGTAAGCAAAAACGACTACCGTAAATGGGTTAATGCTCAACGCACAGAAGCTGGGTTACCACCTTTTAACGCAATAGAATTAGCTAAACTTTCTAAATAAGTTTCAGCTTAAAATATAAAAGCCTCCCTTACGGAGGCTTTTTTTTCAAACCAACTCAACATTTAACGCGCTATTACGGATAATTTATTAAAAATTAAAAACCCTTTAAATATCCTACTAATCTGCTATTATACTTTGGCAAAAATAGGAAAGATCATATGAATAATTTAACAAAACTCACATCATATACAGCTTTATTAACATACATACTTATTGTCCTTGGTGCGTCTGTCCGCGTTTTCGACGCAGGCATGAGCTGCCCAGACTGGCCAATGTGCTACGGCCAAGCTATACCTTTTCCTGTTGACCCTATTCATGGCTACAGCAACTTCCAAGTTTTTCTTGAGTGGTTCCACCGCCTTATTGCTGGTATTGTAGGCATCCTCATTCTTACTATGTCTGTTTGGTCGTTTAAATTCAGAAAACAGTCAAAGGCCGTTGTTATATTTCCTCTTCTTTGCCTCGCTGCACTTTGCTCTCAAATATTTTTAGGTATGATTACAATTCATTATAGCAACCTACACTGGACCGTTGCCGTTCATCTTGGCAACGCCATGATATTATTCGCCCTACTTATTGTAACCCGTAAGCGCATTGCCCTTGCAGCTAGCCAAAATAATGAAAAGATTAAAATTTCAAAAAAATCACAAGTAACACTTTGGGCGCTTCTCATAAGCACATTCTTTACAATGCTATTAGGTGCCATGGTTTCCACATCTTTTTCTGGTGGCGTTTGCGGTGGTCTGCCATTCTGCAATGGCGAAATCATGCCAATGGATGACTTTGGCGGCATGCTCCATATGAAACACAGATTTATGGCTCTGCTTGTTATTGTATTGCTTGCCCTTTTTGCATTTTTCAGCCGCAAAGAACACAGCACATATCAAAAAACCGCCAAAGGACTTTCTGTTTTAATTTTAGGTCAAGTCGCAATTGGTATTACACTTTTATATAGTTTTTCACACTATGCATGGGGGTATCACGCACTGAGCGTTTTCCACCTCGCATGGGGCACACTTATCATTATGGCACTTTCAGGTGCGCTCGCTAAAATTTACCTCGGATTAGGGGGCACATTCCACAAATGAAAACCCTCGTACTCGACATTTTTAGGCTGATGAAGCCGCGTATTATACTTTTGCTAGCCATCACTTGCACAGGCGCTATGCTTGTGGCTACTAAAGGTAATATCGAACTATTAACGTGGAGCACGCTGATTTGGGGCACGCTAGGGCTTTGTTTAAGTGCGGGCGGTGCCAACACCGTAAACATGTGGTACGACCGCGACATTGACGTCATTATGAAGCGTACACAAAACCGTCCTTTACCTGCTGGACGCATGCAACCAAATACCGTTTTATTCCTCGGCATTTTTTGGGGTATTTTTGCACATATACTTCTTTGGGTTATGGTTAACCCTCTTACCGCTTGGATGGCAACATCGGGCTATCTTTTCTACGTTTTCATTTATACCATGTACTTAAAAAGACGTACCGTACAGAATATTGTTATTGGTGGTGCCGCAGGCGCATTTCCACCTGTTGTTGGGTGGGCTGCTGTTCAAAATGACGTGTCAAGTTGGATGCCTTGGGCTATGTTCCTCATTATATTTTTATGGACACCACCGCACTTCTGGGCCCTTGCCCTCAAAAAGCGCGAAGACTATAAAAATGCGAAAATCCCTATGTTACCCGTGGTTAAAGGCGAGGCAGAAACTAAGGTTCAAATGATGTATTACATGCTCATCCTTTTACCTGTAACTTTATCCTTAGCCATTTCAACGCACCTCAGCTACATTTACCTGTTTTCAGCAGCAGTACTCGGGCTTATTTGGATACGTAAAGGCCACCGCCTTATGCATGAAAAAGGCATTGAAAGCACAATGGATGTCTTTATGTTTTCACTTTATTATTTGTCACTACTTTTTGGCGCAATGGTACTGGATACATTCATCTAAATGGCACATAAAAAAAACAACAACCGTTTACTTATTATATTAACCATTATAGCATTTGGCATGCTTGGTTTAGCCTATGCTTTTGTGCCGTTATACAATGCATTTTGTAAACTTATAGGGACACCTGTCGCACAAATTGCCACCCCTTCAAGTGAAGGTAAAACAATGGGCGATATTCAAGAACGCGTGGTGACCATAAGATTCATCGGCAACAGCGCGGAAGATGTCCCTGTCAAACTTGAACCTGTCGTTACCAAAATGCGCGTGCATATCAACCAGCCTGTTTTAACAGCGTATAAAGCAAAAAACTTTTCAAGTGAGGGTATTCAAGGTGTTGCTGTTCATAGCCTTATCGCCTTTGGGAATGAAGGAGAAGAAGGTGACGTTGCGCCTTACGTTGACCTGCAACAATGTTTTTGCTTTGAAGAACAATATTACCCAGCAAACGAAGATATTCAGTTACCGCTCAGCTTTTTTGTAACTGAAGACCTCCCTAAAACAGTCCATACGATCAATTTTTCATATACCCTTTTTGAAGCAGAAGAAGAATAACAGCGTTTGACCACCCTCTTATTTTTAGCTACCATTCATGTATGAAACCCGCACAAATCACAGTTAATTTAAAAGCCATCCAGCAAAATTGGCGCACACTTGCCAATAAAAACAATGGCAACTGTGCGGCCGTTGTTAAAGCAGATGCCTACGGCTTAGGTGCCATCCCCATTACCGAATCACTTTACGCTGAGGGTTGCCGTTCTTTTTTTGTGGCTTACCTACAAGAAGCGATCTCCATAAAACCCGTAGCACCCGCGGCTCAAATATTTATTTTAAATGGCGTTGCAGCCAATAACATCGAACAGTGCAATGCCGAAAACTTCACGATTGTTATCAACAGCCTTGAGCAAATGGAAGAAATTCAAAATATTCAAGAGAAAACAAATATAGCCTTGCATTTTGACACAGGCATCAACCGCTTAGGATTACAAAGGTGTGATGTAAAACCCGTGCAAAATATCTTAAGAAAAAATATAAATATAAATGTCACCCTCGTCATGAGTCATCTTGCCTGCGCGGATGAACCTCAAAACCAGCAAAACAGGCAGCAATTAGAAAAATTTATAGAAATAAGTAAGCAATTCCCAAACATCCCATACAGCTTTGCAAATTCTTCGGGCATATTTTTAGGTAAACCTTTCCACTTTGATATGCTGCGCCCCGGTTATGCTTTATATGGCGGCAACCCGACCCCTTACAATAAAAACCCTATGCAACAAACCTTCACCCTTACAGGAAATGTCATACAAATTAAAAGTATAGATAAAGGGGGCCGTGTAGGTTACGGCGCTTCATGGACAGCCAAAAAACCAACTAAACTTGCGATTATTTCTTGCGGATATGCTGATGGATTTACACGTGCCCATTCAAATATCAGCACTTTACAAATAGGTAAATATAAAGCACCTATCATTGGGCGCGTGTCTATGGACATGATGACTGTAGACATTACAGACATTCCTCAAAATCTTAAAAAAGGTGACGCAATAATACTTTTAGGGGGTGATAACGATATTGACAAAATGGCTTCTAAAATCAGCACCATCGGCTACGAGCTTATATCACAATTCAGTTCACGCATTCAAAAAACATATATCAAATAACCCTTCATTTACCTCATAAATAGCTATTGAATAACCGTTATATAAAAACCAACATCACAAAAAACATGCTTTTTTGTTTTCTATGCTTTTGAAGTAATATAAAAAATGCTATACTGACGCCGAAATTCGGTCTAAATTATGGCCATGCGTAAAAATAAAAAGGGAAAACAAATGTCCACAGCAGCGACAGCAAAAAAAGGCTTTATGCACTACTTCACGACAGTAAACCATAAGGACATTGGTAAAATGTATCTTATGAGTGCATTAACATTCTTCTTTATTGGCGGTTTATTAGCAGAAGCTATTCGCCTAGAACTTATCCATCCTGGTATGCAACTATTTGTTGATTCATGGCAGATTATGGGTAAAGAGATTAACGTTGGCTTTAGTGCTGATACATTTAATAAAATGACAGCTATGCATGCAACATTCATGATTTTCTTTGCTGTTATCCCTGCCTTTGTCGGGCTTGGTAACTATATTGTACCTATCCTTATCGGTTCGCCTGATATGGCGTTCCCACGTCTAAACAACTGGACATTTTGGATCTTACCATTCTCTGCCCTTTTGATGATTGGTTCATTCTTCGTCCCAGGCGGATCTAATGGCGCTGGTTGGACAATTTATCCACCACTTACAAACGCAACTTACTCACCAGGTGCAGGTTTAGATATGTGGATTCTTGCGGTTCACCTTGCAGGTGCAAGTTCTATCCTTGGTGCCATTAACTTTATTGTAACCATCTTAAACATGCGTGCCCCTGGCATGACGATGATGAAAGTGCCTCTATTTGCTTGGTCTTGGCTTGTAACAGCCTGGCTTATGCTTTTAGGAACACCTGTTCTTGCAGGTGCTATTACAATGCTTTTAACCGACCGTAACTTTGGTACATCGTTCTTTAACGCTGCAGGTGGCGGTGACCCTGTATTGTTCCAACATATTTTCTGGTTCTACTCTCACCCAGCAGTTTACATTATGATTCTTCCAGGATTCGGTATTATATCTGAAGTTGTATCTACCTTCTCTAGAAAACAAATCTTTGGTTACGTACCAATGGTATGGGCTACAGCCTCTATTGCTGTACTTGGCCTTATTGTATGGGCTCACCACATGTACACTGTCGGTATGGACATGGTTGCACAGACCATCTTCATGACAATGACCATGCTTATTGCCGTACCAACAGGTGTTAAAATTTTCTCATGGCTTGCAACAATGTGGGGTGGTTCAATTAACTTCACAGTCGCTATGAAATTCGCAGTCGGCTTTATCGCTTTATTCACACTTGGTGGTTTAAGCGGTGTATTTTGCGCAGCTATCCCTGTTGACTACATGGTACATGACACATACTACGTTGTGGCACACATTCACTACGTATTCGTTGCAGGTAGCTTTATGTCTATCATGAGTGGTGTTTACTACTGGTTCCCTAAAATGACAGGTAAATTAATGTCTGAGAAAATTGGTAACTGGCACTTCTGGTTAACATTTGTATTCCTAAACCTTACATTTTTCCCAATGCACTTCATGGGTCTTATGGGTATGCCACGTCGTATTGCCGACTACAACCCAATTTACACAGACCTAAACATCGCAAGTACAATTGGCGCAATTGGTTTTGGTACAGCTCAAATATTACTCATTATCAATGTAATTTATTCATTGAAAAAAGGTAAAAAAGCAGGTGACAACCCTTGGGGAGGCACAACTTTAGAATGGCAAATTCCTAGCCCTCCAACTGAGCACAACTTTGAAAAAATTCCAGTTATAAAATAAGGAGAGTTTAGATGTCATCTGTACCAGCAAACTTTAAAAAGGGCACGCAAACCGCGGCGTCCTTTAAAGAAACAGTGAAAAGAAAAAATAAAAAACTTGGTATCTTTTTGGGGGTTATTGTTATAGCACTCATGTCACTTGCCATGTTGATGAAAGGTTAAAGATATGGCTAAATTACATTACGACAAAGATGCTCTTATTAAAGAATATCAAAAGACATTTAAAGGCATGGTTATCCTTTCAGCCGTTGTTATCGGCCTTGCCTTATTGTACTTCTTTTTTATGTCAAGTTACCTAGGCGCTAAAGGGCACACAAAACACGAGCCATATTTTGACACCTTTGTAAAAGATGGTCGTATTGACCCAAGCTATGATGGCTTAAAACTAAAAAGCTATGCTGACAAAGACGAAGAAGCCAATGCAGATTACTATGCTAAAAAGCCTCACGTTAAAGGCGAAGTAGAACACTAAGAAAAACAAAAGCTCAATAAAAAAGGTTTTAAAATGGCACATCACGAACACGATCACGACTTTCACATTCCAGGTAACAGCATCTGGTCTCCCCTTTCTTGCATTGGCGTAGGCTTAATGATGTTTGGGCTTATCGCCTTTTTACACCCAGCAGACTTTGGCATCACAGCAACTATTGGTGAGTTTGTAATGCTTGTTGGTTTATCCTTAACCGTTTTTGGTACAGGTAAATGGTTTGCTCAACTTATTTTAGAGAGCCGTGAACGAGGCTTTGGCGAAGTGCCAAAGGTTTTGGACATTGCAAACCGCTACGGCATGGTTTTCTTTATCGTTTCCGAGGTTATGTTTTTTAGCGCCTTCTTTGCAGCTTACTTTTACTTACGTAACCACGCTTTTGCTTGGCCGCCTGAAAACATCTTTTCTTTAGATGTTGCGCTGCCAACAATTAACACGCTGTTACTTTTATCTTCAGGTGCTGCTGTAACTGTTGCTCACCACGCTATTTTAGATAAAAACATGCTAAAAGCTAAACATTTTACAATGCTGACTTTCATTTTAGGATTTATTTTCCTAAGCTTGCAAATGTTTGAGTATGGACATGCGCTATTTGATATGGACAGTGGCGTTTACGGTTCAGCGTTTTACATGCTAACAGGTTTTCACGGTTTCCACGTATTGGTTGGATCTTTGATGCTTGTTTCAGTTTGGAAACGTATGCAGAGCGGTGATTTTTCAGAAAAACAACATTTCTACTTCGAAGCAACTGCTTGGTACTGGCACTTTGTAGACGTTGTATGGCTTGGGTTATACGTTGTTGTTTACCTATTTTAATCAACAATAAAACCATTTAAAGCGGTTCTGTTGAGCCGCTTTTTATTTATGATAAAAGGAATAAAAATGGACGATTTTATAAAACTTCCGTGGCTACAGCACCCACACAAAGCCCGCCAAATCCTTGGCGAAGCACCTACAAACCCAAGTGATATTTCTGCGAGTTTTATTTTTGCATTTAAGGGTGAAGAAATTTTAATGGCACAAGTTTACAGTCGTGGCTGGGATATTCCAGGCGGACACCGTGAAAATGGCGAAACATCAGAAGAAGCCATAACCCGCGAGCTTTTTGAAGAATGTGCGACATCACCGCTTTTAATGGGCCCTTTAGGACATTTAGAAATTACACTTGATGGTGACATGCCGCCGAAGCCATATCCGTACCCCTTCCCTACTTCTTACCTTATGTTTTACTGGGGTATTGTAGATGATTTAGGCGCGCCTTCTGCTTCAATGGAGGTGGGAGAACCACAATTTTTTAACGAACGTGATGCCAGAAAATTAGATTCCATTAAAAACAACATTGCATTTTACGAGGAAGCTTTGGCGCGTGCAAAAATTGTTGCAGAAAAAATGGCGAATTTGGGATAGAAAATTTATTTATAGCAACCTAAGGTTGATTTAAAGCCATTTCCCCCAAGAACAGCTTACCTTTAGAGGCGAATTAAAGGCGAAAGAGCGACGAAATACAGAGCTATAAAAAGCGTTTAGACGTGAATATTACCAACCAACAGTTTGTAAAAAGGCGCCTTTTATTCTCTTTTTGAGGGCATAGGTGGAACGACCCCCTAATATCACACCCCAAACAAGCCATATAAGGCGGTGAGCATACCCTGTGCCAACCCCCACAACATATATTTGTTCGCGTGTTTTATTTTATACTTTCAGGCTTAAAATGCATTGTCATTGAAATATATTCATAAAAAAACACCC